>VFQN01008320.1_pt1 | contig 10556 bp, 9 predicted proteins | sample 3512371 | NCBI WGS metagenome assembly VFQN01 (sample SAMN10412370, study PRJNA504923) | tailings metagenome | isolation source: Replicate 2 from Balatoc abandoned mine | place: Philippines: Itogon, Benguet | collected 2017-08-28 | reverse complement strand
CCAGACGGCGCCTTCGGCCGTCAAGAGCCCGTCGCGCAGGATCGGGCGCAGGATCTTCTGGCGCACGACCGACATTTTATAGTTTTTCGCATTGTCCACCAGGATGTGGCGGATCAGGCCCGGATCATTGGCGATGACGAGCGGCCCGCCGATGCCGCTGACCGAGATCCAAGGCTCGTTGTAGGACGGTTCGCCCCACAGTTCGAGCGGGTTGCGATAGACGATCCGGATCATCTCGAGGGTGGAAGGCGGTCGGCTGCGCGGTGTGGGCGCGGGCGGTACGAAGGGGGTAGGTATTGCGTCCATGGAAGCGCCGGCTCCGGTTTCCACCAAGATAGGCATGAAGCCGCCGCCGGCCAACGTTCGCGCGAAAGAGACGCACCGTCCGGCCCTGCTTCGCTCAAAGTTATCGAAAACTTTACGATAAGCCGGCTGGATACACACTGTTCAACGGGAACGAACGGCCTCATGCAACCTTACCCCCGGCTCCGTGTTAGGGGGAGCGCGCTGCGGGGAAAGGTGTCGGAGCGGAAATTCGGTATGTCTTGCAGGGTTCTGGTTGTCGAGGACGAGATCTTCGTCGCGATCGAGATAGAGCATGTGGTCTCGCAGTTGGGGCACCTGCCCGTCGGAATCGCCGCCGACAGCCGCAAGGCCGAGGAACTCGCCTCGGCTGCGGAGGTCGCGCTTGTCGATCTTAACCTCCGCGACGGCCCCACGGGCCCGGCGATCGGCCGCATGCTGGCCGAGAGACATGGCGTGACGGTGCTTTTCGTGACCGCCAATCCTGCACAGCTGGGCGATGGCGTGCCGGGAACGCTCGGCGTCATACCCAAGCCCGTCAACGACGACGAGATGCGTCAGGCCGTCAGCTTCGCGGTCGCGCACCGGCAGCGGCAGGCGGCGATACCCCCGGCCTCGATGCGGCTGTTCGGCGGCGAAGGCCAAGCCCTGGCCGGGTAGGCATCAGGCGCTGCGGCGCAGGGATCGCGCGGGGATCGTGATGGTGACGCGAAGTCCATCCCTCTCCCACAGGCGCACGAGACGACCGGAAAGCTGACCCTCGACCGACAGGGCGATCAGACGGCTGCCGAAGCCTTCCCTGTCCGGCGGCGACACGGGCTCCCGGACCAGCTCCTTCCAGTCGATCGTCAGCGCGTCCTCCGTCGATTGCAGGTCGACCAGCACCCGTCCGTCCCGTTGCGAGAGAGCCCCGTATTTGGCGGCATTGGTCGCCAGCTCGTGCAGGAGGAGCGCCATCGGCGTGGCGGATCGCTCGTCGATCGGAGCGTCGCCGCCCGTCAGGCTGAGACGGTCGTCTCCCTCGTTGCGATATGGCTTCAGCAGCGTCTCGATCAGTCCCCGGACGGTCGTTTCCACCATTGCCGGCCGCGACGCGGTCGAGTGGGGCCGCACGAAATCGTGCGCGACCCCGAGCGACGAGATGCGCGCGCGCAGCGTGGCGGCGAGCGGGGCGAGCTCGGGATAGGTCCTGGCGGACAGGGCGACGATCCCGTTCAGCACCGAGAAGATGTTCTTGATGCGGTGGCTGAGCTCCTGGGCGACGATCTCCCGTTCCTCGGCGGCCAGCTTCGTCTCGTGGATGTCCGTGCACGTGCCGAACCAGCGGATGATCCGCCCCCCCGGGTCGCGGATCGGCATCGCGCGTCCCAGCGTCCAGCGATAGGTGCCGCTATGGTGCCTGAGGCGATACTCGATCTGGTACGGATCGCCGGTTTCCAGCGAATGCCGCCACGCGGTCCAGGCGCGCTCCTGGTCGTCCGGGTGGAACATGTCGTTCCAGCCTTCGCCGTCGGTCGTTCCGGCGGGGACGCCCGTATACTCGTACCAGCGGGCGTTGTAATAGTCGTGGTAGCCGTCGGGCGTGGTCGACCAGACCATCTGCGGCATCGAATCGGCAATGGCACGGAACTTGGCCTCGCTCCCGGCGATCTGCTCGGCAGCACGCTTTTGGTCCGTAATGTCCACGGCCACGCCGGCAAGCCGCACGGGCTTGCCGTCTTCGTCGACCACCACGTTGCCGGTCGCGAGAACCCAGACCGTCTCTCCATCCCGGGCGTGGAGCCGGTATTCGCAGCGAAACGGCGCCCGGCTCTTGAGCGAGCCGTTGATGGCGTCCGTCAGGAGGCCCCGGTCTTCCGCGTGGATGCCGGCGACGAACTCCTCGATCGGGGCGCCCGCGGCCGCCGTTGCGGGGTCGACGCCGTACATCTCCGCAAAGCGATGATCCGCCATCACGCGGTCGTCGGCGATGTCCCAGTCCCACACGCCGACGATCCCGGATGCGCTCAGCGCCAGGGACAGCCGCTCCTCGCTGCGCGAGAGCGCCAGCTCCGCCTCCACGCGCGAGGTCATGTCGCTGACGATGACGAGTTCCGCGATCGGGATTCCTCCGTCGTCGAGCACGGGGCTGTAGTCGAGGTCGAGCCAGACGTCCTCGAAGGTGCCGTTGCGGTTCAACGTCATCTTCTGGTTGGACAGAGAGAGGGTCTCGCCCGAGAGCACGCGGCGCAGGATGTCCAGATTGAAATCGGCGATCTCGGGCCAGGCGACTGCCACGTCCTTGCCCAGGATGTCGGGATGCCGACGCCCTGCGAAGATGGCGTAGCCGTCGTTGTAGACGAGGACGCCCGTTTCCCCGAGCAGCATCACCATCGGGACCGGAGAGGCGAGGATGATGCGGACAGCGGATCGCAGCGTCTCAGGCCAGTCGCGCAGCGGACCCATGGCGGTCGACGACCAGTCGAAGGCGTTGATCAGCCCCAGCATCTCGCCCGATGCGACTCCCTTCGGCAGGATGCCCCCCGCGACCGGGAAGATGGTGTCTGGCATGGACGCGGATTCTCGGGGCAGTGGAAGGGCGGTGTGCTGGCGGCGGTATAATGGCGGTTCGTGGGCCTGTCACGCTCTCGCAACGGCAGTCCCGGAGCCGGCATAACGGCGCTGGCCCCCATGCGTTCCAGCCGTTCCGGCCCCCGCGGGTGCCTGCGCAGCGAAAGGTCGTGGAAAGCTGGCTTCGGCACGGGGCGAAAGGACCCGAAAACTTGGAAAAGTCGCCCTGAAGACCTATATCTCGCATGGGTCTGGCGCCTGATTCGGCGCTTTCCGAGCGCCTGTAGGGCGCGCTGGAGCAAAAGCACTGCATGAGTGACATGAACGAGAATCCGGCAGCCGTCGTGCCCGGACACGAACCTGCCGAATACGGCGCCGATTCCATCAAGGTTCTCAAGGGTCTGGATGCGGTCCGCAAGCGGCCGGGCATGTATATCGGCGACACCGACGACGGCTCGGGCCTGCACCACATGGTCTACGAGGTCGTCGACAACGCCATCGACGAGGCGCTCGCCGGTCATGCCGATCTCGTCGCCGTGACCCTCAATCCGGACGGCTCCTGCACCGTCGCCGACAACGGGCGCGGCATTCCGACCGATCTGCACCCGACGGAAGGCGTTTCGGCCGCCGAGGTCATCATGACCCAGCTCCATGCCGGCGGAAAGTTCGACCAGAATTCCTACAAGGTCTCGGGCGGCCTCCACGGCGTCGGCGTCTCGGTCGTCAACGCGCTTTCCGTGTGGCTGAAGCTCAGGATCCGCCGCGACGGCAGGATCCACGAAATGACCTTCACACACGGCAATGCCGACGCGCCTCTCGCGGTCGTCGGCAACTACGACGCGCGCCAGTCCGCCGGCACCTTCGAGGGCCGCAGCGGCAGCGAGGTCACCTTCATGCCGTCGAGCGAAACCTTCACGATGGTGGAGTTCGACTACGGCACGCTGGAGCATCGCCTGCGGGAGCTGGCCTTCCTGAACTCCGGTGTCCGGATCGTCCTTACCGACGCGCGTCATGCCGACGTGAAGGTGCAGGAACTGCACTACGAGGGCGGGCTCGAGGAGTTCGTGAAGTATCTCGACCGCGCCAAGAAGCCGCTGATCTCGTCGCCGATCGCCATCCGGGCGGAACGCGACGGAATCACGGTCGAAGTGGCGATGTGGTGGAACGACAGCTACCACGAGAATGTGCTGGCCTTCACCAACAACATCCCCCAGCGCGATGGCGGCACCCATCTCGCGGGCTTCCGTGGGGCGCTCACGCGGCAGATCACGAGCTATGCCGAATCCTCGGGCGTCGCGAAGAAGGAAAAGGTCTCGCTGACCGGCGAGGACAGCCGCGAGGGCCTGACCGCGGTGCTCTCCGTCAAGGTGCCGGATCCGAAGTTCTCCTCCCAGACCAAGGACAAGCTGGTCTCTTCGGAGGTGCGCCCCGTGGTGGAGAGCCTCGTCAACGACGCGCTCGGCACCTGGTTCGAGGAGCACCCGGCGGAAGGCAAGACGGTGATGGCGAAGGTGGTGCAGGCCGCCGCCGCCCGCGAGGCCGCGCGCAAGGCGCGCGAGACCGTCCGCAAGGACGTGATGAGCGTGTCGACCCTGCCGGGCAAGCTGGCCGACTGCCAGGAAAAGGATCCCGCCAAGTCGGAAATCTTCATCGTCGAGGGCGATTCCGCAGGCGGTTCGGCCAAGGGCGGACGCTCGCGCCAGAACCAGGCGATCCTGCCCCTGCGCGGCAAGATCCTGAACGTCGAGCGTGTTCGCATGGACCGCATGCTCAGTTCCGAGATGATCGGCACCCTGATCACGGCCCTCGGCACCGGCATCGGCGCCGACGAGAACAGCCCCTACCGCTTCGACGCCGACAAGCTGCGCTACCACAAGATCATCATCATGACGGACGCCGACGTCGACGGCGCCCACATCCGCACCCTGCTGCTGACCTTCTTCTTCCGCCAGATGCCGGCGCTGATCGAGCGCGGGCATCTCTATATCGCGCAGCCGCCGCTGTACAAGGTCTCGCGCGGCAAGAGCTCCCAGTATCTGAAGGACGAGAGCGCCTACGAGGAATATCTGATCGGTTCGGGCCTCGACGAGGCGACCCTGACGCTGTCCGGCGGTGAAGTGCGTGCCGGCCAGGATCTTCGCGCCGCGATCGACGACGCGCGCGCCGTGCGCGACCTGATCGGCGGCCTGCATACGCGCTACAGCCGTTCCGTGGTGGAACAGGCCGCCATCGCCGGCGGGCTGAACCCGGAGATCGCCGGCGATCCGGCGCGGGCCATCGACATGGCGGCGCGCATCGCCGCACGCCTCGACCTCATCGCGGAAGACACCGAACGCGGCTGGGAGGGCCGGGTAAACCCGTCCAACGAAGGCCCGGGAGGCTTCATCTTCGAGCGCACCGTGCGCGGCGTGCGCGAATCCGCGCATCTCGACATGGGCCTGCTCAATTCGGCCGATGCCCGTGCGATCGATCGCTATGCGTCGCGGCTGGCCGAAATCTATGCAGTTCCTCCCGTTCTGCGCCGCAAGGAAGCGAGCGAAACCGTCACCGGGCCGACCGCTCTGCTCGACGCCGTCTTCGCCGCCGGTCGCAAGGGCGTGACCATGCAGCGCTACAAGGGCCTCGGCGAAATGAACGCCGAGCAGCTCTGGGAAACCACGCTCGATCCGAACGTACGGTCTCTGCTGCAGGTGAAGGTCAATGACGCAACCGACGCGGACTCCCTCTTTGCCCGCCTCATGGGCGACGACGTCGAGCCGCGCCGCGAATTCATCCAGGACAACGCGCTGAGCGTGGCCAACCTGGACGTGTGACGGCACGCTGACCCGCTGGCCGTGAGTGCCCGGCGGGTCGTCAGCGGCGCAGTTTGTCGGGTTCGTCGTTGTACTCCCGCCGGATCTGCCGGTTCTGGGCAGACTTTTCGGCTCCGGTCAGCCGCCGACGGGTCATCAGCGCATAAGCGATCACGGCGCCGAGGATGATCGGGCCGAGGATCGTCGCCCACCACCAATTGATGATCCATTCCATCGTCGCGCTCCCGTCGGCTCGTTGCGTTCCCTCGCCAATCGACTGAGCCGCCGTTCGTTCCAGTCGCCGCGCAGGGAACTTTCCGCGCGGGGGCGGGTTCGGCTTCCACGAAACGAAAGGAGGCCCCCATGAACGACAGGACCAATGGACCCGCCGGGACCACCGAACAGAAGCCGAGGTGGGAAGGCCCCCCGGAGAACCGTCCGCGCGGCTACCTGCCCGCCAAGGACGACCCGCACACCAATCCCGACGCCGCAGGCGAGACCGTGTCAGAGCGTCCTTCCCCGGAGCGCGGGAGTGAGACCGACCGCCGCTAGATGAAGCGGAAGCCGCCGCACTGAGAGGAGGCCCTCATGCCCCAAGGGGACAAGTCGAAATACACCGACAAGCAGGAGCGCAAGGCGGACCACATCGCCGAGAACTACGAGGAGAAGGGTGTCTCCGAGAAGGAGGCTGAGCGTCGCGCCTGGGCGACGGTGAACAAGGACGACGGCGGCGGCAAGAAGCCCGGCGGTTCCGGCCGCGGCAAGCACACCGGCCATCCGGCCGCCCACAAGGGCGGTGAGAAGGGCGGGAAAGCGTCGGCCTCGCGTTCGGCGGCTGACCGGTCCGAGAGCGCAAGGAAGGCTGCCGCGACCCGCAAGCGCAACGCCGAGAGCAGGGCCCATTGACGATGGCTGGTCAGACCTCCGCGCCGCTGCGCGCCTTCGCCCTCAACTGCTCGCTCAAGAGCACCGGCGCCTCCGAACGGAGTTCCACCGACAAGATGATCTCGGACATCTTCGCCGCGCTGGCGGAGCATGGCGTTGAAGGCGAGGTCGAGCGCGCTGCCGACTTCGACATCAAGCCCGGCGTCACCTCGGATGAAGGAGAGGGCGACGAGTGGCCCGCCCTCCGGCGCCGGGTTCTCGACGCGGACATTTTCATCCTCGGCCTGCCGATCTGGCTGGGACAGCCCTCGAGCATCGCCAAGCGCGTCGTGGAGCGGATGGACGCCTTCCTCGGGGAGGCCGACGATTCGAGCCGGATGCCCCCTTCCGGCAAGGTCGCCCTGGTCGCCGTCGTCGGCAACGAGGATGGGGCGCATCATTGCCACGCCGCGATGTTCCAGGCGCTGAACGACGTCGGCTTCACGATCCCCGCCAATGCCGGTATCTACTGGGTCGGCGAAGCGATGCATTCGACCAACTACGTGGACCTCGACGCCATTCCCGATCCGGTGCGCCAGACGATAGACCTGGCCGCCGCGAACGCCGCCCACCTGGCACGTCTCCTCAAGCGCGACGATTATCCCGGCGTCTCCTAGCGCCTCCCCCGGCGCCCCCGGGAAAATCCTCTGGGGCGGCTCCGCGCCGACTTTTCGAGCGCCTGTCGCCGTGCCAGAGTGCTCCGGCGCGGCGGGGTGCCGCGTGATTCCGGGGACATATCCATGACTATCTCTATCGTGCGCACCGTCGCTGCGGCGACCATCTGTGCGTCCGCCCTTCTGGGCTCCTTCTCGGCTTTCGCGAGCGACGTGACCTTCGTCATGAAGAACTCGCACCCGAACGCGCTGGAGGTCGAGCTCTACAGCCAGGATCGCGACCACGTATGGCCCGGTGGCAACCAAGTCTACTATCTCGACGACGGCGAGACCAAGACCATGCCGCTCTCCTGCGAGGAAGGCGAGACGATCTGCTACGGCGCCTGGATCTCGGGCGACAAGGGCACCTACTGGGGCACCGGCCCGGACAACCAGCAGGACTGCGACAATTGCTGCTACACCTGCGAGGGTGGCGAGACCGAGGAAATCGAGCTGGTCCCCTAGAGCCGGCTTTCGTGGCGTCGCGGAATGAACTAAGGGGCGCGGACACGACCGCGTCCCCGTTCTTCCGCGAGCCCTCATGACCCACGACCAGGCCGCCGCGCCGATCTTTCTCGGCATCGACACGGGCGGCACCTATACGGATGCCGTACTGTGGACGGAAACGGCCGGCGTCATCGCCAAGGCGAAGGCGCTGACGACGCGCCACGATCTCGCCGAAGGAATCTCCGGCGCCGTCGACGCCGTCCTTTCCCGCGCCACCGTCCAGCCGTCCGCGGTCAAGCTCGCCTCCATGTCGACGACGCTCGCCACCAATGCTCTGGTCGAAGGCCAGGGCGGACGGGTGGCCCTCGTCATGATCGGCTTCGAGGCGGCCGATCTCGAGCGCGACGGACTGAAGAGCGCCCTGGGCTCCGACCCGGTGGTCTTCTGCCCGGGGGGCCACGACGTCCACGGCAATGCCCGTCCGCTCGATCTGTCGCCGCTCGAAGAGATATTGCCCGAGCTCGGCCGCACGGTTTCGGGCTTCGCCGTCTGCGCCTACTTCGCCACCCGCAATCCGGCGCACGAAACTGCCGCCCGCGACCTGATCCGCACCGCCACCGGCCTGCCGGTCACCGCCTCGCACGAACTGACCTCGAAGCTCGGCGGGCCGCGGCGAGCGCTCACCACGCTGCTCAACGCCCGCCTGATCTCGATGATCGACCGCCTGGTCGCGGCGACCGAGGGGTTTCTGGCGGCACGCGGCGTGGACGCACCGCTGATGGTGGTGCGCGGCGACGGCGCGCTCGTCTCCGCCGCCTTCGCCCGCGCCCGTCCCATCGAGACCATCCTGTCCGGCCCGGCCGCGAGCCTGGTCGGCGCACGCCACATGACCGGCCTCGACGATGCCATCGTCTCGGACATCGGCGGCACCACCACCGATGTCGCCGTGCTCGACAAGGGGCGGCCGCGCCTCGACCCAGAGGGCGCCACCGTCGGCGGTTTCCGCACCATGGTGGAGGCCGTGGCAATGCGCACCTTTGGCCTCGGAGGCGACAGCGAGGTCTCGCTCGAGGATGGGGGCCTGTCGCCCCGCATCCTGCTCGGGCCTCGCCGCCTGGTGCCGCTGTCGCTGGCGGGCGTGAGACACGAGGAAGTGGTTCGGGAGCATCTCGAACGCCAGCTCCGTGCGCCCAATCCGGGCCGGATGGACGGCCGCTTCGCCTTCCGCACCGGCGTGCCGGAGCGTCTGGCCGCCGGACTGACCGCGCCCGAACAGAAGCTCTACGATGCGCTGACCGGCCAGCCGCAGGCGCTGGACCGGCTGCTCTCCAGCACGGCGCAGGCAGCCACCCTTGCCCGGCTGGTCGCGCGCGGCCTCGTGCACATATCCGGCTTCACCCCGTCGGATGCCGCCCACACGCTCGGCCTGCAGGACAACTGGAACGCCGCCTGCGGCCGGCTCGGCGCCGAGCTCTTCGCCCGCCGCCGCGACGGTCGCGGACAGCCGATCGCGGCGACCGCCGAGGAATTATCCCGCCGGGTTCTCGATGCCCTGACCCGCCGCTCCGCCGAGGTCATCCTGGAGACCGCGTTTGCCGAGGACGGGCTCGACGGTGCGGCGACGGTGGCGCACGCGCTCGTCCAGCGCGCGGTGGACGCCAACCACGGCATCGCCCGCCTTTCCGTGTCGCTCGACCGTCCCGTGATCGGCCTGGGCGCCTCCGCGCCGCTGCACTATGCCGGGCTGCCGCCGCTGGTGGGCAACCGCTGCGTCGTGCCGACCGACACCGACGTCGCCAACGCGCTCGGCGCCGTGGTCGGCCAGGTGCGCGTGGCGGTGGAGGCGCGCGTCAGCCAGCCGAAGGAGGGCCTGTTCCGCATGGCGGCCGCCGACATCCTCCGCGACTTCCCGAAGGAGGAGGACGCCCTTGCCGCGGCCGAGAGCGAGATCCGTGCTCTTGTCGCTGCCCGGTCGGTCCAGGCGGGCGCGGACGATGCGACGGTCGAGGTGGCCCGCGATGTCCGCGTCGCCACGATCGAGGGCCAGCGCACCTTCATCGAGGCGATATTGACTGCCACGGCCACCGGAAGGCCGCGGATCGCGCGGTAGTTCGTGGATTTGCTGAGACAGTTTGGCGGATTGGCTAACTTGACGCCCCCGGCGCGCCCGTGTTGAAGCGGTCGCGAGAAACGGGAGAGTGGCATGAGCGACCGCATCGAGATCGAGGGCCTGAAGATCGCGCGCGAGCTGCACGACTTCGTGGCGAAAGAGGCTCTGCCCGGAACCGGTGTCGAGCCGGCGAAATTCTGGGCCGACTTCTCCGCCCTCGTCCACGACCTGGCGCCGAAGAACCGCGCGCTGCTCGCCCGCCGCGACGAGCTCCAGGCCAGGATCGACGCCTGGCACCGCGAGCACGGCGCGCCGAACGATCTCGCCGCCTACAGGGCCTTCCTGACCGAGATCGGATATCTCCTGCCGGAGGGCGCGGATTTCTCCGTCGCCACCGCCAATGTCGACCCCGAGATCGCCACCATCGCCGGCCCGCAGCTCGTCGTCCCGGTGATGAACGCGCGCTATGCGCTCAACGCCGCCAACGCCCGCTGGGGCTCGCTCTACGACGCGCTCTACGGCACGGACGCCATCCCTGAGACCGACGGCGCGGAGAAGGGCAAGGGCTACAACCCGGTGCGCGGCGCCAAGGTGATCGCCTGGGCGCGTGCCTTCCTCGACGACAGCGCTCCTCTCGACGGCGCCTCGTGGGCCGATGTCACATCCTTCGACGTCGCCATGGGCAGGGTGGCGGTCACGATGACCGACGGCTCGATGACCGGTCTCAAGGACGGTGCCCAGTTCGCCGGCTACCTCGGCTCGCCGTCCGCGCCAGAT
>VFQN01008319.1_pt1 | contig 10556 bp, 10 predicted proteins | sample 3512371 | NCBI WGS metagenome assembly VFQN01 (sample SAMN10412370, study PRJNA504923) | tailings metagenome | isolation source: Replicate 2 from Balatoc abandoned mine | place: Philippines: Itogon, Benguet | collected 2017-08-28 | reverse complement strand
GTGTCTAATTGTAGCTCTCAATTGCCTAAGTCCACAGGCTTTAGTAACAGACACGTATGAAGTGCAAGGAAATGTTGACTTAGGGATTTCTTTAGGCAATCGTTGGGGAGGATTTGCAAGAAGTGCGATACGGCATCTTCGTCCATTTATGGATATGGGGCCTCAAGCGGCCCGAATGATCATTAAGGGGGCTAGAAACGCAGATGATCTTCGAAACTTGGGACATTTGCTGTATAACAATTATGGATTGCTAACACAAGGAAAATCTACGCCGCAATTGATAACGATAGATATACCGGTAGGTGGTTTTGCGGCAGAGTTGAGCATTACGAGTAGTTTTCAAAAGTTTTCAATCGTTGATTATATCGTAGCTCCACCTCAATAAATTAAGTAATAAAGACCCCAATAGGGGTAAATACCTGATTTTTAAATCAGGGGTTTTCACTCTTAAAAGCTTGATAACTGAGATATAATTTTGTTCTGTCAATAAGGTAAATGCAAACACAATGATTAAACATCTGCAATTATGCCACTAAACCAGAACATCGTAAATTGGGTTTCAAGTCGAGTAGGAAACCGGGTCGGGAATGGAGAATGTTGGACATTGGCCGAAACCGCCCTCCGAGAATCAGGCGCGCGAACGTCTAACGATATTATGGGAGCCGACAATGTCACAGCCAACGCCGACTATGTGTGGGGAGACCCCGTAACACTCGCTAATTTGACGCCAGGTGACATTATCCAGTTTCGGAATTATGTAGTGACCGTTAATAATGGCTCCTCTTGGTGGCAAGAGACTCGCCCGCATCATACTGCTATTGTAGCGTCGGTAGGGGCAAGCGGCGTGATAGAGGTACTAGAATGCAACGTCAAAGGCTCGCGGCGAGTGCAGCGCAATACTTTGTATTTTCAGACGAGCAGTAGTGTATCTATTAGCGGAACTTGGTGGTTTTATCGTCCCCAGCCCCGTCCATAAATGAACAGATTAAGTAAAAATACCTGATTTGAAAAATTGCGTATTTTCACTATAAAATCCTTGAGAATCAGTAAATACCTTTGTAAGGTCAATCAATCAAACAAACCCTAATAACCCTTAGCTATGGCAATCGAAAAACCTCAACTCGGCGGCGTCATCATTGACGAAGGCACAAGCGAAGCAATCAAGCTTTTGCATGATAATAAAACGGCGATTGTGAGCAAGTTTACGGCCGATTCTATGAGTCAAGCACCCGTAGAAGGAATTCAAAAATTGCAAGAGGCATTTGACCATTTTCAGCCTCAGGTAGATATTACCCATACAACCGAAGAAGGCCAAGAAGTAAACGAAACTTTGAATTTTACGAGCTTGAGTGCCTTTACTATCAAAGGGATGATTGAGCAAAGCGAGTTTTTGCAAGAATTGAAAGGTAAAGAAGATGATTATCAGACGCTTATCAAAAGGCTGATGACCAACAAAGTATTTCAGAAGCTTTTGGCCGACCCTGCTGGCAAAGCCGCTTTTTTGGAAGCATTGAATGCGATGATTGTCGAACTTGATGACGTTGATGGCGACTAATACCCCCATTCACATTTGACACTAATCTCACTTTATGACTCACTTTTGCAACTAATAAGCTTATCATGGCACAAGAAGAACAATTACCCCAGTCAAAAGAACTCACCAAAGAAAAAGCTGCTACACGCCCTCTTACCCAGACCGTTCAACAACTAGCCAAGTATGGTGGTTTTGAATTTATCAAAACAATCGTGGACGGTACCGAAAACATGGACCCTACTAAAAAAGCCAGAAAGGCCATGTTTATGGAAGAAGATGAAAATAAAGCGGATCGTAAAAAGCTAAAAAAACGTCTTCAAGCGGTGGCAGATTTATTGTCGGCTCATGATAATGTAGCAGATATGGTAGCTGAAGCTGAAGAAAAAGCTACTTCTGCTAGTGAAACACTCAAGTCAAACCTGCTCAACTGCTTGAGCCAAACCGAAGAACTCGAACGCTCTTATCGTTCATTGGCTTTGTTTTTTGAAAATGCAGCCGAAGAAAAAATCAAAAACTTAACACTTTTTGATGCTGGGCTTGACGCTACTACCGACACCGACGGCTTTAGCAATCCTACTGGAATCTTTGAGCAAGTGGCTAAAGAACTTCGTGACAACTACGACCGTTTTGACCTTACCAACAACTACTCATTGCTTGTATTGCCGGGCTGGTTGAAAAAAAACACCATCGTAGACAAGTGGGCAGAGCTTGCGCACCAAAACAAAACGATGCTTCTGACAGATTATCGACACTTAGACAGTGCCGAAGACGTAGAAGCGATGTTTGATAGAGACAAACTTACTGGTTCTGATCCACATAAGGCGCACGTAATGATGCCCTGTAACTGGGTGGTAGGTCGTGAAGCCAACACCGAAATTGGGGAAGAAGAGCACCTTTTTATCCCCCCCTCAATGGCGCTTGCTGGCTTACTTTGGGGCGGTAATATCGCCCAACCTGCCGCAGGTTTGGCTCATGGTAAACTCAAAATGGCTTCTGGTACTCGCTTTACGATGCGCAAAAATGAAGTTGCTCAGCTAGAGAGCAAAGGTCTGATTCCGCTCATTTATGAATGGGGAAGGGTAGTGCCTCAATCGGCCAAAACGTTGTTTGACGGAGATAATGTAGGCTTACAAACGTACAGTGTGGTACGGGTTTTTGATTGGGTGGGTAAGATTATGCAAGATTTCTTGAATCGCCGTACTTTCGAAAATATCGACAACCGCATGCTCGAAGACATCAAAAAGCAGATGTCGAAGTTTTTGGCGGAGATTCGGGGGCCGGGAAAAATCATCGAAGACTATCGCAATCTAGAAGTAAAACGGAATCCTGCTAAACCTACCCATGTGATTATAAACGTGGATTTAAAACCGTTTTTTCCTGCTAAGGTCTTTGCCATCAACATGACAGGTACCAAGGGCGACTGGGACGCTGATATTAAATAACAACCAAAAAATATAACAAAATCATGGGACAGCCTGCCGCAAGAGTAGGGGATAATCACGTATGCCCAATGGTAACTGGAGTGGTGCCTCATGTGGGAGGCCCAATCTTGCCCTTACCAACAGTTTCAAAAGTTCTTATCGCAGGGATGCCTGCTGCTACCGTAGGAACCATGTGTACCTGCGCAGGTCCTCCCGATAGTATCCTGAAGGGGTCGGCTACCGTGTTTATTGAAGGAAAGCCCGCCGCTCGTATGGGAGATTTGACTACCCACGGAGGCACAATCGCAATGGGCGCTCCTACGGTCTTAATTGGGGGGTAATTCAGGAATTAAACAATCAAATTTTTAACATAACACAAAATCACTCTTAAACTTTTACAACCATGGCACACAAGGCAACAATTACAATCGACGGGGAAGATTTCGAAGTATTACATTGTTCATATAGTATGCATCAGCATGTCAATCCTCATACCAACGAAACTACTTCAGAAGTTTTTGGCGGTAATATTGACGTAACTATCGAAACTCGTAACGCCAATGCCAAAATCATTGAGCTGATGACCTTACAACACAAAGATGACATTAGTGGCGTTCTCAAATTTGTAAACCAAAAAGGAGAAGAGTTGCGTACCATTAAGTTCAACCACTCTTCGGTTGTTAATTTTAGCGAAACCTTCAACTTATCGGGAAGCGGTACGGGTAATCAGACTTTTACAATCTGCTCTAAAGAGCTTGATATTCAGGGTAATGTGCTGAAATTATTGAGAGAGTAATAGCCTGAAAATTTAAGCAAATAAACTTTCCGAAACATGACTTTTGAGGTGGTCTAAAGTTTTCGGAAAGTTTAGGCATTTTATACAAATAGTTAAAACTTGTGTGCTTTTACAATCTAAAAAAATAGATAAATCTGTGTTTTATCTATTCTAACAACTGATTGTATACGAGTATTCAAAAAATATTTCTAAAAATAAATACCATTCACAGATTTTAACTCTTGAGACTATTTATGGGGACACCTATTATTTTAGGTTTTGGAGATGGAGAGAGCTTATCTTCTATCAATTCAATAACATTAGGAGGCGGAGTCGCATGGGGAAAAGTGACAATTCCGTTCGTTCCACTTATTTTTTCTCAAGAAAAAATCGCCGAAGTTTTGGGAGTGCAAAATAGCTATGCTTTGGGGAGGGCTCGCCTTACAAACGAGCGTTTTTATAATGAAACCTATTCGGGGCTTCCTTTACTCTATCAGCGGCGCTTTTGGGGAACTACCACTAAAGTCGAAAAACCGGTAGGTGGATGGGCCATTGGTTTATCCGGGGGCGCAATTATGAACTCAGCTTCCACGGCTATTTTGAGTTTATTGCGACCTATGGTAGGGCGATTGTTGTCCAGTGTGAGTTTAGATGCTGCGCAAGTGTCTGTAAGTCAGAATGCTACCTTGTATGGTATGAATGGTTACAATACCTATGATTTAAACCAAGCAGTATTTTCAAGTTGTAATGTATTCTTTATCAATGCAGGCATTGGATGTCTTGTCCAATCTTCTCTGAATATTGTGTTTATTGGCAACTTCCCGCGCATGGATATGTCAGATCACCTCAACCCTTTTACCCTGATTGCGCATCTCAGCAATGTATACTCTAATTCTATTGCATGGGCAATAGTAGGGGACTCAGCCGCAGGGATGATTTTTCCGGGGGCATCCATTTCGTTTATTTCTTCTTAAACTGTGTTTAAAATATTCCGTAAAATATGCCACCTCCAACCAGCACTTTCACTTCGAGCCTAGAGATAACCATCAATGGGACTACCATCCCTAGGGTGAATTATCTGCGTATCAATCAGCGTTTTGAGTCTCATCATAGCTTCGAAATTAGTGTTTCTCCTTCTACTTTAGCTGGCCAATCTGAAAGACTTCGCAACGTAGCTGACAGTTTTATGGGACACCGAGTAGCCATCAGGATGTCACAGACGAGAGAAGGGTTCCCGACTCAATACAATACCTTTATTGGCGTAGTGATGTCGGTAAAGCTCATAAGAGGACAAAGCCAAAGTTCTAGTTATTTGATTACGGGTTTTGGGTTGAGTATTTTTTTGGCGATGGGTCTAGGGACGAGGTCTTATTCAGAAAAAACCTTGTCAGATATTGTGAATAGCACTTTGTCTCATGATTGGGTACTCAACTCACCCACCTATACTACTCCTATTCCGTACGTTACTCAATACGACGAAGACCGATTCCATTTTCTACAGCGTTTGGCAGACCGCTATGGGGAGTGGTTTTATTATAACGGCGAAAAATTGATTTTTGGCAAAAATGCGCGCCCTTCAACGCCTACTGTTACGTTAATGCACAGCCGTAATTTTTTTGATATGGAGTACGGCCTTCGCATTACGCCAGTCAAATGGAAAACATCTTATTTTAACTATGAAGCGTTTGAGCGTTTTGATGCCGACTCGGGTGCTGAGCAAGTAAGTGGATTAAGTTCGCTCTCGCAAATGATGCTTGACCGTTCAGAACAAACTTTTATTGACAACGGTCTCAACGAAATTGGTTATCAGGATTTTGTGACAGAAGCAGCATTAAAGCAGGCTGTAAAAGTAGAAAAAAGCGAAAGAGCCAATCAGTTGGCTATTATCTCAGGGCGTACTCCTGAAATGGAACTGAAAATTGGAAATTTAGTAAGTATCGTCGAGCCTATTTATCAAAATGGGGTGATTGTGGATAGAGTGGAATATGGGACATTCGTGATTACGGCTCTTTATCATAGTGTGGATGGAAGTGGGGTCTATCAAGCGTATTTTGAGGGGATTCCCCAAGATACAGATATGCCACCCGTCAACTACAACGTAATTCCTCGCAAAGCTACCCCTCAGGTGGCCATCGTAAAAGATACGGCAGATCCCTTAGAACTTGGAAGGGTACAGCTACAAATGTGGTGGCAAGGCGTACCAGCTCCCGAACCAAATCAACTTACGCCGTGGGTACGGGTGGCTATGCACATGACAGGCAAATCAAAAAGCTATTTTATTCCCGAAGTAGACGATACAGTGATGGTGGACTTTGAGTACGGGAATCCAGATTTACCATTTGTAGTGGGAAGTCTTTATGCCAATGATTCTGGACTACGAAAACCGGGAGGTGAGCTTTTTCGTTCGGATAATCATATCAAAGGAATTATTAGTCGTGCCGGAAATCATATTATCATTGATGATACAGATGGTAAAGAAAAAATAAGAATATTCAACAAAGAAGAAAAGAATTTGATTGAGCTTTCCCTGGATGGTACACACATCACTATTAAAAGCGAAGGGGATATTAATTTTGAGGCAGGAGGAGACATCAACATGAAAGCCCAAAAATATAATGTGACACTTGAAGATACGATGGAAGTAACTACTGATAAAAGTGTATCTATAACGGCTCAAAAAGAAATAGCCGCTTATACCGAAACCGGGGGTATCTTCTTAGACTCAAAAGATAAACTCAATCTCAAAAGTGCCATGGGCACAGAAATGACCTCCGATATGTCGATAAAGGTGGATGGGTTGGATGTAAATATTGAAGCCAAAACCAATGCCAATGTCAAAGGCAGTGCTCAGCTAAATCTCGAAGGAGGAGTGGCAGCGGCGCTTTCTGGAGCCATTGTCAAAATCAACTAATACCACCATGCCCGAAGATTATTATCCTATGCCGCCTTCGTTTGGGGCACTTATGAAAAAACAACCTGTGATAGAAAAGATATCGGCACAGGAATCAATAGCTCAAAATATCTCTTTGTATTTGGCGTCTAAGCCCAAGGAGTATTATTTTGATAATCAGTATGGTTGTATCGTGCATGGCTATGATTTTAGACAGCTCAAAGACACTCCCAGCAAAGACCAAATCAAACGGAGTGTGGAAGAATATTTAAAAAAATTTGAAAAGCGAATCGTAGTCAATAAGGTAGATATCAATATTGATGATGTAGAAGAAAAAGTAGACGGAGGTAACCCAAGGATATGCCGATACATTCAGATTGTGATTGCGAGTACGCTTATTCAGACGCAAGAGCGTTTACCCGATATGAAATTTCGATTGGTAAGGTATTCTTAGTGGGCGTTGAATGATAAATTCCCAAAGAACCATCGCTTTTCACCCCTAAACCTATGTACAACGAACCTCGTCGCTATAAAAACCGTGAGTATATCCGAAGTGAAATGATTCGGGAAATTGCGCGTTTGTGGCACTATGATGAAAGTGAACTTGCGGTCGAAAGTTTTGACCCTTTGGTGGGGATGCTACTTGGTGCATTTGCAACGGGCCTAGAAAATGTTCATCATGAACTCGACAATTCGCGCAATCGGGTAGTGCAACGTCTCGCCCAACTGCTCACGCCCGACGTACTCACCGGACCGCAACCTGCCCATGCTGTCATGAAAGTCAGTATTTTGGATCCTTTTTATGAAGTAAGTCCTGAGCAGGTTTTTACACTCAATGCCACTGGAAAAGAGTTTCATTTTACGGCGGCTGGGAATTTTGTGCTTCATAATGTAAAAATCAACAGGGTAATTCAGCAAAGCCGTATTCGCGATTTGAGTGCAAATAGCCCCCGCGAATACTTTATGGATCAAGCTCTGCCTTTAGATGAAATGTGGGTGGGACTTACCTTGGATGAGCATTTAGAAGAACTCAACAATCTGACTTTCTTTTTTGATTGGCGCAACGACCCCAATCGAGCCATGCACCTCAACAGACTGGTGGATGTGCGCATGTTTACCCAGCAGGAAGAATTACAAATCAAACAAGGAGTAGCTCATCGAAATGAATCAGGAGGATTGGTCGATGAAATGAGCGTTTCGGCGCGTATTGAGCGCCTTGTAAGGCGGCAATACGACGCGCATTTTATATCTCTCAGCAGTCGTAACCGACAATCTGGTGAGGGACTTCCCATTCAACATCTGAAAAGCAAATACCCTAAGGCAATTGTGCCTTTTTTGAAGCCCGACGAGCTTCAAAAATATTTTCCAGAAGAGCTTTTTTGGATTAAAATAAAATTTCCGGGCGGGCTTTCACCCGAGCACCTTTCGCGGATGTATCTTGATATCAACGCTTTCCCTATTCTCAATCGGAAAGCCAATAAGATGCTACAAGACTTACGCCCTGTCTTCAATGTGTTTCCGGTCAAGGTGGAAGAGGGGGAGTTTTTTGCCGATATGATAAGCATCGAAACCCCCATGGGCACGAAGCTTACCAATGTGCAGCATTTTAGCCGAGAACTCACCAATCAGTATTTGCTACGGCAAGGGGGAGTAGCAAGGTTTGATGAACGTGATGCGTCGGAGATATTGGCCTACGTGGTGGATTTGCTTAGAGATGAAAGTGCCATTTTTTCGGCTTTAGGCAAGGGCGAAATCGAAACCGATGTGGAAGAAATCCGAAAAAGATTGGAGCGGATTTCGCAAGTAGTAAAAAAAGATACTTTGCAAAATTTGTTTGTAAACGTCAAAACCAACGAAAAAAGCGGGCGCTTAGATGTGCGTTATTGGACTACAAAAGCTGATGTAGCCAACAACATTGCTTTTGGTACAAAACTTAACCGTGACCGTACCAACATCGCATTTACCGACGAGATGACGGTTTTGCTTACTACTACCAAAGGAGGACAGCGGCCTCTGCAAGGAGACGAAAATTTGCCCGTTTTTAAGAAAGCGGTTTTATCGCGTGGACGAGCCGTGACTATGGAAGACTATAAGGCAATTTGTATGGCCGAGCTAGGTGATAAATTGCAGCGGGTCGAAATCACCAAAGGATTTATGATGGGGCACTCCCGATACCAAGGAGTTCAGCGGACACTCGACGTAAATTTAATTCCCAATTCACAAAAAAATATTCCTCTTGAGCAGTGGAACGATTATAAAATGCAAATAAAGTATATCTTAGAGGAACAATCATCCGGGATTTTACCAATAAGAGTACTATTCAATGGCGTCGAATAAACAAACAAGCATGGATAAAACCGAAATCCTTCAAGCCAACCTAGAGCAAATGGCCGTCAAACGTCTGCGGGTAGAAGCAGTCGTAGAGGAGCTTATTGCCAATGGATTTTGTCGGGTAGAAGAGATTGTGGTTTATCCAGAGATGTCATCGGTAAAGTTCTTTGAAAGAGATGTATTGTCGGTCGAGCCTATGCTCAATCAGCTGGGCGGCATGGATTGGCTCAAAATCGAGACTCCTCGTGATGGTCTATACGATACCCTCCCCGAACGACTGTTTCATCAGCCTTCAGGTCGGGTAAAAAACAATGATGTTTGGGAGGAAATTCGCGCCGAAGAAGAGCGCCAAGAGGCAGAAGCAAGGCAGTTTTTTTTGCCTTTCGACAATGCCTTGTACCATCAAAGAATAAAAATAGAACAATTTGAGAAACAAGCACTTGCCGGGCAAGATGAAGGTTTTTTGAAAGAGTTTTTGGAAATATTTTGGCCTGACTATACTGACTTAAAATTAAATGCGCATCAAAAAGCCTCTCTTTTTCAGATTACGACCTTAGCCTACAAGGCTGCCGGAAATTTGGCTGAAATGCAAGCGTGTTATGAGCAAATGCTCGGTCAGCCTGTGAGTCTTTCTTACGAAGATTTTGAATACGAACTTCCGGTTGCCACCCCTTTTAGGGGCTTGGGAGAAGCAGGCTTGGGGGTTGATTTCGTAACCGTCTCTCCTTCGCTCACAGATGACAGTCGGCGTTTGAAAGTAAGCGTCGGCCCCTTATCAGCTAGGGAGATGGAAGATTATGTGCCTAATGCAAAAAACAAAAAATTGGTGGATTTCTTAGGCGATATGCTGGTTCCGATTGAAATGGATTGGCGTTTGGAGTTGTTGTCTGAAGAAAAAAAAGCTGGTTTTCAGCTGAGTACGTCAGGGGCAGGAGCACTTTTAGGGTTTACTACCGTTTTGTGAAATTAGAAAAGAAGTTTAAGACTTTTAAAGAGATATTGTTAAAAACGATCATAGCAAGTAGGAAGTGGCGATAGAATGAAAGTTTGAGACTACAATTCAGTCATTTTATTTTTTAAAACTTATTATGTCATCAACTGTACTTACGCTTTTTATTGGAAATATTGTTTTTGGAATAGCCAATTTAGGCATTTTGGCTTACTTAAAATCAGCGGAGATATTCTCTAAAAAGTTGCTAATGCACATTTTAGGAGTATTTGTGATGTTTGCTGCTTTAGGGGGAGTGGTAAGTCAGATTAGTTCAGTGGGCATTGGGTTTATTGTATTTGAAACTGGGGCACTGATTCTAGGAATTGTATTTGTGATGACTGCCTACAAGAGTTTTCGTACTTGGCTCTCACGCGCTGAGTTCACGCCCGGTTTATGGCTATGTATATCATTGATGTTTTTTGGGATTGCGGGCTTTATTCTTTCCTATTCTTTGCTTAAGAAGCAGGCAGGGCTGCTTACGCCTTATCTCTCACTGGGGGCTTTACGTTATTTATTGCCTTACTTGTTTATAAAATCCTACGATTTTTGGCAATCTATCCCCGTTCTCCAATACCGTAAGTGGTACTATCCCCTCAATTCGAAAGTACCTATCA
>VFQN01008318.1_pt1 | contig 10559 bp, 8 predicted proteins | sample 3512371 | NCBI WGS metagenome assembly VFQN01 (sample SAMN10412370, study PRJNA504923) | tailings metagenome | isolation source: Replicate 2 from Balatoc abandoned mine | place: Philippines: Itogon, Benguet | collected 2017-08-28 | reverse complement strand
GTCTCAGACGCCAGCACTCAAAATAAGTTCCCGCAATTACGCGGCATTACACTAGAGACTGGTGATACCTGGTGGATCTCCGGATGCCGTAGAGACGGTAACGACCGTCTTTACGGCGGGGTGACCGACATCGACCCCGATGTAGTTGAGGAATACTGGCGAGACATCCGTACGAAGTAACGCGAAACCTCCCGGAGCGAGCGTCAATTCCCCTGATTCAACTGTGCCGCCGCCACTCCGAACAGTGCGCCTTCCAGGAGGTGCCGTTCGATGAAGGCCATGACGGCTTCGCAGCGGGTGTATTGCAGCAGCAGGTAATCGCCCGGTTGCACGATGATCCGCTCGTTCGGATTGCGGATCGCTTCGTACAGGTCGATCTGGATCGTGAGTTGCGTGCCATCCGGCAGTGGACGCAGCACGATCAGCTGGCTGGCCGAGATCGAGACGTCGTTGTTCAGGGCCGACTGCCCGCCTTGCGACTGCGTGGCCCGGCTGGAACCACCGGAGTTGCCGCGTCCCTGAGCGACCGCGATTGCGCCGAGCACGTCCAGGTCATAGCCACGCGCTAACGTGTACTGTCCGCCGCCCAGCAGACCGCCGGTGTAGAAGACCTCGGTTTCCCCCGCTTCGATGAAGCCGATGTCGCCTTCCTGCAGGATAATGTCGCTCTCGGTGATGTTCGTGTATTCGCCCGGTCCCAGACGCACCGGGATGCGAATGATGTGACGATCGTTCAGGCGTTCGTCGATATTGACCGGCCAGTCGCCCACGGTTCCTGCCACCGGGGGCATCGACTGATCCCAGCCCGGGGCCGGCATGGTTTCCGGCACAGCTGGCGACCAGCCTGCCGAAGGCGGCATCGGCAGCGCGGGGGCGTGGCCGGGGATGGCCGGAGCGTAACCGGACGGGGGAGCCCAACCCGGCTGCGGCGTCGCTGTGGGATTCATCTGCGGCTGCGACCAGTTCCCGGCCGGTGGGGCCATCGGCATCATGGAGTGAGGCGGTGCCACTCCGGGAGCCGCCTGAGGGGACAACCCGGGTGTCGGCGGTAGTGGTGTCGGCGCAACGGCGGGAACCGGCGGCACCGCGGGTTGATATGCTGCGGGCATCACAGCACCAGGACGTCCTGTCGGCTGACTCCAGCCGCCGGTGGCCGCCTGAGCCGATGTTTGCAGAATCGGGGCCGAGCGATAGTCGGCTTGCGGATTGAATCCGCCTGGCGACTGTCCGCGAATGATACCTTCCCGCGGATGCAGCGATTGCGGCGGCGGGGGAATCTCCGGCTGCCACTGGGGCGGCATGACCGGTTGAACCGGCTGCACGGGCGTCGGCGTCCCCTGATAGGCCGGCTGACCACCCGGCGGGCAGTATGGCTGGCGATTCTGCTGGCGGATGATGTAGATCGCGTTCTCGGCATCCAGACCCGGCAAGCCGCCGGTCTCTGCGAGGGCGTTCAGGACGTCATTCTTGTAGGCCGGCAGATTCACCACTTTGCCGGTGCCCCGTTTCAAGGCGCCGATATTCAACTGTCCTTGCGTGCCGATCGAAATGTCACTGCTGGCTTCCTGTCGGATCACCAGAATGCGGAAGGTCCGCGGCTGCTGGAGTGCCACGAACAACCGGTCGCGGCCCGGCTGCAGGAATGCATGATCGACGGTGTACGCCTTGCGCAGCACATCCTCGACCTGACGAATCGTCATCCCCCGGACATTGACCGAGCCGACCAGCGGCAGGGAAATGCTGCCGTCATCGCGCACGGGAATGGGGTAGCCCACGGTGGGCGGGATGTCGGAATTACTGTTCGTCGGGAAGAAGACCGGCGGTTGTTCGTCGCGACGACCGAGTACCCCCTCGACGTAGATACTCAGCAGGTCGCCAGTGTCGACGAGGTGAGCAGCCGGCGGGTTCTGACGCAGCAGCGACAGATCAATGGTCTGCTTGCCCGACCGGGTCGGTCCCTTGAATTCCACCGGCATATAACGGGCTGGCAGACCGTGAATCGGCCGGAAGGCCGCACAGCCGGTGATCAGCGGCAAAACCAGCAGCGGAACCATCGCGAGCCAGCGACGGCAAACAGACTGCGATGTCATGGCAGAAGCATTCCGTGCAGAGCGTGCCGGCAAGTTGGCAGTTCCAGATCGTCCCTGATCTGACATGATGGCGGCCCTCTCAGCGTGATCCGGAGACAGGAGACAGGGAAGCACGCTGCATTGCCGACGGGTCGCGGGACCAGTCGGCAGACTGGATCGCCGGTGGCCCGTTTGATGCGGGAACCGGATTCATCGGACCGTTGCGACCCGCGACAGCGGGGGCAGGATTGGTGGTGCCGGGAGCCGGATACTGCGGATGATTTGTGGAAATCGTCTGGCTGTGCCCGCCGTTTCCATGAACACCATTCCCGTAAGAGCTGTTCCAGGCAGCATCAGGGCCGTCGCCCTGACCATCCCACGAGGTCGCAATCCGGTTGAAATGGGAGACGCCATTCTGGCTGCCCATGGAGAGTCCGAGACGGTAACCCTCGAACCAGTCCGCGACTGCGCCGCTGCCTGAGCAGGAGCGATAGTAGGCCGTCCAGTATTTGCGCGGCGGAATCGGTGGCACTGCGGCGAGACGTCCCATCGCCAGGTCGATGTATGCCTGCTGGAATCCGGCCTCAAAATCGCCGGAGCGTTTGCCGCACGACTTTTTGAGATCCTTCAGATCCGACTTCGCACAATCGGAAGCCGTTGCAGTCGTGATGAAGTTATCGCAATAGCTGTTGTAGCCGCCGCAATAGGTGGGCGGCGGCAGACAGTCGTCGCAGCAGGCATTCTGCTTCGTCGACTGACATCCGCACAGCAGGCCAGCTACCAGGCCCGAGTAAACCAGCTTCCGCGCCATGGAGCGTGTTCCGTGGTCGCGCGTCTTCCTCTCCCCATCCCTCCGGATCTCGCCTGCACCCGTTGTGCAAGCGCGCAGATTCCGGAGGATCCCGCCGAAGACGCCTCTATGGGTGTATCGGATGCCAGCAGGAACGAATCTACCGTTTTCGACGCCCGCGAGGATTCCCGCAGTGGCCGTGACGGGAATGTCGGGAATTCCGCCGATCCCCCGGAATCGGGCTCAAGTTTTGTCAATTCGGGCAATCTGGAGTGCGCGGGTTCCATCTTGACCGTTTTGCCGGTCTGGCATACGGTTCGCGCTGCATTGTCTCCTGCAGATCCCGGCGCGTTGCCGTGCAGTTTTCCGAAAGAGTTCTGGCATGGCCGGCTTTGCCACCCATATCACCGTCAGCACGACCGTGGGAGTGGGGTACGGCTGGTGGTTGCATGCCCAGTACGGCTTGCCGTGGACGAGCGCTTCCGTGGCCGGCGGGCTGTGTTCGCTGGCTGGCATGCTGCCCGATCTTGACAGCGATAACGGGATTCCTGCCCGCGAAACCATCTCGTTCACCGCTGCGATTGTCCCGATGCTGCTGGTTCGCCGTCTGCAGCGGTTCGGCTTCACGCTGGAACAGATGATTCTGTTCGGTGCCCCCGTCTATGCCGCGATTCGCTTCGGCCTGGGGACGCTGTTCAAGGAATTCACAGTTCATCGCGGGATGTTTCACAGCATCCCCGCCATGCTCATCGCCGGGCTGCTGACGTTTCTGATCTCGGATTCCGAAGGCACCGACGTGCGGGTGCTCAAGGGCATCGCGGTTTCCCTGGGGTATCTCTCTCATCTGGTGCTTGACGAGATCTGGAGCGTGGAAGTCGGGATGACCGGCACCCGCCTGAAGAAGTCGTCCGGCACTGCTCTCAAGTTTTTCGGCAGGCAGGCCTCTGCCAACGCCATGTGCTGGGGTTTGTTACTGCTGATCGGCTTTGTGGCCTTCCAGGACAGCGGGCTGAGCGGGGTGCCGTCGGGAATGCCGCCGCAACTCGCTGCACCGGCGCGGCCGCCGCAATGGCCACGTTCACTGGATCCGGGACGACAGAGTCCGGAACGACCGCAGCGTCCCGATTTTCGCCCGGTGCCTGATCCTCAGGAACAGGTCTACGATAACACTGCGCTGCCTCGGGATGATGCCTTTGAACCCCTGCCGGACTGGCCGCCGCGTCGCAATGCGCCGCTGCCGGCCATTTCCGAACGCGGTGTGATCACCCCGCGCATCCCCCGTGATCAGGCACGATTCGACCGCTACGACACCAGGGAACAATGACTTCCGGCATCGCGGGGAACCTGCCCGGCGACCGCCGACAAGGATTGAGATAATGACGATTTATGACGCGTTGATGCTGTTGATTGTGATTGTCGCCATCTTGCAGGGCGCGTGGCGCGGCATGACCTGGCAACTGGCCCCGATCGCCTCACTGGTACTCGGGTATCTCGTCTCGTACCCGATGTCCATCACCGCCGCCCAGTACTTCGGCAAACCGCCGCTGAACCGGCTGTGGGCGATGATCGCGATTTATCTGGCGGTCTCGCTGGCCGTTTATATGGTCGTGCGCTCGATCCGGCATTCCCTCGAGCAGGTGAAACTGGTGGAGTTCGACCGGCATCTCGGCGCCATCCTCGGCGGTGTCAAGGGAGTGCTGTTCACGGTCGTGCTGACAGTCGGCCTGGTGTCCGTCTCCGCCCAGGCCCGCGAAATCATCCTGAAGTCGGAAAGCAGCACAATTTCCGCCCGGCTGATGAACACCATTTCCCCGATCCTGCCCAAGCCGGTCAACGACCTGGTCGCTCCGTACGTCAAGACACTCAACGATCATCTCCCGGAGATCGCCGACAACCCCACTTACTCACTGCCGATTCCTCCGGTGCTGATTCCCAACCGCAGCGCCAATCAGCAGTCGCTGTCGCGGCCGAAGCGTTTCGATCAGTCCCGCCATAACGACACTGAGTTCGACGATTCGCGCAATCAGGGGCGTGATCCGTTCGGCGCTCCGGATCAGAACGATCCTTTCGCCATGCCGGACCAGCGGCAGCCGTCCCGCACTCAACCGGCCCGCAATCAGCCGGGACAGGATTTCCCGGACTTCCCGGAGCGAATCGGCACCAATCGCAACGACCGGCTCCCCGTGAATTCGCAGCCGTCGAATCGTACGGCTCCTGATTTTCCGGATGACGAGTTCGCTCCGCCGCTGCCCACCCGGCCGAATACGCCTCCTGCCACTCGCGAGAACCTGCCGCCGGTGCCTCCCGAAGACGATTTCTTTGGCGCTGATCCGGATGCGGCCTTGAAGAAGCTGTCATCGCAGCCGCGGTAGGCGGGCAAGCCGGCCAAGCGTTTTCAACGAGAGATTTCGCCACAAGGTGCACAAGAGTCGCGAACAGGATGGCGGGATCGCCTCCGGTTTGCGGCTCTTGTTTCGTTTCATGACGAATTCTTCCAGCGGATGCCACCGGGAACTGGCGACAGGGCCGGATGATTCATGAGCTCGAAGCGCCAGTTTTAAAGTTGCGCGTTTGAGCTTTTGTTCGACCAGATTCCCGTTCTGCGAATGAGTTTCTGGCGAATTCCCTGCGGTTTCGGGTGGCACGCCCTGAGTCCTCGAAGGGCGTGGTAATTTTTAGCGTCGATCAAACACGCCCTTCGAGGACTCACGGCGTGCCACACTTTCAGCGCAATTTCCGGAACAACTCGCAACTTCAAAACTTGTGCTTCGGGCTGGTCCTGGCAGCAGCAGGATTTCCCGGATACCAAACGAACAGAGGCCAGCCTGGCGAACCTTGCCAGACTGGCCTCATGTTATTTGTAGCATGTCCCGTCTCTCTTACGGGGTTGAGGTGCGGTCAGAACTCAGCCTGTGATTACGGGTAGAACGGGCTGTTGTTCGTGTTGTAACGCGGAGCCGAGGCCGAGTGCACCGGCAGCGTGTGGTGCTGCGTGGTGCTGTAGGGCAGCGGACGGTACTGGGCATTGTTCGCGGTGCCATAGGAGTTCACGTTGCCGTAATGATTCGGCTGCGGATTCGGGCGATTGGCCATCGGGTAGTACGGCTGCGGAGCCACCGGACGGTAGGAGTTGTAGCCGGTGTTCGGCAGTGGGCAGACGCCACCAGGGCAGTTCTGGTTGTAGCCCTGGGTCGGCGTGGCACAGAACCCGTTGGCGCAGTTGGCTCCGTAGTTACCGGATCCGTAATTACTGGTCCGGTAGTTGTTGACCCCGTAACCGGTGGCTGGCGGGCAGACGCCTCCCGGGCAGTTCTGGTTGTAGCCCGAATTGAACCAGGTCGCGGGATTCAGCAACTGCTGGGCATCGGCGGCTGAAGAGGCGGTCAGGACACAGGCGGTGAGGGCGAGGGTGCGTGCAAGCATGGGAGCATTCCTTCCACTGGATGAGAGCGGTCATTCTTGATTCCGGTCGAGCCACAGTTGCTGGCCGGACAGAACCAAAGTGATTGCACCTTGCGTGCCAAAATGAATCGAAACGATTTCACTCGAGTGTCGCATCCCGGTTTGCACCTCTTAATATCAAACAGAAATCGGACAGGATCGAATCGGGAACTCTCGGGAAATCCCGGGTTTCAGCCAGTGTGACGTCGTAACGATTACAAACAAAATTACAAGCGCCGCGAATTTGAAACTCTGACAAAACGCTCCCGGCGGTCCATTGTAAATCTGTGGTCTTGCAACCGGCACATTTTGCCGATTTTCGTCAAGTGCAAATTGTGCAAGTTCACAAGTCGTTAAATTTCAGTGTCTTGTGGAATGTCAATTTCGATTCTCAAATCTTTGGCACGGCGTCTGCAATGCACTTGACACGTCCCGCAAGTTGAACTTGCTAACCGGAAGTCCCGGGGACACGCCTCTGACCACATTCGCAAGGAACGGCTCAAATGTTGGTTCTCACACGCAAGCAAGACGGAGTGATTCGGATCGGTAACGATATTGTCATCCGGGTGATTCGGACTGGCAAAAGCAGTATCAAGATTGGCGTGGAAGCCCCGGCCAACGTGCGGGTCGTCCGCGGTGAACTCTCTCCGCTGCCGAATCAGAATGATCACCGGGAGATGGCGGACAGTGAGCAGGAACTCGCCATCGCCGCTCTCCACTAAGCCGTTGCCGTTACCCCCGGTTGCCCCGAACACGTTCTCTCCCCCGCTCAATCGTACAGGACGCTCGAAGGCGTCTCTTCACCGAAAGGAATCAGACCATGTCACGCGAGTTTTCCAGGACTCTGATTAACAGCCGCTCCCTGATCGGTTCCCTGATCGCCCTGCTGATGACAGCAGCCGTGCTGCCGGCCCCGGTCAATGCTCAATACGCGTCACCTGCCCGTTACTCGAACGACTTCGGGGCCGCTCCCGACGATTACTACACCGGTTCCCGAAACAGCTACGACTCGTTCAACGCCGGTCGCGATTCGTTCCAGCTCGACGAGCAGTTCAACGATCGCAACGACTACCGCACGAACGCCCGTACCCGTGACCCGGTCTATCCGAGCCGGTACGGAGATGACTTTGACACCTTCCGCACCAACAACAACTTTGGCACCAGCAACAGTTTTGGCACCAGCAGCAGCTACGGCAACGGTTTCGATGATTTCCAGGATCTGCCGCCGCGGACGAACCGGGCACCGCAAAGCCGGAACGGGTTCGATAACGGTTCTTACTATGACGACTATGCTCCGCGTCGTGACGAACGTCGCTACCAGGCGAACCGGGCTCCGGTCAACAACAGGTATGCTCCGGTCAACCGTCCGTACGATGTCGAAGACCTGCCGCGGCCGCCGCGGAACGACTGGAACCAGCCGGCTCCGCAGTTGCCGACCCAGCCGGTCGCTCATCCGGAACCGACCCTCCAGGAAAAGGTGACGCAGCGGTACAACGACCCGAAAGTCGTGCGGATGCTGCAGGGAATGAATCAGTCGAACGGTGAAGCCCTGTTTGCCGAAGTGTCGCAGTACATCGATCAACGTCACATTCAGCCGACGTCTTACCAGCAGCGTGTGCAGACCGGGATCGAAAGCCTGCAACTTGCCCTGCAGACCCCCGGATTCCAGCAGGCCCTGGGAATTCGTTCGGACGCCCAGACGATTCGTTCGGTGCAGCAGAATCTGGGGAATCTGTCGAACCAGAGCCGTCCGCAGGATATGAATCAGGCCGTGGGTGTGATGCGTCAGGCCGGTCAGATGGTGTCGCAGTCGCTGGGTGTGAACCCGGGAGCGGTTTGCCTGGAGTTTGTGTACGGTTCGCTGTCAACGCTGGACAAGTTCTCGATGCTGGTCGCTCCGGAAAAGAGCGGCGGCCCAAGCGTGGGCATCGAATCCAACATGGTGGGGATTGGTGTGGAAATCGAAGCTCATCCGCAGGGTCTGATGATTCTGAAGGCTCTGTCCGGTGGACCGGCGGCTGCCTCAACGCTGCAGCGGGGTGACATCATCACCGCAGTCGATGGACGTAGCGTGGCCGGGATGAGTCTGGATAAGGCGGTCGATCTGATCGCCGGTGCGAACGGGACTCCGGTGCAACTGAAGCTGCGTCGGGACAACATGATCGGCGACGTGACCATCGTTCGCCGGTCGTTCGAGGTGAAGAGTGTCAGCGAAGTACGGATGGAGGCCAACAATGTCGGTTACATCAAGCTCGACCAGTTCGCCCAGACCTCGGCTCAGGAAATCGACGAAGCCCTGTGGAAACTGCACAACGAGGGGATGCAATCGCTGATTCTGGACCTGCGGGGCAACCCGGGCGGACTGCTGACCACGGCCATCGAGATCTCCAACCGGTTCCTGCCGAGCGGCACGATCGTCTCGACCCGGGGACGCAATGCCAACGACAACAGCCAGGAAACTGCCAGCCGCAACAACACCTGGAAGACGCCGCTGGTGGTGCTGGTCGACCACAACAGTGCCTCGGCCAGTGAAATCCTGGCGGCTGCGATTCAGGAAAATGATCGTGGTCTGATCGTGGGTGAACGCTCCTACGGCAAGGGCACGGTCCAGACGCTGTTCCCGATGCAGAGCGTGCCGTCAGCCCTGCGATTGACGACTGCCAAGTTCTACTCGCCGGACGGACGGGAAATGGCGGGTGCCGGTGTGACTCCGGACGTCACGGTCGCCACCATGAGTTCGGACCGTGCCGGCAACGACTCGGCCCTGCAGGCTGCCCTGCGAGCCGCGACCGATCCGCGAGTGAAAGAAATGGCAACGAAGTCAGCGAAACTCGATGTCAAGACCGCGAAAGTGATCCGCGTCGAGATCTGATCGAGATTGCACATTTCTGAAAAACAGGCAGCCCGGGGAAATCCTTCCCCGGGCTGCTTTTATTGATTCATCAATTCGGCGGTCGATACGGGGTTCTGCTGGATGTCGTGGTCGGCTGACGTGCCGGCTGATTGCTCAACACCTCGTTATCCCGCAATCCGGTACTGGGACGCATCGCACCACCGACGCCGAGTAACTCCGGATTTCTGGCCACCTTGTCACTGAATTCCCGCAAGTCGCCCAGCACCGGTTCCAGATTCTTCAACAGCACGGCGAGCGACTGGGCCGAACGGTCCATATTCTCATACAGTGAGGGATCGCTGGCGAACTTCTGCAGGGTTCCGTCGGGCTGATTCACCGCCTTGGCAAAAATGCTGAGTTCCCCGAGCAGGGTTTCCAGACTGCCGAGACTGCTTTCGAGTTTCGCGACCATCACCGGCCCGCGCTGCCCGACCGGTTCCGTGACCTGCGACAGGTTGACAAGATTCTTGTTGACATGTTCAATCGCCGAACGCGAGGCCGTGATCGTTCGCCGGGTCTCCTCGACCAGGGCGGGCAGGCCGATCATGGTTTCCTGCAGCGCCTGCTGGGCTCGCGGATCGGCGATCATCTTGTTCGCACTGGCAATCATTTCGTTGGCAGATTGCATGGTGAGCGTGAACTGGTGCAGTGACTCTGCCGCCCGCTCGATCACGTCGTTCAACTGCCCGCGATTGGTATCCATCACCGCATTGACATTTTTACCCACCAGTTGCCATTCCCGGCTGGTATCGACGAGCGATTCCAGCACCTGTGCGGCCCGGCCTTCCAGCCGTTGAATGGCCGCCATCGGATCGGAGGCTCCCTGTCCACGGATGCGCGCCCCCGCCGGCAGATATTCGCTGCTGGCTCCCGGCACGAACTCGATCACCGTTTCTCCCAGCAGTGATCGCGACACAATCGCAATGCTGTCGGCGCGAATTTGCACCGAGGGCCGGATTTCCGTCGTCACGATCACGCCCCGTTCGGTGGCGAAGTCGATCTTCTCGACCGCACCGATTGCCAGACCGTTCATCAGCACGGGAGCTGACGGATACAACCCGCCGGCAGTGTCCAGGTGAATTTCCAGGACGTACCGTTCATCAAATTCTTTCTGCAGGTCTCCGAAGCGGATGACCAGCGCCGTCCCCAGGGAGAGGGCCACCAGCACCATCAGTCCGACCGAAAATTGCAGACGGGATTCAGACATTGCCGGATTCACAAACCAGAGGGGGAAACGGGAACCAACCCGCCGTCATCACGTCGCGACGGCTTGTTGCAGGACGGGTTTTCTAGTCACGGATGAAACAGGGGTGGAACACGGGAAAAGGCAGGAGCAGGCAATCTGAATTGATTTGATGTTCCATCC
>VFQN01008317.1_pt1 | contig 10560 bp, 7 predicted proteins | sample 3512371 | NCBI WGS metagenome assembly VFQN01 (sample SAMN10412370, study PRJNA504923) | tailings metagenome | isolation source: Replicate 2 from Balatoc abandoned mine | place: Philippines: Itogon, Benguet | collected 2017-08-28 | reverse complement strand
AAATGGTGCCTCGGCGCGTGGTATAAATAGTGAACCGGAAATTATTTAGTCATCAATCCGGGACGGAAGTTTGGTCGGATGCAATTAAATCCCTCTACAATTTTCCCGCTCCGCGGGCTGGAAATAGGATTTTATAGTGAAAATTAAATAAGATACCAGCCCTGTGCAAGCCCCCCGGCGAGCAGAGGCAGGGGTATGCAGGAAAGAAGCTACAACTTTGCTAATGGTGCGCATGCAGCTCAACAGTATTGGTAGGTAAACGGAGGGCCAGGGATCCCTGACCGTGCCAGATTATGCCTCTTCCCTTCATGTCCTCACCACCATACCTGGACATACTGGTAACATCTCACGGCACCTCTCTAGGCCTCTGCCAAATCCTGCCAGCGTGCCATTTGGCATTTGTGTGTTACATTCCAGGTGGTGCGGCCACACAATCCTGACTGGTCCCGAGCACACTGATCAGGAAGTACGATCACCTAGCGTTGTGTCGCTGCCGTACAGCAGCGGCACGAAAAAACAAAGTACGACCTTGGCAGGGCAGGGAGAGTCCCGGTGTCCCGCCAGTGCCAGGTCACACCAGACACCACCTGAAATATAAGTTTGTAACACAACATGTTGAATCCACAACGCACCACCACGAAACAGCCATGCCGTACAAGACGGTGCCTAATGCCAATGCGAGCATGTCGGGTTTTGGACACTCCCATGTCCAACAGAGCTCGGTTTGCACAAGCTGCACATTTGGCATGCGGTTTAACCCGCTGCAACGAAACATAACCACCAACAACAGGTCCTGCCGGCTCTGACTTTGGCGAACGGCAATGCAGGTGATTGCGTTTGGAGTTCTTTCCAGTCTGTCATTAGTGCGCCCCAAACCAACGCCATCTGGGAAGCGTTTCACCCGTCTGTGCATGCCACGGCATTCCACGCCCGCTATGCGCACTCACGTTTTAGGCAGCAACACAGCCATCCACATGCCTACTACCACCCAGGGGTACCCAACATGTGCTTTCCGTTATTGGCCCCACCCCGATGCCCCAGCTTATCGCAGCCCCGCTATCGCCACTTGCTCTATCTACTAATGTGCACGTTCAACGGCTCGCCCATGCATAAAACCATGATCACATGTATGAATCGTAACCTAACGGATCCAGCCGCAGCCTCTTAGCAGGCTGCTGCTGCTGCTGCTGCTCAAGCCCGCCCTTCGCCGCAGGCCCGACCAACCACACAGAATTCGGGTCATACACAACACCGCCCGGCCCTCGTGCAGCCCCACTCCATCCACTCGACAGGACACCAATCGCTCCACCCCCACCCCCACCAAGCACCAGCTCTGCTGCCCCTTCCCGCCCAAGGCCGTACATCCCACTCGCCGCATCCTGCTGCACGACGGACCCCACACGGCCCCCAGCAGCCTTGCTGCCAAGCCGCAACGACACAGGACGCAGCGTCTGGTCAGTCCCTCCCCCGACCAGCTCCAGCTCAGGCAGTGCCGCTGCCTCGCGGCGCTGCCTGCCGGTGATCATTTCCACCAGCTCTTGCTCTCGTACATGGTCGCTTGCGTACTGATGCAGCGGTTGGGCTGTCGGCCGAAGCCCCAGCGTGCCACGTGGGCTGCTGGCAGCCGCGTGCGTCCCTGCCAACGCTCGCTCGGGGAGGCGTCCTAGCCCTGGCCCTGGCCCTAGCCCAAGCCCGTCCTCCATGCCGCCACCTGCTAACTGGCTGTACGGCACCCTGCCGCCCCCGCCCCCGCCGCTATCCGCCCCGCCAGAGCCTGACAGAGAGCCCGCCCGCAACGAGGCACCAGCGCCCTCGCGCAGCTGCTGCAGCCACAGGGTCTCCGTCCCGCTGCTGCCAGGAACGCAAGTACCCGTGGACAAGAGACCGAGCTCTGGTAGTCCGCTTTGCGCGCCCAAACGCTGCGAGGCGCCCGTTCCTCCCCTGTGCGGATGCGGACCAGGAGCTCCCGTCCTCAGCACGGCAAGGCCGCGGCCTGTGGTTGGCAGCTCATACGGCTCCTCGTCCGCAAGCCGTGCGGCCGCCGGAAGCCCTGCTGCTCCGGAACGGTGCAGGACGTCTGGTTGGGCTAACTTTTGGACGTTTGCCTCGAAGGGCCGTGCGACGCGCAGGGGCTCCTCGGCAAACACCGGCAAGCAGCTCTTGCCTCTCCTGCTGTCCCCGATCATGTACGTGCCGCTGTGCAGGCTCCCAAGGCCCTGGGCCAGCTTCGGACCCTGCCGCTCGGATGCGACGAACTGTTGTGGTTGTTCCTGCTGCTCCAGAAACGGTTGCCGGCCTGAGTAGCCTTGCGGTTGGCCCTGAGGCCGACCCGTGTGCAGTGGTTCTTGCGGCTGCAGCTTGGTCAGGGGCTGTTGCTGTTGCTGGTCATACAGGTAGCAGTGGTGCCGCTGCTCCTGCTGATAACGATGCTGCTGGTGCTGCTGCTGCACAAGGCGGGCCTGCGCCTGGCCAGACGCACCTCCCAGGGGCTGCCGCGCCCCGTCAACCACCGGACCCTGCTGGCCGTGTGCCCGCTGCTGCTGCTGCTGCTGCTGCTGTCGCAGCGGCTGCAGTTGCAGCACCGGGGCGGGCCGCTGCGGTGGCGCTTGCGCCCTGACGAATGTGGAGCCAGGCTCATGCCCCTGCAACGGCGGCTGTCCCCGGCATGGATTGTCTGAGGGGCCGGGGCGGGTGGCGTTGCGCGGCGCGGCCAGGTGCGCGGGGACCTCCGCGACCAACTGCGGGGTAAGGATACCACCACCAGCAGCAGCGAAGGAAGCTTGACGACCGATATACCAGCATGAGCAGACAACATAAGTCACAAGAGGCGCGCGGCAACGGGAAATTAGGAATGTCGTTGGTGCCAGGACTGTTGAGTGTTATACGGCGACCAGGTGCCGAGGGGCCCCTCGCACAAGCAACCTTGGGCCATGTGCATTCGGCATATGCAATGTGGAGGAACGGTACTGCGTTGCATGCAAGGATGCGCAACACTGCGCGACCATGTTGAATTTGCAACAGCAGCTCACCTGGACATCGTCGTCAGAGTCTTCGTCGGCAGCTTGTGCGCCCCGCTGCTGCTGTTGCTGTTGCCGTTGCCTTTGCTGCTGAGGCTTTGGCCGGGTCGCCTGCTGCGGTTCCCGTTCCCATTCCTGCTGCTGCTGCTGCTGCTGATGCAGGTGCTGCGGCCGGGGTGCCTCCGCCCACCCAGTCTCCTCCTGCACCCCGGAACCATGCTCCCGCTGCTCATCCAGCTGCAGCCGCCGCCGCCGCCGCTTGGGCTGCCGCGCCGACGCTTCCTCCTCACTGTCCCCGCCTGACTCGCTCCCTTGCCCTCGTGCAGCCCGCTCCTCTCCGCTCGGCTGCGAACCCCTCTGCCCCGACCCTGACACCGGCCCCGGCCCCCGCTCATGCTGCTGCCGCTTCGCGTGCTGCTGCAGGCTCTGCAGCAGCACCTGCCGGTCCGGCACCGTCACGCGATGCAGCACACGCGGCGCTGCCGCCACCGCCGCCACCACACGCGGCCGCCTGGCACGTGGCGGGCTGACACGCTGCTGCTCCCGCTGCTCCCGGATCCGTGCGGACTCCTGCAGCCGCTGCAGCACTGCCTCCCGGTGCTGCTGCATCTTCTGCTCCTGCGTCCATCGCTGCTGCTGTGGCGGCGGCTGCTGCGGCTGCTGCGTCCGCCTGCCTCTGCCCCTGCCCCTGCCTGTGCCCGTGCCCCGCCGATGACGCCTCGGCAGGTCGTAATCTGGGTCACTGTCGGACGGTTCCGAATGCTCGCCTGCTGCGTCTTGTGCGTCTGCTGCATCCTCTTCAAGATGTGCATCCTCGACCTGGGAGGCGGCGTTGTACCCTCGCATCAGCGGCTGCCGAGTCAACCCACCCGGAGGCAGTACGGCCGCGGGGGACTGGGATGCGGCCGGGGAGGCAGCTGGTGACGCTCGGGCCTCGCTGCGGGTCCTGAGGGTGTATGCAGGAAGGCGAAAGCGCGCAGCGTGTCACCAGCAAGGACCGGTGCCGGCGCCTGTGCTTCCAAGATTCTTGGGCGTTCAAAAGTGCCGCATGTATCATAGGCACGTACTGATGGAGTGAAACAGAGCGTGTACGGCAGCCTGCAATGTGCATCATACGTGTGCGATGCTCAAGGACATGGCCGTACGGCACGCGGCGCAGAGACACAGATGCGTGCTTGTGTATCACCAGCACGTGTCGTTTATGGTCAAGGGCTGCGCATGGCGACGAGGGTCTCAGGCAGCCACATGCCGGCACTCACGTGGGGTCGAGGTTGTACGGCACTCGGTGCCATGCTCCGTCCGCGGCAGTCGGGCTCATGGTGGAGGCGGCCCGGTGCCATGCGTCCATGCCAGCGGACCCCCAGCCGGCAGCCAACAGCCGGTGGGGCTGCCCCTCTGGGCCCGCTGAGTGCGGCGAGAAGTCGCCATGCTGACCGCCAAGCGGCCCCTGCTGGAGGTGCAGCTGCTGATGGTAGTCTCGTTGAAACGGCCTCCTTTGCTGCCCCCGATCAGACGGCTTGATCACGCCCAACGGACACAGCTGCCCAAGCTCCGCACCATGCGCCTGCGCAGCTGACCCGTGCTGGTGTTGCTGCTGCTCGCCGGCCGCGAACCCCCACTCCAACCCCGAACCCAGCCCCACGACACGCGGCAACGCACCCGGCCCAGCTGCTGCTCCCACCACATTCCACCCCATCTCCACCTGCGCGTCCGGCCCAAGCCCACCCCCAGCAGTACCCCCATTGCCCCCAGGCCACCCCCGCCCCCGCCCGCGCGCCCCGAGCCCGCGGCCGGCACCAGCCGCGCCCACGGTCCACAAGTCAGCCGCCCCAGCGCCACCGTCGCCCACCCGAGCACCTTCAACCACCTTCCGAGGCCTGCCCCTCGGCCGCTTCCCAGGTACCACCACCGCCTCCGCTGGGGGCCTGCCACGGCCAGCCCTCCCAGCGCCCCTGCCGCGCCCGCGGCCCCGCCCGCGCCCCCGCCCAGCCCCACGCGTCCGCCTGGCTCCCTCCTCCACCCAGTCATCGTCCTCCTCCCCCCACTCCCCGTCCCCGTCGTCCAGCCCCTCCTCCGACCCCAGCTCCTCTGACCCCTCTGCTTCATGGTCGCTGTCCGCACCCGCCTCCTCCGTGTCCGTGTCAGAGCCCCGACCGTACTTTGGCCTCGCCCACCGCGCCCGTCTCCGCCCATGAGCCCCCAGGGCACCTCCCCGCCTTCCCCGCCCGCGCCCCCGGCCCAGCCCCCGCCCACGCCCGCGCCCACGCCGCACGTACCCCCGTTCCTCCTCCTCGTCCTCCTCCTCCTCCTCATCGGACTCTTCAGACCCCTCCACCTCCTCCTCCTCTTCCTCAGACCCGTCCTCCTCCAGGCCATCCCACGACGAAAGCTCCTCCTCCTCAACCTCCTCCTCCTCCGTCTCATCCCCACTTTCGCTCCCGAAAGCCCCCGCCACTGCGGCCCGGGCCCCCGCCGCCGCCCTCGCCCCTACCCCAACCCCTGCCCCTGCCCGCCGCCCGGTCTGCTGCGCATACCCAGGCAGCAGCTGCTGCAGCGCCAGCGCACCCACGTGCCGATCGCGCACCACGTACGGGTAGGTGGCCTGCTTCAGGGCGGGCCGCCGCCCCTTGGCGCTGCTCTCCAGGTACAACGCCATGACACGTGTCAGGTGCGACACGCACCGCCGCGACCTCCCCTTGACCCGTGCCCTCCACCGCGCGCTGCCGCTGTCGCCGCCGCCATCGCTGCCACAGGAGCTGCTGCTGCCTGCGGCCGCTGATCCGCTGCTGGTGCTGCTGCTGGTGCTCATGCTGCCGGCCCTGCTATCCGTACGGTCCGGCGGCAGGTGCGCAGCGCCGAGGGTGTTGCCACCAGAGGGCCTCCGCACCGCCGGCGAGCCGTCCCGGAGAACGCTGGGTTCGGCGCTGGGGCGGCGGTGCATCCGCCGGCGCTTCGCAACGCTGCCGAGCTCCTGAAGGTGTTCAGGGGAGCGAGGCCGCAATCGTGGGTCGCAACGCAGCACTACCAAGGCTTTCTCCGTGTGCCCAACAGCAGTGCTATAAGGCGCACAAGATTCGCCATTACTATGCATTGCTGGCCTCAGGTAGCGGCTACCGCCGGACCCACTGCGTGCCCTCCATGCGCATCATACCTCGTCAGACGCTCCTGATGCCCGGTTGGTCCCGGACCCGCGGCCGGACTCGCTGCCGCTGCCACTCCCACTGCCGCGAACACCACCGCTGCCACGTTTCCCGAACCAGCCCTCGCCATCGCGCCCAGCAGCCAGAAGGGGCCGGCCATGCCGGTGACCCCGGCGCGCCTCGGCTGGTGCACCAGGGCCACCACCGCCGGCATCCCACCCCGCCGGTGCCGCACCGGCCCCCTGTCCGTCATCATCCACCATGGCATCCGGTTCGTCGAGCGCATCCGGCGAGGCGAGCCGTATGACCAGCGAGTCGAGGTTGTAGAGGGTCCACCCGAGGAACTGCGCGCAGCAGGGAACAGTCATTGTAATTTCTGTGTAGAGCAAGGGACTGGCTTGCTTCGGCGTGAAGTGAAAGTTGCGCCACCGCAGGCATTACCGGCGCCATGCGACACGGCTTCTATCCTATCCGGCCACAAAGGCACGCTGCGCGCAGTACGAGCTCTCCGACCTCGACGCATTCAGTATTACATGCACTTGCATGTAACCGACACAAGAAGCTGGAACGCAAGATGGCCTCCCACAACCCCCCAACCAGCAGCCGGCAGCACACGACTCACCACGCTGCCTGGGAAGCGGCCGGCGATGTACGACAGACCCCGCAGCACGACCAGGTCCTTCCTGCAACCAGGGGCGTGCCCAGCCTGCAGCCCGCCAGCTGCACCACCCGCTCTCCCGCCACAAGGCCCGGCCTTCGCCGCCAGCCCGCAGACTACCAGCCCCCCTCCGCCCGCTGCCCCATGCCCGCCAGCGATACCCGGGTGGCTGGCATGCTCCCCTGTTTCTGCGTTGGCTTGGCACCCGCCACTAGGCTGCCCCAGCGCCCCCTCGCCTTGGGTGCCCGCACTCGCTGTTGCACGCCCTTCACCGTCCGCCGCCGCATCTTGCTTGCACAAGGTCTGCGCAGAGGCCTGCCCCCGTGCAGCTGCTTCCGCCGTGCAGGTCATAAGGCCACCCCTCGCAGCAGACGCCGCACAACCCGCTTCAGCGTTCGGCGTCGCCGCAGCGGGGCGCGCAGCGCCATGCTCCGGATGGCCGGTGGCCTCCCCTGCTGCTGTGGCCTCCCCTGCTGCTGTGGCCTCCCCTGCTGCTACACCTCCAGCTGCCCCGCTGCCGGTGTGCACCAGCAACACCTTACCCGAGACGCCACCCTCTACCACAGGATCCATTACACCATCCACCGCATCCGGCGCGTACCGCTGGCCCAGCTGCTGCCGTACCGCTGCTTCACCAACAGCCGCACCGCCTCCCGGCTCACCCTCAGCACCGGACGCAGGCACAGCCCCCGCCTGGCCTTGCCCGCCGCAGTGCACAGCAGGGGCCCCATGCACTCCCGCCAAGGGCCAGCTTGTGGGTTCCCTCAACGCCCCCTCAGCATGAGGCGGTCGCGTCAGGCCGGCAACAGTGGCTGCCGCTGCCGCTGCCATGGACGCACACGGGCCGTCCCCTTGCATGTCCGCAGCAGGTGCGGTTGAGGGCCGGCTTGGTCGCAGCCCCACGCTGCTCTCGTGCTGCGCTGACAGCTTCCACGGTGTCCTGGATAGCGATTCTGAGTGCGAGGAGGGCTGCAGGCGGTGGCGGGGGGACCAGCGGTGATGCCGACTGCGGGCTCCCGTGAAGCAGCTCCAAAGTCTTGGGGGGCCGAGCGGCGACACCTGCTCCCGCAGGGAGCAGGTGTAGCCCATTCCACCATCGCCCCCATCCACACCTTGCGGAGCCTGAGCCGCGTCCGGACCCTCCTGTCCACCCAATGCGGTTCCCTCGCGTTTTACGCGTACCTCCTGTCCACCCAATGCGCCGGATGCCCCCGATGGTTTCAGAGCCTCTCCGGGATTGGCCAAAGGGCTCGGCGGCTGTGAGATTGCGGTCGCTGCTCCCAACTGCTGCTGCTCCGGCTGCTGCTGCTCATGCGCATGCATGTACGGGAGGCTCTGCTCCTTGGGTGCATGGGAAGGCGCGCCGCCAGCACGTTCCCTTACCCCGTCCAGTCCTTCATCCTCCACTGCCTGCACAGCCTCCATGCTGCCTCCGACCTTGGGCCCCCGATCCCCGAGCTGCTGGGCCGCGCTAGCCAACCCCTCCTGCTGAGTCCCTTCCTGCGCGCCCCCTAACATCGCGGTCGGGCCAAGGGCCATCTGCATTGGCCCGGCACGGTTGCACGCCGTGTACGCCGCTCCGCTGCTGCACACCCCTGCGCAGGGCGCGTCCGCCTGCCCGCACCCCACGCCCTGCACTAGGCGCAGCGTGCTACCGCGCTGACACTGCCCTAGCCCACGCAAGCACACGGTTGCCGTGCAGTGCACTTCGGAGGCGCCCGCACCAATCGTCGATGCATGTGCGATGGCGCCGGGTGGCTCACTCGCATCACGCGCGGGCAGCGGCTGGGTGTCGCTTCCCAGGGCCGCTTCGGGGCTGGCCGCTGTGCCCCCGCTGCGCATGCCACGCTTGGCACCCTCCACAGAGCCGCTGTTGCGCAGCGCTACGCCCCTGCTCAAACCCAGTACCGATGCCGCTGCTGCCGCTGTTGCCGCTGCTTCCACCGCTGCCTCCTGCCGGCGCCTGAACGCGTGCGTCCTAACGTCTCTGGAGTGCAAGCGCTGCATCCAAAGCATCCTCCCTGACCCCTTCCCACGCCCTAGCTCGCCTGCACAGTGCGAGGGCACGCCAAGGGGAACGGACCCGTAGGCTGCTCTGAGCGCAGCGGGGCAGCCCCCCACACGCAGCCTTGGCCGGAGCACGCCCCCCGACTCCAGGACGATGGGCACTGGGCCGTCGTACAAGCCGTTGCGTAGCGCTGGGGGCAGTTGGTTGACCGTTAGGGTGGTTGCGTCAAGGTCAGGGGTCAGCACGTCGCCCACACGGAGCGGCCGTGGCAGGATTCCGTGCAGGGGCAGGGTTGCCGCTGCGTAATCTTTCTGCGCCAGTGGGGCCGTCCCATGCTGCTGCTGAGGACGCCACGTGGCGCTGAGAGAACCAGCGGCAGAAGCAGCAGCTTGCGGCACCGGCATGCTTGCTGTGGGGTCGCCATGCGTGCGGGCTGTGGGCTGCCCCGAGTTGGCCACATCCGGGACCCCTGAGTCGGGCTCCGTTGCCTGCTCATCGGATTTGAGCTCTACATTTGTATCTGCGTGTTCTTGGTCAAACAGCCAGTCATCCTCATCGCAGGCAAGGCGCAGCGCCATCTGCGTTAGGCTGCGGAAGGCCAGCCGCGAACCCGCACCCAGCACCCAGTTACATCTTTATATGTTCATATTCATGGCATGTCGTGCTGTGCGTAACAACGTTGCGCTGTTGGGCGCCGTTCTCCTTTGCAAACATCAAGGAGGTTACTTTGAGCCCGCAAACACGATATTTGCCGTGGCCTACGTACTCCTACAAATCAGTGCCGAGAATATGGTGTCCAACGACGTATTGCGGAATATCGACGCCTTACACGCCAGTACCCCATGATGTCATGATGTACTCATGATGGTGCTACAGCGGACCTGTACTGTCCCGGCGGTGTACACTTGAGAGCCCGGTACAGGTCATGTCATGTGGAGTCCAACGATTTGTCGCCGCAAAGCCTCGACACGTCTCCAGGTTCGTTACCCCGCCTCCCAAGGTGTTTCCAGGTTTTCCCCTCATGCGCCTTGGCCCCAGCTGCCACCTTTAATCCCCGGCGTAGGGTAGGCGCGTGCCCTGTGACTCCAAGTGTATTAGCTGCAGCGTTGCATTGGAAAGTCTTTCCTCGCACTAGTACAAAACTGTACTCCTCTTAAACTAGTTTCCTTGTTCAAGTAGTTCCCTCCTTGTACATCCTTGTACCTTTTTCCTTGTACGGGCACAAAATTCATCAATCCTGCCCTGCAGCCTTCCAGGAGAGTGTGTCATCAGCTGCCTGCTGTACTATGCGCCAGTATGCGCAGAGCGGCTTCGTGCGTGGGTTGCTGCAAGCTGGGGCACCCCGACCAGGCCTACCTGGATCAGGAATTCAGGATCTTCCTAAGAGCTGTGCACATGAAGGGGGGGGGCCTGGTGTACATCAAACAGGCTGCTGGGCGGACTTCGGAGCTCAAGCCTCAAGGCACACGCAATCAGCACAGTTCGGCAGCGCATGCGTAACCCCGCAGGACCTGTGCAAGTTGGCGGCAAAGTCGCTCAGACCTAACTCCTAAGAAAGGAAACTGCAAACTTCTGCGGACACCCTTACCTTTACCCACGCTGCTTGCTGGTGGCCCTTGCTACTTAGTTGAGCAGCAAGCATCCTACACGGCTACAGACACTTTTGGTTTGGTTTGGTTGTGTACAGGGGACCCCTTCCGGTCGGGGTGTCGTACCACACCCACCACCCCGAGAGGG
>VFQN01008316.1_pt1 | contig 10560 bp, 11 predicted proteins | sample 3512371 | NCBI WGS metagenome assembly VFQN01 (sample SAMN10412370, study PRJNA504923) | tailings metagenome | isolation source: Replicate 2 from Balatoc abandoned mine | place: Philippines: Itogon, Benguet | collected 2017-08-28 | reverse complement strand
GCCGCGCTGGCGCGCGGCATGAGGCGGATGGTCTGTTCGGCGGTGTCTTGCATGGGGGGTCTTTCTCTCTCAAGGCGGCGGCGGGGGCCGTCACCGCGCGGAATTGTCGCCGCCGCGCGCGCGGGGCCAGGCCGCGCGCAGGGCGGCTTGATCCTCGGGTGAACGCACGCCCAGTCGTACCTGGCCCGGCAGGCCGAAGGAGGCGGCGTCGCGCAGCTTCACGCCATGGTCGCGGCGCAAGCCGGGCAGCGACTCGATGTCGCTCGCCTCGGACAGGCGCGCGACGAAATAGTTGGCCTCGCTGGGCAGCACGGTCCAGCCCAGCGATTCGCAGAGCGCGGCCTGGGCGGCCTTCCATTCGCGCAAGGTGTCCAGGCCGTCGCCCAGCCAGCGCTGGGTGTCGGGCGCGGTCCAGGCCATGAGCATGGCCTCGGCGTGCGCGCCCAGCGGCCAGGACGGCGCCAGCGCCTCCAGCTCGGCCATGGCCTGGCGCGCGGCCAGCGGCGCGATGGCGTAGGCGCCGCGCACGCCGGTGAGGCCTAGGGCCTTGTTGGGCGAGACCAGGCGCCACACGCGGTCCAGCGCGGCGCCGTCCAGCGAAGGCGCGCCGCTCAGGCGCAGCGGCGCGTAGGCCTGATCGAGCACCAGGGCCTGGTCCGGGCGCAGGCCGACCACGCGCTCGGCGAGGCCGGCCTCGGCCTGGCCCAGCGGCGACGAGGGCTCGCAGGCCCAGAGCAGGCGCGCACGGCCCGGGTCGTCCGTTCGCACGAGTCCCCAGGCCCCGGCGGCGCGCGACAGATCGCCGTAGTGGTGCGGCGGCAGCCACACGCAGGCGCCCGCCGTTCGCGCGGCCCAGGCCGAGAAGCGCTGGATGCCCTCGCTCGCGCTGGCCAGCAGCAGCAAGCGCTCGGGGGCCACGCCGTGGAAGTCGGCCAGCGCGGCCTTCAGGCGCGTGCTGGCGGGATCGGGGTAGCGCGAGGCATCGGCCCGCGCGATGGCCAGCAGCGCCATGGGACAGGGCCCAAGGGCGTTGGCGTTGGTGGAGAAGTCGTGCGCAGGCGCGCCCAGCGCGTCGGGGCCGCCATGCGCGGCGGGGGTCGGGAAGCTCATGTCCAGGGGCTCCATTCGAACCAGGCCCACAGCAGCGCGAGCGCCACCAGCCCGGCCAGCGCGCGGCCGGCGCGGCGCAGCGCGCGCCGGGTGTCGGCGGCCTCGGGCGCGCGCCCGTCGGCGTTGAGCGCGTACACGCCGGGCTTGCGCAGGCGCACGCCCAAGGCCAGCGCCATGGCCGCCATGGGCCAGCCGCTGTTGGGCGAGGACGTGCGGGCGGCCTCGCCCGCCAGCGCGGGCCACAGCCGCAGCGGGCTCAGCAGCAGGGCCGTGAGGCGCGCCGGCAGCCAGGACAGCGCGTCGTCCGCGCGCGCGGCCCACTTGCCGGCCCAAGTCCAGTCGCGGCCCTGGCGCTCGCCGCGGTAGCCCCACATGGCGTCGGCGGTGTTGGCGAAGCGGTAGAGCGCGGCGCCCGGCAGGCCCGCCAGCGCGAACCAGAACAGCGGCGCCACCACCGAGTCGTTCAGGTTCTCGGCCAGCGATTCGATGGCGCTTTCGCGCACCTGAGAGGCGTCGAGCGTGGTGACGTCGCGGCTCACCAGCCCGGCCAGGCGCGCGCGACCGGCGGCCAGCGATTCGCCCAGAGCGCCCTCCACCGCCGCCACCTCGTCGCGCAGCATGCGCCACGACAGCAGGGGTTTGAGCAGCGCGCCCAGCGCCAGCGCCTGCACCCCGAGCGCCCAGCCAGCCACCAGCCGGTTCAGCGCGACCGCCAGGGCCAGTACCCCCAGCGCGCCCAGGCCCCAGGCCAGCGCGCCGCCGATGAAGGCCCGCGCCGGCCGGGGCGGTGCGCCCACCCGCGGCGCCACGCGCCGGCCCATGAAGCCGAGGTAGTGCCCCATGGCCACCACCGGGTGCCAGCGCGCGGGCGGCTCGCCCAGCGCGCGGTCCAGCGCCAGCGCCAGCAGCAGCGCCAGGGGAATGACCGGCGCGGACAACGGGCCGAACACCTCCATCAATCGGCGCCTCCCGCGCGCGCCCTCATGCCTCGCTCGCCGCCAGCGGGGCGGGCAGCCGCGCCAGCAAGCCGCCACGCAGCCGCTCGGGCCGGGCCTGGCGGGGCAGTTGACCGTCGGCGCAGGCGGCGTGCAGGGCGGCGCACTGCAGCACCTGGCGCGCGGTCTCGGCGTCGGGCCCCAGATCGCCGAACAGGTAGCTCGCCTTGCCGGGGGCCTGCAGCGCCACGGTGCAGGCGCGCGAGCAGCCGCCGAGACAGGCCACGCCGCGCACGCGCACGCTGGCCATGGCGCTCGCCGGGCCGTCCGTCTGGGCCCAGCGCACGGCGTCCAGCAGTTCTTCGCCCGCGGCGAGCCCCTCGCGCGGCGCGCCGGGCGGGCGGCAGGTGGTGCAGACGATGAGTTCGGTGGTGGTGGTCATGCGGCGCGTTTCATCAGTCCTCGATGCCACGCTGCGCCGGCACGCCGGCCTGGAAGTGGTGCTTGACCAGCGCCATCTCGGTCACCGTGTCGGCCAGCTCCACCAGCTCGGCCGGCGCGCCGCGCCCGGTCAGCACCACGTGCACCTGGGGCGGGCGCTCGCGCAGGCAGGCCAGCACCGCGTCCAGCGGCACCCAGCCGTAGCGCAGCGGGTACATGATTTCGTCGAGCACCACCATGAAGTGCTCGCCCGAGCGGATGCTGGCCTCGGCCTTGGCCCAGCCCGCGCGCGCGAGTTCGGCCGAGTGGTCCAGGTCGCGGCTCTTCCAGCTGAAACCGTCGCCCAGGCCTTCGATGGGAATGCCCAGCTGCTCGAACAGCCGGTGTTCGCCAAAGCGCGCCGACGGCACCTTCATGAACTGGTACACCTTCACCGCCTTGCCGCGCCCGTGCGCGCGCAGTGCCAGGCCGAAGGCGGCCGTGCTCTTGCCCTTGCCGTTGCCGGTGTGCACGATGACCAGGCCCCGGCGTTCGCCTTGCGGCTTGGGGGTGTCGCGGTCGACGGGGGGTGCTTCGATCTGCATGGCGGCTCCTGAGAATCAACGGGGCAAGGCAACCCATTGGTCGCCCAGCGGGTGGATGGCGATGCGCTGGTCGAACACGGCTTCCAGCGCGCGGTGGGTGGCGGCGGCTTCGCAGGCGCCCTGGTGACGCACGCAGCCAGCGGCCACGATCACCATCTGATCGGCGTGCAGGGCCACGCCGATTTCGTGCAGCACGCTCACCACGGTCTTGCCCTGGGCCACGAGACCGCGCACGAGCTGCATCCAGTCGGCCTGATGCGGCGGGTCCAGGTTGGCCAGGGGCTCGTCCATGAGCAGAACGTCGGCGTTCACCGCCAGCAGGCGCGCCAGCAGCACGCGCTGGCGCTCGCCGCCGGACAGCGCGCCGAGGGCGCGCTCGCGCCAGTCCCAGGCCTGGGTGGCGCGCAGGGCCTGCTCCACGGCGGCGCGGTCGGCCTCGGAGGGCGGGGCCAGCCAGGGCTGGTGCGGCAGGCGGCCCAGCATGGCCACGTCCCAGACGCTCAGGTCCTCGGCGCCGGTCTCGCCCTGCCCCAGCCAGGCCAGGCGGCGCGCGCGCTCGCGGCCGCGCCATTGGTTGAAGGGCCGGCCCAGCAGCTCGGCCTGGCCGCTGTGCGGCAGCAGCCCGGCCAGGGCCTTGAGCAGGGTCGATTTGCCCGCGCCGTTGGGGCCGACCACGCTGGTCCAGCGCCCGGCGGGCAGGCTCAGCTCAATGCCATGCAGGACCTCGACACCGCCCAGCGACACGCCGATGTTTTTGGCTTGCAGCGCGGCGCTCATTCGGAGACCTCCGCGCGGCGCGCTGCGGCGCGAGCCCCTTCGGGTGGCCGTGCGCGGCTCACAGCCCACCCCCCGGCCGGCGGCGCCGGTGCATCAGCCACAGCAGGTAGCTGCCGCCCAGCACCGCGGTGAGCACGCCCACGGGCAGCTCCTGCGGCGCGATGATCCAGCGCGCCAGCACGTCGGCCGCCATCAGCAGCAGGCCGCCCATGAAGGCGCTCAGCACCACCAGGCGCGCGTGCGTGGTCTTGACCAGGGAGCGCACCAGGTGCGGCGAGGCCAGGCCCACGAAGGCGATCAGCCCGGTCTGCGCCACGGCCGCGCCGGTGGCCAGGGCCAGCACGGCCACCAGCACCACGCGCACGGCGCCCAGGGGCAGGCCCAGGCTCAAGGCCGTGGCCTCGCCCAGGGCCAGGCCGTCCAGCACGCGGCCCAGCGCGGCGGACACCCCCAGCGCCACCAGCAGCATGGCCGCCATCACGCCGCAGGCCGGCCAGCCCACGAAGCCCGTGCTGCCCAGCATGAAGCCCTGCATGGCCTGCAGCACGTCGGGCTCGGCGATGGTGATGAGGTCGCGCGCCGCGCCCAGCACCACGCCCACGATGACACCGGCCAGCAGCAGGCGCAGGGTCTGCTGCACGCCTTTGGCCAGCAGGAGCGTGAGCGCCACGCCCAGCACCGCGCCCAGGAAGGCCGCGCCGGTGAGGCCCAGGCGCACCAGCCACTGCGTGGCCAGGGTGGAGCCGCCGAACAGCGCCAGCGCGATGGCCACGCCCAGCGCGGCGCCCGAGGCGCTGCCCAGCAGGTACGGGTCGGCCAGCGGGTTGCGGAACAGGCCCTGCGCCACCGCGCCCGCCAGGCCCAGCAGCGCGCCCGCGACCCAGGCGCCCAGGGTGCGCGGCAAGCGGATGTCCCACAGGATCTGCCAGGCCACCGCGTCGTGGCGCGCGTTGAGCACGCTGTCGAAGCCGGTGCTGCCCACGCCCGCGCCCAGCAGCAACAGCAGCAGCCCGGCCAGCAGCAGCGCCACCCCCAATCCAATGACACCGCGGAACCGGCTCTGCCGGGCCGCTGGTGTCGCCCCCTTGAGGGGGTCGAGCGAAGCGTGGCGGGGGTGGATCATTTCCGTCCCTTGTCCGACAGGCAGCGCGCCATGATGCGCGCGGCCTCGGCCATGCGTGGCCCGGGACGCACCAGCACGTCGGACTCGTCGGCGCTGAACACGCAGACGCGGCCTTCGCGCAAGGCGCGCATGCCCTGCCAGCCGGGCCGCTGCGCCAGGCCGGCGACGTTGCGCTGGCCGATCATGATCAGGTCCGGGTCGGCGCGCACCACGTACTCGGGGTTGATGCGCGGGAACGGGCCCAGCTCGCGCCCCACGATGTTGCGCGCGCCCAGGCGGTCCATGAGCTCGCCGATGAAGGAACCCGGCCCGGCCGCGTAGCCGCCGGTGCTGACCTCGTAGTACACGCGCAGGCCACGCGCCGGCGGCGGCAGCGAAGACGCCGCGGCCGACACGCCGGCCTCGATGGCGCGCCAGACGCGCTCGGCGTCGCGCACCTCCAGCACCTGGCCCAGCACGCCCATCACGCGCTGCGCGCCGGCCGCGGTGCGCGGCTCCAGCGCCAGCACCTTGAGGCCGAAGGACTCGAGACGCGGCACACCGCGCGAGGACGTGGCCGCCAGCACCAGGTCGGGGCGCAGCGCGACGATGGCCTCGATGTTCGGGTCGATGCCGCCCCCCGTTTGCGGCAGCGCGCGCACCGAGGCCGGGTAGTTGGAGTAGCGGTCCACGCCCACCAGGCGGTGGCATTGCCCCAGCTCGCACACGGTTTCGGTGAGCGAGGGCAGCAGCGAGACGATGCGCTGCGGCGAACGCGGCAGGCTCACGGCCACGCCGCGGTCGTCGACGACCCGGATCTCACCGGCGTGCGCCGGGGCGGCGGCGCTGGCCAGGGCCAGCCACAGGCCCAGCAGCCAGGCAAAGGCGGGGCGTTTCATCGCGGGGCTTTCAAGGTCAGCGGCAGGCCCGCCGCCATCAGGGTCACGCGTTCGCAGGCGCCGGCCACGGCCTGGTTCAGGCGGCCCAGTGCGTCCACGAAGGCGCGGGTCTCGCGGCCCAGGGGGATCACGCCCAGGCCGATCTCGTTGCCCACCAGCACCACCGGGCCGCGCGCGCCAGCGATGGCGTCCAGCAGGGCCTGCGTGGGCGCCTGGGGGTCAGCGGCCCCGCCCTCGGCCGGCATCAGCAGGTTGGTCAGCCACAGGGTGAGGCAGTCCACCACCACCAGGGTGTCGGGCGAGGCGTGTTCACCCAGCGCCTCGGCCAGCGCCAGTGGCGCCTCCACCGTGGCCATGCCGGGCACGCGTTCGGCGCGGTCGCGCTGGTGCTGGGCAATGCGCGCGCGCATCTCCTCGTCCCAGGGCTGGCCGGTGGCGATCAGCACGGCGCGGCGGCTGGCGCCGGCGTCCAGCCACCGGCGCGCCAGCGATTCGGCGCGGCGCGACTTGCCGCTGCGCTGGCCGCCGAGGATGAATTCGCTGCGGGCGATGGTCTCAGCCATGGCGCGCGCTCCAGTCCATCACGAGGCGGTGCAGCCGCTCCACGCCATCGGTGAGCGCCGCCGGGCCGGGCTGCAGGATGTCGGCCGACTTGATCTCGTGCAGTTCGCCGTCGCGCACGGCGGGCACGGCCTGCCAGCCGGGCCGCGCGGCCACGCGCTCGGGCCGGAACTTCTTGCCGCACCAGGAGCCGACGACCATGTCGGGCGCGCGATCGACGATGCGCTGGGGCTCGCCGATGATGCGGTCCTTGCCCAGCGGCATGAGGGCCAGTTCGGGAAAGCAGTCGTCGCCGCCGGCGATGCCCACCAGCTCCGACACCCAGCGGATGCCGCTGATGCAGGGCTCGTCCCACTCCTCGAAGTACACGCGCGGGCGGCGCGGCAGGGCGCGCCCCGCCTCGGCCATGGCCGCCAGCCGCGCCCGGGTGCGCGCGATCCAGGCCAGGCCCTGCTCGGCCTGGCCCACCACCGCGGCCACCTGGTACAGCATGTCGAAGATCTGCGCCACGCTGCGCTGGTTGAAGACGGTGACCTGCACGCCCGCGCGGATCAGCGCCGAGGCGATGTCGGCCTGCAGGTCGGAGAAGCCGAACACGCAGTCGGGCTCCAGCGCCAGGATCTTGTCGATCTTGGCGTTCAGGAAGGCGCTGACCTTGGGCTTGTCCTCGCGCGCGCGGCGCGGGCGCACGGTGTAGCCCGAGATGCCCACGATGCGCGCCTCCTGCCCCAGCAGGTAGAGCCATTCGGTGGTCTCTTCGGTGAGGCAGACGATGCGCTGCGGGCCGAGCGTGGCGGTGTTCATGCAGAGGCCTCCGGCAGGAACAGCGAGGCGGTGGCCGCCGGGCTGGAGGGGAACCAGGCGTGGAAGTAGCTTGCGCGCAGGCCGCCGGCCTGGTACAGGGCCTCGCCCGCGCCGCCGCGCTGGGGCACCGTGCGGCCGATCGGCGCGAGCGGCGATTCGGTGCGCGAGTGGTGGAAGGTGTGGCCGCGCAGCGAGCCGGCCGGCAGGTCCAGCCGCTGCGGCCCGAGCGCGACCAGGCGCGGCTGCATCGCGGCCTGTCCGGGCAGCAGGCCCCACATCGCATGGGCGCCGCCCTCGTGCGTGCGCAGTCCGTCCATGAGCAACAGCATGCCACCGCATTCCGCCCACACCGGCAGGCCCGCCTGCAGGTGCGCGGCCAGGCCGGCGCGGCAGCGCTGGCTCGCGGCCAGTTCGGTCGCGTGCAGTTCGGGGTAGCCGCCGGGCAGCCAGACGGCGTCGCAGGGCGGCAAGGGCTCGTCGGCCAGCGGCGAGAAGAAGGCCAGCTCGGCGCCCAGCGCGCGCAGCGTGTCCAGGTTGGCCGGGTAGATGAAGCAGAACGCCGCGTCGCGCGCGACGGCGACGGTGCGGCCGGCCAGCGGGCGGCCCGGGTCGGGGCGCGGCGCGGGGGCCTCGAAGGAGACGGTCCAGCGCGCCAGCGCGGCGCGGTCCATGCCGCCCAGGGGCGTGGCCGCCAGCGCGTCGGCGGCGGCGTCGAGCCGGGCCAGGGCGTCGGGCAGTTCGGACGCGACGGTCAGGCCCAGGTGGCGCTCGGGCAGCGAGAAGGCGGCGTCGCGGTTCACCGCGCCCAGCCAGCTGTCGCGGTCCTCCCCCAGGGCGTCCTGCAGCAGCTGGGCATGGCGCTCGCCCGCCACGCGGTTGGCCAGCACGCCGGCCCAGGGCAGGCCGGCGCGAAAGTGACGCAGGCCGAAGGCCAGCGCGCCGAACGTGCCGGCCATGGCCGAGGCGTCGATCACCGCCAGCACCGGCAGGCCGAAGCGCCGCGCGAGCTCGGCCGCGCTGGGCTCGCCGTCGAACAGGCCCATCACGCCCTCGACCACGATCAGATCGGCCTGCCCGGCCGCCTCGTGCAGGCGGGCGCGGGCGTCGTCCTCGCCGGTCATCCAGAGGTCCAGGTTGTGCACCGGCTGGCCGCTGGCCAGCGCGAGCCAGTGCGGGTCCAGGAAGTCGGGCCCGCACTTGAAGGCGCGCACGCGCCGCCCGGCGCGCGCGTGCAGCCGGGCCAGGGCGGCGGCCACGGTGGTCTTGCCCTGGCCGGAGGCCGGGGCCGCCACGAGGAGGGCCGCCGCCTGCCGCATCACCGCCCCGGCGCCCACTGCAGCGTGAGGTAGGCCGCGCGGCCCGGCTGGTTGTAGCCGTTGGCGGTCTGGTAGTCCTTGTCGCCCACGTTGTTCAGGCGCAGCGCCAGCGACCAGTCCTTGTTGAACGCGTAGCGCGCATACAGATCCAGGGTGCCAAAGCCCGGCAGGCGCAGGGTGTTGGCCGCGTTGTCGAAGCGTTCACCGACCAGTTGCAGCGAGCCGCCCCAGCTCCAGGCGCCGATGCGGTGGTCCAGGCCGGCGCTGAGGGTTTCGTCGGCGCGGCGCTGCAGCTTCTGGCGCGTGCGGACGTTGCGGGCGTCGAGCAGCTCCAGCTGCGCGAACCAGGACCAGGCACCGGCCTCGCCGCTGTAGCCCAGCGACCAGCCCTCCATGCGCGCCTGCGGCACGTTGGCCACCGCCGGCTGCAGGGTGATGAAGCCGCGCACGCGGTTGTCGAAGCGGGTCAGCTTCACCTCGTGCAGGCCCTGGGTGTAGGTCAGGCCGATCTCGCTGTTCTTGCCGCGCTCGGGCTGCGTGGTGGGGTTGCCGGTGAAGAACGGCGACACGTAGTACAGCGTGTTGAACGACGGCATCTTGAAGGACGTGCCGTAGGCGATGTGCGGGCGCCAGTTCGGCGTGAGCTGGTAGCCGTAGCTGGCGAAGCCGGTGGTGGCGCCACCGAACTGCGAGTTCTGATCGCGCCGCAGGTTGGCCTGCCACAGGTGCTGGCCGAGGCCACCGGTCAGGCCCACGAAAGCGGCATCGGTGGTGCGCGAGTTCACCGCGTAGGCCTGCGTGCCCGACACGGCCTCCTTGATCGACTCCGCGCCCACGAGCAGCTTGCCGAGGCGGGTGTTCCAGTCGTGCTGCAGCGTGACCTGGGTCTGCGAGGTGTCGAACACCGAGGGCGCGCCGGGGGCACCGAAGCTGTCGGTGTCGTCGTCGCTGCGCGAGACGTTCAGGCGCGTGCGCGAGTCGGTGGACCATTGGCGTTCCAGGCCCCAGCCGAGCACCCGCGTCGTCGCCTTGGAGCGGGCATCGAAGGTGCCCGGCCCCTGGTCGAAGCGGCTGACGCCGTCGGCCTGGGTGAAGTTCAGGTCGGTGGACCAGCCTTCGCCGAGGCGCCAGCGCAGCGAGCCCGAGACGCTGTCCTGCTTCACGCCATCGCGGTCGGGGTTGTAGTTGGCGCCGATGCGCGGGTTGGTGGAGGAGAAGCCGTCTTCGCTCAGCGAACTCAGGCCCAGGCTGTAGGTGAAGCTGTCGGTGCCGCCGCGCAGGCCGGCGGCCAGCTCGCGGTGCCCTTCGCTGCCGACAGTGATCCGCGCGTCGGGGTGGAAGCCCTGCACGCCGCGCTTGGTGAAGATCTGCACCACGCCACCCACGGCGTCGCTGCCGTAGAGCGCCGAGGCCGGGCCCTTGAGCACCTCGATGCGGTCGATCAGACCGAGCGGGATGTTGTCCCAGTTGGGCGTACCGGACGTGGACGAGCCGTAGCGCACGCCGTCGACCAGCAGCAGCACGTGGCGCGTTTCGGTGCCGCGCACGAACAGGCCGGTCTGCTTGCCGCGGCCGCCGTTGGCGCTCATCTGCAGGCCGGCCTGGCGCACCAGTACCTCGGACAGCGTGCGGCCGGCGGCCTGCTCGAGGGCCTGGGCGTCGATGACGACAACGTCGCTGAGCAGCTCATCGCTGCGGGTCTCGACCCTCGTGGCGGTGACCACGGTTTCCTTGAGGGTGGCGTCGGCAGCGGACTGGGCGTGGGACGCGGACACGCCGAAGGCGGCCAGAAGGGCCAGCGGGAGCGCGGCCTGGGGCGCGCGCGGGGCGGGGATTTTCATTGTGAACAAGCGGTGGCAAGCCCTCACCGCCTTCCCCGACGGTGCATGGGCATCACGGCGGCGCGCCCGAAGACGCACCGCCACCTCGCTGGCCGGTATCCGGGCTGGCAGACCAACCACCCTCGCCTTCCCAGCCGGCGCGCGGGGCGCCGGCCAGTGGCGGTGTGAGGGTGGCAGAGCATCCGGCGGC
>VFQN01008315.1_pt1 | contig 10561 bp, 11 predicted proteins | sample 3512371 | NCBI WGS metagenome assembly VFQN01 (sample SAMN10412370, study PRJNA504923) | tailings metagenome | isolation source: Replicate 2 from Balatoc abandoned mine | place: Philippines: Itogon, Benguet | collected 2017-08-28 | reverse complement strand
TGGGTCAGGGGGGTGGTGCATGGGAGCGGGGGAGGGAGGGGGAGTGTGCTAAGTGTCCATGTGCGGGTGCAGGTAACCAGCAGAGACCCAGCCTTATCGGGGCTGGGACGAAGGTAAAAGGCAGGGGGTCAAGTTACTTCTGGGAATTCCAATAAGCTGCTGTTCTACTGCCGTTTAGGAGGCGGGGAAGCATGACGCAAGGGCGCGGCCATAACAGGTGCAAGATTGTAACCCACAAACCCCTGCCCAAACGGTTCCCTCTGCCACCCCAATGCTCTCCCCACGCTCCCCCCCCAACGTCTTCCCCCGCACCATGCGTGTGATGGGGTTGAAGCGGAAGGTTTTGGACGGGTCGCTGAGCACGAAGGCCTGCTTCTCGTCGTCCGTCATGTCCGCCATGGCTATGTGGTTCAGCACAATGCGCGGCTTGTACTGGAACACAGCCGTGGCCACGGGAATGTACTTGGCGTGGTCTTTCCCAATGCCCTTGCGGGCTCGGGCTTGGAGCTTCAGCTGCTGCCCTCTCCGCAGTTTGCATATGACGATGGGCTTCTCCTCAGGGTTGTGGTAGTTGACGGGAACGACCCGGTGCTCCGGGTTGAGGGGTATCAAGTCGTTGCTGGTGACGTCCAGGATGCCGTCCGAGCTGCAAGTCACGTCCAGGCGGAAACTGGTTTCGATCATGTCATTCTCGTCTGTCCACTCAAAGGGCCGCTTCCACTGCTCCGCGTGGTCGGAGGTAAGGGGTACAAGCCCCAATCTATGTGCGATGAACTCGTCATTCAGCACGGTTGTGTTGTTCTCCATTTCCACAAGGTCGATGGCGATGGTGGGGACCTCCGCGATCATGACCCGCCGCAACGCGTTTGCCACGCTGACATCAGTATTTGTGAGCTCAAACTCCATGTAATCAGGTGTATTTCTGCGGACAAGGATGTTGGGCTTCCTATTCGTCGTGGTGCGCGTTCGCGAGTACATGGCTGCTAGAGCACTTTTGTGCTATCTATAAACAAGGATAGGTACACAGATCCCAGGCTGCCCCAGAGTGATGTAAGGGGCAGCCCGCCGAAAATTGCGACTTGTTCCCCGCAGGCGCCGCTACGTTCGGTGGATTGATTGCAAGAAGCTGTGACTCAATGCCTTTTTTGCGTTGTGTAGCTGGTCAAAGGTAATGTAAGTGCCTTGCAGTTCGCTCCTGGTGTTAGCAGAAGGCTCAGCTGTGCCGTACTAGGCGCCACTGGCGTGCCCGCGTCAGGGCTCATGGGCAAGGGCGTTAACAACCACTGTAGATTTGCAGGGCTTCCCCATTGGCAGGGCTTCCCCAAGCTTCCGAACGGTTAATGCACATTATCCTCATGCATGTGACCAAGCACCCCATCAGGGGAGTCCCATGCGCAAGAGCCGTCTTCCTTGACAGTCTCCCACAGTACACTGTACAGGCTGCCTGACTGTACCGTTGACGTTGTCCGCTACCCGATGTGTCCTTCCGACGCGCGTGTCCACGATGGGGTACAGCGGTGATGTTACATGAGTACGGCAGGGCATGACCGTACGCCAAACAGTAATAAAGACCGAGCCTAATGTCCGTAACCAGGGCCCAACAAAACTTTTTTGTATTTGCATGGCTGGGCATGCACGCTCAAGTGCGCGCGCCGTCACACCATAAAGAATCAGATGCATTCCCATTCCCGTCATCAGCAAGGCCCCGCCCCTGGCACGGCCGTTCCATGGCCACCATCGGCCAGGGGTCCCCTGCCGCCAACACCACATGATACTCCATAGACCGTACAATACGCAAGATTGCGAACGCACACCGTTCCCCTCCATGCGTTCGTCTCCTGGCACGACCGGCAGGTAGCGTAATAAAAGGCACCACGCCCCCCGCTAGGATGTTGCCGTCGTTGCGCGGCATGGGGCGCTCTAAAATGGCCCCACGGTCTACGGCCGCAGACACTCAAGACACGTAAGTACACGGCGGACAGCTGTCCTCGATAGGACCAAAGCCGGCCACATCTGCCACCCAATCGTCCCGCCCCAAACCAGACATCAGTGAACAACCCACACGGCCCTCGCTCCCCCAGATACAGGAAGGGTGAGGTGTGGCAGGCTGGTGCGGTGCGGGGCCCAGCGCCCCACAGCCGCACACCAGCTGCAAATGGAGGTGGCAAAGCAAAAGCGGCCCCAGCAATTAGCAGAGACACGGGCCAAATGAACACACTCCTCCGTGCAATGCCCTGTATTTTTGCGGGGGGCGGGTGCTAGCCCTGCTTCCGCGCCAGCGGGCGGAGGACAGGGACGCACCCGCCGCCTCATTTTTATGGCCCGGATGACAAGCAGTCACGAGACGGGAAACGATCCCAACAACGCATTTATCCACAGCTGATATGACGGCCCACACACACAAAGCAGATCGTCCCTCCTACCCTCTATTCCGGTGTCTGACGGGTGTCGTACACGACCTTCTCAACCCGGCACAGGCGGCAGGCACGGCGCCGGCGAACGCCCGGTCTTTTTACGCCGCGCCACACCGCCTTCCCCGCACACCGCACACCTTGCATTCATACCTGCACACCGTGTACACCATCCGGCATGCAAAGCCCCATACCCGCATCGACCACAACGGTCCGTACTCTCCACGCGCTAGCTACGAGCTAACCCTCATTTTAGGGCAGGCTTGGAACGGAGAAAGGCGTCCCTCACATGATGGGATGTGCAACCAAGGGCAGCGCCCCGAGCAATACTCGGCTTGCCTGCGGGCACAGCCCCGAGCCCACCTACGTAAAAGGCCGCGACATACGCCGCCGCCTACACGCGCCACCACCGCCACCACGCACCAGCCAGGCCCTGCGCCCGCCACCCTCCCTCGCACGCGCCCAGGGCGGCAGACCCAATGTGTCGCCGTCGCCAGCCCCAACCGGGCACGCGATATACAGTGTTGCCTCTACCCTGCGGTTAACTGACAGTCATAGATACGTCTGCTAGCCTGCTGCTAGAATCGTTTGTAAGGAAGAATATTGCATTCTTGGTTACGACGCCACGCGCTGCTGCCGAGAGGCTGCCAGGCCCCGCAGCAATGCACGGTGCGGCGCCGGCGCACGGCTGGCCTCCCAGCACCTCCAAGGCGTGGGTTAGCGGCCATGCAGCACAGCAGCAGCAGCGGCACTTCACTCCAACGACAGGAAAACATCACAAGACATTGCACATGACACAGCCGCACAAGCAAGGTGCAGCACAGGAAACATAAAGCCAAACACCAGAAGAAGCACGCACGGCAAAGCGTCATCGCATCACGATGCACCACAGGGACCGCAGGCCGCGAAAGACACCACAGCCCCCACAGGCTCCACTACTCTCACACCACGTGTCCCTACACCCGTACGGCAGACGACCAAAGCCCGCTTCCGCCCCGAAACACATCGCTGCCTGAGCAGCACACTGACAACACCCGCGGCTCCACTACCACAGCTCCAAACTGCAGTGCACTGTGTAGCCCGCGTGTCCGACTCCACCGCCTCCAGCTCTGCTAATTGTATTTCCAACTGATGCGGCATATGCAAACCCTCACGCACGCTTGCGTGCCTACCGCGCTTCACCTCGTTACCCGCGCATCATGCTGCCACGCGGTGCGCTTGCATCTGCGCCCTTAACCCTGACCCCTCGCCGCAACCCAGTGCGCGACCTGATCCCGCTACCTTCGTATACAACGATTGACAACCGCCCGCGGCAAACACCGCTAGATGACGGTCTTCCTCTCGTTCCTCAGAGCAGTTCACGGCGCCTCTTACAAGCGCGTGCGGTAGGCGGCAGGGGCCATGGCGGCGAACGGCGGCGGGGCGAGGGCCAGGGATGGTGCCCCCGGGGGCGGGGCAGATCTGGACGACGATGGCGGCTTGGGCCGCCCGGGGCCGAGCTCACGCACCGCCGCCCATTTGCGGCATTGAGCCTGGCTGCGGGCGGCAGCTGTGTCAGAGAAGCGCGACACATGCGTCGCCCCTTTGCTGCTAATCTCTCTCTCTGTGGAGTGTTTGCGTGTAGCTACCTCGATGCGAGGCTGCGTTTTGGCCGCACAGCGTGCAGGCCCACGTCCTCACCGCGTGACGCGCGACTCGAGCGTCACGACCGGCGCTCGCCCCATCCAACCAGAGGCGGAAGGCCGCCGCCACCCAGCGGCGTCGGCGGCCCCGTCCCCGCTGGCCCTATGCCGAACAACCCACCCAGGTTCAGGTGGTGCTGCGCCTGCCCCTGCGCCTGCCCCTGCTGCATGCCGAACAGCCCCATGCCCTGCTGCTGCTGCTGGTGATGTGGCATGTGCACCTGGTTCGGCAGCGGGAACGGCGTCGGCGTAGGAGGGTGCAGCGACGGCGACGCCAGGGCCCCCAGCCCGTTCTGCCCAGGCTGGCCCAGCCCCAAGGGGCCGAACAGCGGCGGCCGTGGAAGCCCCTGAGCCGCCTGCTGCTGCCGCTGCTGCTGCTGCCCAAACAGCTGCGCGAGAGGGTTCGCCGCCAGCGGCTGCACGCCCGCCACCGGCATGGGCGCCTGGACGTGGCCCACCGGCTGCGGCGGCTGCACAGGTGCGGGGGTTGGCGGCTGCTTCGGCAACAGATTGGGCAGCAGCTGCGGCACGGGGGGCGGTGGCGGCACGGGCCTAGGCACCGCGGGCGACGGCAGCTGCCCCGCCGGCAGTAACGCCCCCCTTAGCCCGCCACCGCTGTCACCGCCATAATGGTGCTGGTGCTGTGGTCGGCCCCAGTTCAGGTGCAGCCCCGGCCCCTCCTCGTCCTCCTCCGCCTGCTTCCCAAGCCGCCCGGCTGCCCCATCTCCACCTCCTCCCGCCCCCGCTGCTGCCCCTCGCCCACCGCTGCCGCCCACACGGTGCGCGCCGCCGTTGCCGCCGTCCCGCTCCCCCGCGCTGGTCCCCGCCGCCGCCGCCGCCATGGCCGCCGCCCCCGCCACGCTGCTGCCCAAGCTAACCGAGCTGGCGTTGGAGCTCTGCCGCTCCAGTCGCAGGATCTCCTGCAGCTGCATGGCCAGCTCCTGGAAGCTGGGCCGGTTGGCGGGGTTGGGGTCCATGCACGTCTCCACCAGGCTGCGCCACTCGGGCTCGCAGCTGGGCGGGATGGCCAGGTGCAGGTTGCCGTGCACCAGGCCCATCAGGATGTCCTGCGCGCTCAGGTTGGCGAAGGGCACCTCCCCCGTGTACATCTCCCACATCACCACGCCCATGCTGTACACGTCCACCTTCTCGCTCACGATGCCGTTGTTGGACACCAGCTCGTACGCCATGTACGGCAGCGTGCCGCGCAGGTCGCGGCACGACACGTGGCTGTGCAGCTTGTGCTTGGACAGGCCGAAGTCGGCCACCTTGATGACCATGGTGTCGCCCTCGCCGTCCACCAGCAGGTTATCGGGCTTGAGGTCGAAGTGCACCACGGCGGGGGACTGCTCGTGCAGGTAGGCCATGCCCAGGGAGGCCTGCGGGCGACGAACAAAATGGGGAGGAGTGGTAAGAGCGGGACGGGCTGATGGCAGGTGCGCAGGTGCTGGACGGAAGGTTTGCATGGATGGGACACAGCACAGTGCACCATGCCATGCTGCAAAACCCAACAGGTTTCAGTACGGTTGAAGCCAGCCCCTTGAAGGGCACGAAGACTCCGGCACGCGCGCGCTTGCTATATGGTATGTTCCTCTTGACAGCCCAGCGCCTCCGCCCCACCTGCAGCGCGATCATGGCCCGCTGCCGCAGCGACAGCCGCCTGCCGCCCTGCGACCGCAGGTACTGCCCCAGGCTGCCGTTGCGCACAAACTCCGTAATGATGCCGCCGATCAGCCCCGTGGGCGTGGACGACCCGCTGCCGCCCGGCCCGCCGCCGCCGCCGCCCCCTCCAGAGCCACCGCCGCCGCCCGAGCCGCCTGCGCCCCCGCCCGCCGCCCCACCGCCGCCCGCGCCCTGCGGCCCCGTGGGGTCCGGCGTGTCCATGACCAGGCCGTACATGCGGATGATGTTGGGGTGGTTGAGCTTGGCCAGCGTCTCCGCCTCGCGCTGGAAGGACTCCGAGTACTTGGCGAACCGGTCGCGCTGCGGGTGGCAAGAAGGGGCAAGCGTGCAAGTCGGAACGAATGGAGCGCACATTGGGGAACAGAGTCCACACCGGTCGTGCTGTGGGCAAGAAGGGGCAGGCGTGCAAGTCGGCACGACTGGAGCACATAATGAGGGGTGGAGTTCAACTACTTGGCGAACCGGCCGCGCTGCGAGCATGAGGGGCACTAGACGGGCATGCGGGTGAGAGGCGAGCGCAAAGCGATGGAAGCGATATTACCCGACAGAACGCTGTGCAAGACAGACGGGTTAGCAACGCAGTGCGCGAACAGCGACTACCGTGCGTACTGCACGGCTGGTAACAGAGGCCTGTCTGTGCCGTGTGCCCTGAAGGCCGGACGCTGCAATGTGCCTCAAAGCTGCTATTGAACACTGCCGGGTGTGAACCCACCTTCAGCCACTTGATTGCCACGATGCCGTACGGGAACACCTGCGCCTGGGACACCTCGCCAAACCTGTGCAATGGTAGGGAACGTCGCGGGGCACGCACAGCGTCAGGCAAAGCGTCTATCTCTAAAAGCTGTAAGCTAAAGGAAAGCAGCTTTTTCCTTTCAGCTCCCCTACCCGAAAGCTTACAGCTAAACGGTAAGCAGACAAACAAGTGTTCGGAGGGGATTAGATAGCTAATTCTTTGTCTGGTTGCTCGGCGCTTGATTTGGAACCAGCACTTGCTGAGGCATAAGCACAGCAAAGGAAAACACATATGCCGTGTTCCTCGAGCAAGAGATGCTGGGAGGTGACACGGGTTGTCACCACCTGCTTCTTTTGCGCATTGCGACACCATGCTTGCTTTCGCACAGCCCGCCACCCCAAACTGACCCCACCACCCCGACTCACGCTCCCTCTCCGATCTTGGTCAGGATGGTGACCTCGTTGCGCCGCTTCTTGACCACCCCGCGCAGGAAGTTGTGGCCGCTGGGGCTCAGGCCCCCGCCCGGACCGCCCTCCCCGCCGGGCCCCATGCCCGCCTGCGACAGCGGATCCAGCGGGCTCAGCGGGCTCAGCCGTCCACCGCCCCCGCCCCCGCCGCAGCCCTCCTCCCCCTCCCCCGCCGCCGCGTCCAGCGCGCCCTCCAGCAGCGAGTCCTGCTGCTGCGTCCCAAACTCCTGCGTGATGCACAGCCGGCTGTCCCCGACCACCTGCGCCTGCTCCTGGCCGCCACCGCCCGCCCCGCCGCGGCCGCCCTCCCCCGGCGCCACCCCCAGGTGCTGCTCCGCAGCCTGCAGCCACGGCCGGGAGTTGCCCCCCAGGACGGCCAGGCGGTGCAGCCCCGCCGCGCCCGCCGCCCGGCCGCCGGAACCCCCAGCGCCGGCAGCGCCGCCGCCGGTCGACAGCGTTGTCCTGTCCCTGCCGTCCAGCGACTTGGCAACCCCATACACGGACGTGAGGGAGGGCAGGAACACGCCGCTGCCCGCGCCGCCGCCCTGGCTGGTGTCGCGGCTGAACGTCCCGAAGATGCCTAGGCTGTCCGGCAGCACCACGTCGCCCGCCAGCGCGGCGGCAGCGGCCGCCGTCACCCCGCCGCGGTGCGGCTCGGACAGTTCGCTGTCTCCCGCCGCCACGTCCGCCGCGCGCGGCACCGGCGGCCGGTCGTCCAGCCTCATGCCATTCAGCCCGCGGGCGGCAATGGCCTCGTCGTATGGGTCAGGCGGATCCAGCTTCTCATAGCAGTATACCTGTCCGGCGCCGGACCCCCAGCCGCCGTTTGGGGAGAGCTGCTGCTGCTGCTGCTGCTGCGCCGCCTGCTGCCACTCCCACTCCAGACCCGAGGCCTTCCAGACGCGCTGCTTGGAGCCCAGCCCGTCAACGCCCCACTGCTGCTGCTGCTGCTGCTGCTCGCCGCCTTCCACAGGCGGCTCCGAGCCCTCCCCCACATCCTCTCCCTCCCCGCCATCTGCATAGGCGAATCCGGTCTCGTCCTCCCCCGCCTCTTCTTCCACATACGCCGCCTCCGCTGTTCCGTCCAGATAGCCCTCCCCGTACGCCGCCCCTGCGTCCGCGTAGGCAACCCCATTCAGCTGGATTGTCCCGACCATCCATCCCGGAGCTGCAGGCGTAATCATGCCGCCCGAGAGCATGTACTGTTGCCCGTAATACCCTGCGTCGGGCGCCGGCAACATGCCGTTGGCGCTCACCAGCTTGGCGCCCGTAGCTGTCTGAGCAGGGACGAGCGGCAAGCCGGGTGGGTACCCCACGGAAGCTCCCCGCCGCCAACCAGGTGCCACGCCGTGCTGCGTCGGCATCCCGGCCCCTGCCCCGGCCAGCCCTGCTGCAGCTGCGGCCTGGGAGTCGTCCGCGCCTGGCCGGTGCTGCTGGCCCGCGATGCTGCCACCTCCGACGTAGCCGCTGACACCCTTGCTGATGTTGAGCAGTGCGGCCTGCTCGGCCGCGGCCTGAGATCCGGTCGCACGAACCCTGCGGTGGGAGCGAGGATGCACAACTAGTAAGGCCCCACTGGTACAGGAGGGCACATTGCAGGTCAACAAGCACATAAGGACAACAACGGCGCTGCTTAGATTCAGACTGCCTAAACGATTATGAACCCTGCAGGCTTGCCATGCCTGGGAAACAGGCCAGCAGACCTCACCCACCCGGCGTGCAGCTGCGCGTCCGAGGACGCTTGGGCAGAGGGCATGGTGCTGGCGGTGGCATCGTTGTCGTCGCCCTCGGGCCCCGTCCAGTTGTCATAGTCGGGGCCGCTGCGGTGGGGTGGGGGTTGCGCGGCGGACGGGTTCAATGCGGGCGTATTGTTGGCCTGCCAATTGTGTGGTGAGCAGGCACGCTGATCTTTTGCACATGCAACTGCGTTAGGGCTGTTGCCAACGAAGAGGCGTGGACACGGTGTCTTCCGACACTTTGCCGCCACATCCCGACACTCACCTGGCGTCGCCCGAGGGCACTTCGTCAAACACTGCCGCCTCGTCATCCACAAGCTCCTCGACAACATCGACCTCGGCGTCCTGGCCCCGGTCCACCTCTTGCTCAAAGATGACAGCCCTGAAGACAAACACCTTGATGCGAAGTGTCTTCACCGGCGTGCTGGGCTTTTGCAGCGCGTTCAAGTACTCATCATACATCTCCTGCAAGCATGACAGCGTGTGTTGGCGTCAGAGAGCAGGACACCGACGCAGATGGCGGGCCCCGAGGAATGACATAGGCCGCGCGTAAGGAGGCGCCTAGTACAACCGGCGAACCACAACAGCAAAGAGCAAGTTACGTAGCCATGCAGTCTCTCGAGGCAAGACTCCTGGAGGTAGAGTGGAAGCAGCATTGATCAGCCCTGCGACCTTGACGCACCTGAAGGTCGTCGTCACCCTGCACTTGGACCAGATTATCAGGGTCCATCTCCTCTCCAGGGCTGAGGTACTTGAAACTAACGGTGTCGCCAAACTTGTCGTTTAAGCGCTTGCTGACCTCGGCGTAGCCGCAGCGGAGAGGAAAGGACTCGTTATAAACCTCCCCACCCACGTAGCGCCAAGAGGACGGGCCATCCTGCACACAGCGTTTATCCAGAGTCAGGCCAAAGCTCTAGGAGGTGCCCCAGGGCGAATTTGAAAGCTTTCGGCCGAACCTGTTGGAAGGAGCCATTGTAGTGCAGCCGAAGTTTGATGCGCTGCGCGTCATCGTCAGCAGGAGCAGGAGCTCCACGCTGAGATACTGGCTGCTCCATTGGTTGAGCTTAGGCTTCACTGGGGCAGCGCCTTGTAGAGCGTCGCCATGATGGGACCGCCGAGGCCGCCCTTAGGCGCGAGCCGCTCGGGGCGAAAAAGACGGGATTTGCTGCTCCATAGGCTGCACAGCCCAGGGGCGGCAAAGCCCAAAGGGCGAGGAACGAGGTTGGGTCGCCGCTGCTCTGCGTCTCTTGATGGCAGGGCAGGGATTATGGCTGGATACTTATAAAGAGTTAATTATAATGTGATATGACTGTGCTGGGACAGCACAGTCCAAAAGGCCAAACGCAATGGTACGAGAGCCCAGCCATGAACACAGACGCCCCTCTCCTACAACCCAGCAGTACACAATATGCAGCAATACTTAAACGGGGCGTGATTGTCGGATTTGCGGAACTCCGTTGTTGACTGCCCCCGAGCCAGCGAAAGCTACCAGGCACGTGCAGGCCACGCACCATCCCCGCAGAAAAGCGGAAAATTCACATGTTTCAAGACAATAACGAGAGTGTTCAGGATCTGCTGCTACGGCGACCCTCGCCGTTGCCCGGCTGTCACTGGGGAGCTTGGGAGCGGCGAGCGGCCCTGCGTCCTCACCCCCTCCACTACATGGCAGCGTAAGCTAAGCAGCCCCTGTTGCATGTCTGCTGAGGTGCAACCCGGGTTGGTTTCTGGGCAATGAGCAGTAAGGAGGATCAGTGAGCGAGAATGCACGGCGCAGTATCAGGTCTGGCACTTCGATCCAGCACGTGGCATGCGGCATGGCACGTGTCGCTACCCTTCGCAGCGCCTGCTT
>VFQN01008314.1_pt1 | contig 10562 bp, 12 predicted proteins | sample 3512371 | NCBI WGS metagenome assembly VFQN01 (sample SAMN10412370, study PRJNA504923) | tailings metagenome | isolation source: Replicate 2 from Balatoc abandoned mine | place: Philippines: Itogon, Benguet | collected 2017-08-28 | reverse complement strand
CCGTGTTGGTACACGAGGAGGTCGGTGTACACACGGGACCCCAAAAATGCAGACGGATGTAGTAATACAGCATCTAAAGGCAACAGCGCTAGGACCGCGAAGCCCCATGCGCCGTACCTTACAGAAAACGAGAAAGCTGGGACTAGACCAGGACGACAGGGCTGTCAAGCGACAGCGCCTGGGGCAGGCTGCACCGGAGGGCAAAGAGGTTGGGGGGCTTGGCGCCCCCGGTGCTTGGCTGTCATGCTAGGGCGGCGGTCGGTGGTAGCCCCTGGAGAAGGGTGTTTGCTGTGTGTGCCAGGAGGACAGCGCGGTGCTGGCCGAGGTGGGTGTGGGTTAACGTGGAGGTGTGTGGGTGTGGGTTAGCTCTGGTGCGGGCTGGTGTGGGTGTGGGTTAGCTCTGGTGGGTTAGCTCTGGCCCGCACCCCTGGCTTCGGGTAGTGGACGGCGGTCTTCTTTGTCTTTATTGTTTTCTGATTGGGACGGGTCTAGGCCCTGGGAGGGGACCAATATTGTAAAACCACACACACGAAGAACAACGCTGTGCTCAGGCTGCTGCGCTTCCCAGTTCCAGTTCCAGTACGGGGACATCACCCCACGTTGCCATTGAGAGATTGCAATCAGAGCTCTCAGGGCTTGGTTGCAGCCAGGGGTCGGTGGATTCCAGGCCCTTGACCCACGCCAACTGCTTGCCTGCTTGCCCTAATTGCGTATTGGTTCTATTGCTCCTTCGCCACATGTACCCTGGACGCGAGGTTCTCCAGGGTGTTATGCACTTAGGCTGATAGGCCTGGATAGGCGCATGCACCATGAGTGGGTGCCTCCGCAAAGAGGTACGGTGAGCAGTGCTGAACAATGTGGCCACAGCGCCACACGCGAGCACGCCACCGCTGGCAGCCGGTGTGTCGCCCTTGAACCGTCGTCCACACGTGCGCTCATAAGGCGGCAGCTGGAAGGAGACCAGTTTAGACCAGGACCAGGCCAGGACTGTAGGTATAGGGAGTCACTAGAAGATCGAGAGGCCAAGGTGCGTTCGTTCCTCCCAGAGGGCGACCGCCTAGTGCTGCCGCCGGTGTTAGTTGTCACCTTGACGGTGCACCTGGTCCAGCCTGGACCTTCTGGCCTGGACCCAGGTGGCTTGGCCCTTGTGTTGCCCTCAGCCTTTCCAAATTCAAGTGCCTTAGGCTCTAGGGCACTGCACCGTGCACCAGGGCTCAGGGCTCAAGTTGCAGTCGGCACTCGGACAGGCTGCTAGACACCATGCGCTCATGAGCGAGGTGTGCTGGGCGTGCTGCGGGTGACGCACGGGGCAGGAACCTCTTCCTCTTTCGCCCTACAAATGTTATACCTGCAATGCGCTTTCATAACACTGCCAACCCCCCAAGTGCCATCCATATGCTTGTTCCGAGGGCATACAAACAAAAAAGTTCTGATACTTGGCAAAAAAGCGCACATGCTTCCACCCTTACAGAAGTCATATGGATATCAACAACAAAAATACTAATGGAAGGTCCCCGGAGGAACAGGCCCGTCCACAATGCTTCATAGGACTGCGATTCGTTCTGCATCTAGCAGGCCCAGCGCTACGGGCCTTTCCACCTGACAAGCCATCCTTTACCGTTCGTGTGCGGCAGACTGTAGAACGCCTAGTCGGTAAGACCTCACTCCTGCGCGGCGGGTTTTGGGCGTTCAGGCGGGACGACGGACGCGGAAAGCGATGAACCTATTGCCCGCAAACCCTTTCACACAGTTGAGAATGGCGGCGTAATTCTAAGCACAAACGACGAGTACGTGGAGGGCGCAACGCACGTGGTTGTCAGCCATAAGCAGCAGCAGGCTGCAAGGGAGGCTGTGCGGCGAAACCAGGGCCAGGATGCCTCAGTTTTGAGCGCAGCTGAGACCCTGTCTCCTCCAGATGATGCCCATACACCCCCCGCACTCTCAGTACAGGTGGTCAACGCAGACTGGGTCATGGTCAGCGCTGACTGCAAGGAGGCACTGCCCATGGAGTGGGTAAGCGCTGTACGTTGCGTGTACGGGACGCTCCATGCGTCCAGCTGGCTGCAGCTCCTGTGAGGGAGACAGACCACCCGCAGGGTCCAAACAGCTACCCCGTTCACGCAGACGTTCGAGCCGTTTCCGGGACCCCATACCCCCGGCGTCCCCTTGTTTCCGGACTACACGCGGATCATCACCGTCAGCGGGATCAGGGTGAGAGGGGACGCCTGCGCGCCAGTCCTGCCCTACACAGGTGTTGACCTTTTGAATGACGCCCATTGAGAGAGATGCAGTCTTGGCGTCGCGCGATTGCCGTGCACATTTGCTCGCTGGAACCGCAGCCAGTGTGACACCGGTGCGCTGGTAAAGCTCGTGCGCTTTGGGTTGTGCGCCGCAGGATAAGGCGCTGCGCATGCTGCTGATGTACAAGGTGGAGTGCATGGGCGGCCGGGCGTCGTACGATATTCCCGCGCGCTACACCTCGCACGTGCTGCTGTGGGAGGGTGGGCCCCTGAGCAAGCAGATGGAGACGCTTGTGCAAAAGTGGGTACGCGCGCTTACCGTGTCGTTCGGCTTGCGCATGCTTTCTAGGCCCTATCGAACGGTACACGACATTTGGGAGACGGCCCAATGTGCATACGACCATCGGGATCGACTCACTCGCGTAGCCTGTCAAAGCGCCCATGATTCTGGCCTGTGACCGCTGCCGCCACCTAGCGTGCCTGCTGCTCCTCACGTGGGGCAGATGCATGAATGCAGGTAGGCGAGCTCTGTGTGACTACCAATATGTGTGGTGTTACGCACCATGTGCACCGGCTGTGTGCCCATGCCGGCAGGGCCCCCCACGTGCGGCTGGTGCACTACTCGTGGCTGCGGGACTGCGCGGCGCAGTGGGCCCTGCTGGACGACGGTGCGCGGGGGGGGGTGGAAGACGGGTTACGACTTGCAAGGGTCAGGAGATCAGGCGGAGCGCATCGGGGCTGGTTTAGCTGCGGAAGGCGCATTGACATGGGGGAAAGCAATTGTACGCGCTTCTTGGACATGATGATGTGTATCTGGAGCGAGGTCCGAGGCCGGCCCGGCCACCAGCACAGTCCCACCGGTGTGGCAGTGGTGGTGGCCCCCGCCACCATTCGGGGGGACCACATACCGCAACGAACACCTTGCCCTTGGCGGGTGGCCACGTCGCTGCCTCACTGCTCCCCTCGCAGAGCCCTACCTGCTGCACCCTCCTGGCCCAGCCCCGCAAGACGCCGGGCGACAGAGCAGTAGCCCCGCAGCCCAACAGCACAGCCCTGCCGCTGGCGAGCATGGCGCAGGGGGCGGCGAGGACAGGGCGCCCGCACGCCAGCCTGTGGGTAGCGAGGCAGGGGCTGAGCGCTACTCGGACGCCGCCGCAGCTAGTATGCCTACACACGTTGGCGCGTGCGGGGAGGACGCAGGCTCACCTGTCGCAGGCGTGCAAGGAGGGCGAGCCCTGGCCTTTAGTCCGGGCGCAGTGCAAGCAGCAGCGCCCACCACGGCTTCTCCACACGATGATCAGCACGACCACCAACAGCAGGTGGTGGAGGCGCATCAACACACGCCTGGCGCAGTGAAGGGGCGAGCGGGGCAGCCGGCGCGGCGCCCGCTGACGCCGTTGCCCGACCCACGCCAGCACCAGCACCAGCTGCAGGCCGCGCACAGCCCTGTCCAGCCAGGGAAAGGTTGCACAGAAGGCGGGAATGGAAATCAATCAAATCCGGACTGCCGGCCTGCAGCAGCCACCGCAGAAGGGGGCGTCCAGGCGGGGTCCTCCGCGCAACCGCAGCAGCAGCGAGTAGAGCGGCAGGGGTCGGACGGCGGCCTGCCAGCGGTGGAGGCGCACGCCCCGCCTGAACCAGTGCTAAATGGGCCCCACGGGCGGTCTCCGCAGGTCGTCGACGGCGCCCGTGATGGGCCTGTTGCTCGTCAACCCGCGGTACCGGTACCGTCCCACGGGTCGCTGGGCCCTCATGCTAGCAACTCCACTGGCAATCATGCTGCTGACCCACCTGTGGTTTTCATCAAGAGCGAGCCGCAGGAGGAGGACCACGACCAGCAAGGGCACCAACCGGATACGGCTGAGTTGCGCCTGCAGTCGGGGGATGACGGCGAGGTGCAGGTGCAGCGAGGGCCGCTTGAGGGAGGACCAGAGGCGCAGGCGGGAGCCGTTACCGCCGTGCATGCGGTGTGCGTCAAGCAGGAAGCCGCAGAGCACGAGGGGCCAGGCGGCGGGTGCGGGGGCCAGCCGGGGCCCATGGACCAGCAGCAACTACGCCGGTGTGGGTCTGAGGCTCCCGCACATGACGTGCTGGTTTCTGGAGTGCGTGTCAAGCCGGAGCCTGGGTTGGAGGCAACGGGTGGTGCAGGGCCCCAGCGGCAGGATGCCGGTACGGCCCAGTGTACGGCAGGGTTGGAAGGGCAGCCGCAGGTGCGGGATGATGGGGGCACGTGGGCGGACGACGACGGGACAGGCGGCGGGCAGGGAAGGCAGCAACAGCGACTGGCGGGGATCAAGGACGAGCCGCTGACATCCCCTGCAGCACGAGGGCCCCTGTCGCGCGGCAACGGCCCTGGCGACCAGCCCGGGCCCGGAGGAGCACGGACGGCTGCAGAGGCGGAGGTTTCGGAGCTAGAGGACGCGGTTGCGGTGGAGGAGGCCAACGCACAGCATGTCGACTCAGAAGCAGTGCTTGACGGTTGTGCAAGTGAGGGGTATGCTTTGCCCACCCCCGGCCCTGGCAAAGCAGTGGTGGACAGCGGCGGGGTCGAGCAGGCCGGGCGTAGCGGAGGGGCCGGTCACGTGGACTGGGGCGGCGTGGGGTTGGCAGGGAGGGGCGGCATCTTGGTGTGCCAGCAGGTGGACGGGGCAGACGATGGGGAGGGTGGTGTGGGTGGGGAGGGGGGACAGGAGGCGGCGGCGAGGGACGAAGCCGCGGCAGTCAAGGCAGCGGCTGCAGAGGAGCATGGGGCCGCTGGTGTGGAGGAGAAGGCTGCTGTCGGAGCAGGGGATGTGGCTTCCGCAGTTGGGGACGGGGACGGGGCAGCTGCAATGGAGGTGGACACAGATACAGAGGGGCTGAAGCAGAACGACGGAGGTGCTGCGGTTTCTGGAGTTGACGCAGCCGGTGAAGCCGAGCCGATGCCCGGCGTGGAGGAGGAGGCAGCGGCGGGCGACGCGGGGGCGGCCATCACGGAGAAAGGGGTGGCCGTGATGGGGGACGAGGCAGCCGCGAAGGATGGGCAGGTGGCCGCTCCTGAGGGGGCGGCCGACGGTGACCGTGAGGATGGGGCCCCTGGTCTCGATGCTGCGGCTGACAGGGTGAACGCGGGACGGTCCCTGACGCCCTGCGTGTCAGGCAGCGTGGAGGACGGCTCGTGGGGGCAGGTGCGTACCGTCCCGTTCGGGCCAGCCAGCTGCGGAACCGGACTTGTCTTGCCAGCTCGCAGACGCACTCAGGCGTGCGATTCGTGCGGCTTTGTTGAAGTGGCTGCCTAAGTTACCATAACAAAATAGCATATGCTGCAAACCGACATGCGCTGCCTGTGTGTTACAGGCCCACCGCTACACCCCTACTTACCGTGACGCTTGACCGCTGTGCTCGCTCCTCGCGATGCCCCCACCTGCAGGGCTCTGGCGCCGACCCCCGCTCCCCCGCCGCGCTGCTCCGCGCCCAGCAGCGCCTGGCGGCCATGCTGCCCGGCCTGCTGGGCAGCGACGACTCTGAGGCGCCGGGGGCAGGCAACAGCGGCGCGGGCGGGGAAGGGGAGGCAGGGGACGCGGACGGTGGCGAGGGTCCCGAGCGTGTTGGCGCAGGCCCGCTGCTTGCGCCCCTGCTGCCGCAGCCCCTGCCCCAACTAAACGGGCAGCAGCAGCAGCAGCCGCGGGGGTCGCCCTTGCGGTTTGCCCAGGCGGAACGGGTGGGCAGCAGCACTGGACCGGGGGTATTCCTGGCAGAGTTGGAGGGAGGGACTCAGGCAGCAGCCGAGGGCTCAGCTGGTGCGGCTTGGGGGGCAGCGGGGGCTGGAGGCAGGCCGCCGGCCCGGCCTGGGCGGGCCCGGCTGGCTGGGCCCCAGGCGCTGCGGCTGAGGGTGCCGGCGGCGGCGGGAAGAGTGCAGGCCGCGGGGCTGCAGGTGCCTGCACGGCCTGCGCCGCTGCGGCAGCAGGCGGTGCTTGCTGCGGCTGCTGCGACGGCGGCAGCAGCTGCAGGGGCAGAAAGTGAGCAGCCTCTTAATGGCCGGGAGGGCGCAGCGGCCGGACACGGCGCCGCGCCAGAAGCCCGCCAGGAGAAGCAGGATGCGGAACAGCAAGGAGCAGGCGGGAAAGCCAAGGGCAGGCGGAAAGGGAAGGGCAGCGCCAAGGCTTCGGATGAGGGTGTGGCGGATGGGGAGGGGCCAGCCGTGGCGAAGCGGCGGAGGCGTGCACCGGCGGTGGGAGCAGTGGCTGCGGGGGAGGAGCCGGAGGCAGAGGCTGGCGGAGGAGGTTGCGAGAAGAGGGGGGCTGGAGAGGGCGTCCAGGAGGAGCACGCGGAGGAGCGGGGTGAGGCGGGTGCTGCTGCTGCAGCTCAGGTGTCACGGCGTACCAAGCAGCGGCAGAAGGGTGACGGGGAAGGCGAGGAGGCTGGGGAGGAGGGGCCCCCGGGGGAAGGCCCCAAAGACGCGGATGAGGAGGCTGGGGGCGCCCGCAAGCCGGCAAGAAAAGGCAGGGCTGGAGGCTCTGCCCGACGGGGCGCTGCATCGAAAGCTGATGCCCAGGCTGCGCCAGAAGCCGTTGCAGAGGAGACAACTGCACTGGTAAAAGGAAAGCAGCAGGAGGAGCGGAATGGGCACGCTGAGGAGCCGCTGAAGGAGGACAAAAGCCCCGTACGCACAAAGGCGGCTGGAAGGGGCGGGCGGCGGCGCAAGGCGGAGTCAGAGGAGGCAGCCCCCCCGCATGCGGGGGCGGGGGCGCCGGAGGAGGTTGGTACGCATGTGGCGGCAGGTAATGAGGAGCGGGCAGGTGCCGCGGAGCAGCCCGCAGTTAAGAGGCAGCGGGGTGGCAGCGGCCGGCAACGAGCAGGTGTGGCGGCGGCGGCGGGGCACGGCGGCGAGCTACCGGATGTATCAACTACGGATGCACCGAACGCGGCTGCGTCACCTGATCAGGGGCAGAAGCGGGCACATGAAGAGCGAGTTGTGGAAGAAGCTGGAGCAGATGCGAGGGAGGATGGGGCAGGGGTGCTGGGGGAGAAAGAAGATGGAGGGGTGAAGGGCGCTGGCAAGGGAGGCGCGGCTGGAACAAAGCAGCGGTCCGGCAGCGGCCGGCGGCGGAAGGAGTCGGCCGGTGCGAAGGCAAAGGCGGAGGCAGCGGTTGGTGACGACGCAGGGTCACGTGCTCACATGGCGATGCCCGACCAGGATGAGCGGCCAGCGGCCGCGGAGCAGCAGCAACAGCAGCAGGACCTGCACGCAGCAGTCCCAGCGCGTGGGGACGGTCAGGGCGTGTCTGCAGCAGAGCTGGGGGATGAGGCGGCGGGGCTGGGGCCAGCCAAGCGGAAGAAAGCGAAGGTGGCACAGCAGGAGGGCCATGCTATGACCAAGTCAGAGCCGGCGCCGGAAGATGCTGCAGCAGCTCCCCGCGCGGCGGCATCGACGGGGAGACAGGAGCAGCAGGAGCAGCAGCAGGAGCAGGCGGCGCCTCTGGTGTTCGGTCTGAGCGGCTTCAGTGAGGCGGACCGCAAGCGGCACGGTGACACGCTCAAGCGGCTCAAGTGCACCTACGTGCCACGTGAGTGTGTCCACGGGCGCAGCATAGCTTCGTTGCGCACAGCGTGCGGAATCACCTCAACTGGTTCTGGTACGGGCAGTGCAACTGTGCAAGAGAAGCGCAGCTGCAAATTAGACTTGTGTAACGATATGGCTTTCATTGAGACCGGCCAATTACGTACGTTATAAACGCACCTCTAGCGTGGGGCACGGGGCACGGCCACCTGCACCCACCATCTGACACGCAGCTCGTAGGCATGTAGCGCACGGGCATGTACCGTACTCAACGTGCGAACCTCCCATGCAACCGTGCCCTGCCCCGCAGTGAACAAGGAGTGGGACACGCGCATCAACGCGCTGCTGGCGCCCTGCCTCAAGCGCTCCGACAAGACGGTGTGCGCCATGGCGGCGGGCGCGTGGATGCTGCGGGAGGACTACCTGGCCGCCTGCGCCAGGGCGCACCCGCCGGGGCACCATGGGCACGGACAGGCGGGGGCAGCAGTGGACCCCGGGCCGTTCGAGCTGTCGGACTGCAAGGACGGCGAGAGCTACATCTCGACAGGTAGGGAGCAGGGCAAGGGGGCGGGGCAAGGATGTCGTTGGCGTTGCCGGTTTGCGGCCAGGTGTCTGGCACATGGAAGCGCCCGCCCAGGTAGCAACTCTAGGCCAAGGCGCGGCTGTAGCACTGCTGACCATTCCACCGTCCGGTACCTGCGGAGGCTTGGAGCACGTCGTGTGCGCAGGTGCCGTGCCTCAGTGCCTGTTGCCCATCCTCTCGCAGGTGCCCCCGCGCACTGGCGGCGTAGCGCTGCGGCCCACGGCGGCGCCGGCGCCTTCGCCTCCCTCCGCGTGTTCGTGCCCGCTGGCCTGCCACCGCCGCTGGACAGCGCGACCGTCACGCGCATGGTGGCGGCGGGGGGTGGCGGCGTCGTAGCGGGCGGCAAGGGCGCGACGGCGGGCGCCGCCGCCAAGGGCTGCCACGTGGCGGTGGTGCCTTCGTCGTACAAGGGCGGGGACAAGTGAGTTTCAGCACGGAGCCGCCGCCTGCGTACGGTGGTGTACCGGCCCCTGTACACGATCTCAGGAAACCTTAGGACTAAAGCAAACCGGCATCCCTATGGGGAGTCGTTCCCTCACAATGAAGCGCTAGCTCGTGCTGTGCGCCGCGGCCCCCTGCAGGTTGGTGCGGGAGCTGGCGGCTGCGGGCGTGCCGGCCGTGGAGCCGCAGTGGGTGGTGGACTGGGTGGCGCACCCGTGGCGGGAGCTCGCGGAGTGGTACCGGGAGGGCGGCGCCCCGCCGGGGACGGAGCTGCAGGCGCTGGAGAAGGGGAGGGGAGGGGTCTGACTGCACTGCGGGCGGCGTGTTGGGCCCGGCCTATTAAGGAGGTGCAATTGGATAAGGGCTGGTGGGTGCTGTACTGGGAGCAGGGAAGGGGGTTGGGTATGGCTGTGGTGCCGCATTAGTATTTACGGTACGCGAGTCAGTAACGGGAGGCCGGGTGGTGGAAGAACGTTTTCGATTGGGCTGCCATGTAACGCGCCAGAAAGCCATGGTGGGTTACGTTGCACAGGCTTGAGCGTCCAAGCTATGATGCAGAAGGGAGGCGCAGAAGCCTGCTGAAGCCGTGAAGGACGTGCTGGGACTGTCCTGGCGGTGTCCGGCGCTGTACAACAGAAGGGAGGAAAATACCACTAACCAAGTGTACTTTACAGAGGACAGCAAATGCATTAGTAAAGGGGCAAAGCCAGTGCAAGAGTTCTTTCATGTGCAACTGTGTACCGTATGCTCCGGGCGTGTGGAGTGCGTCCTTCGCAGGGGGCATCAGAGACCCATGTGCCAAACCGCCCTTGATGCAAGCTAGCCTAAGGCCAATCGTTCGCACGGAACGGCTATGGCGTGCGTGAGAAGGTGTAATCGTGCACAATATGCTGCGTAAGCGCTTACCTACCGACCCACATGGCGAAACCCTGAACTGCTGCAAGCAGGGGGGCCCTACACACGTGGCAGCCCTCTCGCACCCATCTGTGACAGTAAATGAGGCAATAATACACCGCCGAAACAACAAATACCGTAACATCATCATCAGTGTGAGCGGTTGTGCGTCAACCTACGAACACATGGCCAACCCCATGTCCGTACGCGTGGGTTAATGCGGTAAGCGAATCCCCCTCCTCCAATGTGGGGTGTGAACCGGACGCCTGGTAACCTCAGCAACAACTGGTCACAGCCGTACCGTATGGCACAAATCATTTTGCTATGAATTCCATGCTATGCGAGTGATGACGCAGGAAATGAGCATCAGGACGGCAATTTCGAGCCAAGGTACCGATATGCGTGGACAGTGAAACTCCTGTTTAGTCCTGAAGCTCGAAGTGTGGGTCCAGCCCCCAGGGCACGACAGGGATGCCTTTTAGGCAGGCATGCCATGTGCCAATGCCTTTCAGGAGTTTCCATCTAACGCCCAAGGGACAAAAAGAATGCCGGAGAGCTCGATGCTATCATTAAGTTAACATCAGGCTATGCCTCTCACCCTGACGTGCTCAGCTGTTTACATGAACCCTATTTGCTTCACATTCCGACAGATTGCGGTCTACCATCGCACAACCCTCGCCTCCGGCCTTCGCTTCCAACTCTCGCACCCCCGTACACCTCCCCGCCCCCAACCCAACCACCTGCCACATGGCCCAGTCGCCTCACGCTGCCCCGCCGCTGCCGCTGCCGCCCGCGCTGCCCGGACCCGGGCCCCCTCCCTCCACGCCCTCCTCCCCGCCGCTGCCCCCCTTGCTGAGGTAGCCGT
>VFQN01008313.1_pt1 | contig 10563 bp, 3 predicted proteins | sample 3512371 | NCBI WGS metagenome assembly VFQN01 (sample SAMN10412370, study PRJNA504923) | tailings metagenome | isolation source: Replicate 2 from Balatoc abandoned mine | place: Philippines: Itogon, Benguet | collected 2017-08-28 | reverse complement strand
GAGGGCTCCCGGATCCGCGCCGTCCTTCGCGGCAGCGCGCTCAACCAGGACGGCCGCTCCGCCGGCCTCACCGCGCCTTCCGGCCGCGCCCAGGAGGCCGTGATCCGCGCCGCCCTGGACAATGCGGGGATCACGCCCGGCGAGGTCGACGCCATCGAGGCGCACGGCACCGGCAACGGCCTGGGCGACCCCATCGAGATGCACGCTCTGGCCGCGGTGTTCCGCGAGCGCGAGCGGCCGCTCTGGGTCGGCTCGCTCAAGGGCAATGTCGGCCATCTCGCCGCCGGGGCCGGCATCGCCGGTCTCATCAAGGCCGTGCTGATGGCGGAGCGTTCCACCGTCCCGCCCTCGATCCATTTCGACCGCCTGAACCCGCACATCGATCTCGGCGGCGCCGACCTGCGCGTCCCGCGCCAGCCGGAGCCGTCGCCTTTGCGCGCCATCGGCGTCAGCAGCTTCGGCTTCAGCGGCACCAACGCCCATGTGGTGGTGACGCCCGCACCTGAGGAAGCGCCGAACGAACCCGGGATCCCGGCCGGCCAGATCCAGCGCCTCCTGATCTCCGCCCGCACCCCCGCAGCGCTCGAGCAGCTGGTCGCCGCCTATCGCCGCCACCTCGATGCCGATCCCGGGAGCTTCCGCGACCTCTGCCACAGCGCCGCCACCGGCCGCGCCCGCCTGCCCTGGTGGATCTGCGTCGAGCGGCCGGCCGAACTTTTGACCGCGCGGCCCCGCCAGGGTGCCCACCCGGAGATCGGCCCGCAGCCCGGCCGCCGGGTACCCTTGCCGCCCACCCCGCTCGACCGCCAGTCCTTCCCGGCCCGCCGCAGCAGGGCAGCGCCGGCCCCTGGGCATCTGCCCGGCCGCGTCCTCGAATCCCCCGCCGCCGATCGCCAGCTGGAAACGGTCCTGGACCTCGACCGGATGCCGTGGCTGGCCGACCACCGGGTGGGCGGCCGGGTGGTGGTGCCGGGTGCCGTGCTGCTGACGCTGATGGCCGCCATCGCCCCGCCCGGCAAACCCCATCTCGCCGACATCCGCTTCCTCGACACCATCGTCCTGGCCGGGCCTGTCCGCCTCGTCACCGTCGCCACCCCGGCCGGCGCCATCACCGTGTCCAGCAGCACCGGGAATGGCTGGATCACCCATGCCAGCGCCCATGCCAGCGCCACGCCCGCCATGCCGCACGTCCTGGAGCCTCCGGCCGGCGCCACGACCGGCCGCGACGCCTGGCGCGCCAGCCTCGCCCGCCGCGGCATCGCCATCGGCCCGGCCTTCCAGGCGATCCGCGCGATGGAGCATGGCGAGGGCAGGGCGACCGCCCTGCTGGACCGGCCGGACGGCCTGCGCGACGAGGGCGTGCCGCTCCATCCGGCCTTGCTCGATGCGGCGCTTCAGGTGGCCGGCGGCACGCTCGACGGCGAGGCCACCCTCCTGCCGGTGGGCGTCGACCGGGTGAGCTTCCTGGCCCCACCGCAGGGCCAGCTGCGCGCCCGGGCCATGCGCCGGCAGGGTGCGGACGAAACCGCCATCGACGTCGTGCTCGAAGCGGACGGCCAGCCGGTCGTGCTGGTCGAAGGCATGCGCGTGCGCGAGGTCGCCGTCGCCAACGACTGGCTGGCGACGGTCGCCTGGCAACCGGCGCCCGCCGCGGCGGCCGCGGGCGCGCAGCCCGCGACCCTGCTGCACGTCGGCACGGGCGGCCTGTCCCCCGGCGAAACGCTGGCGCAACTGCGCCGGCTGGCCTGCCTGCCGCAGCCGCCGGCCGTCCGCCTGCTGGTCCATGCACCCGCCCGCGACCCTGCCGCGGGCGCTGCGGTCGGGCTTGCCAGCGCGCTGCGGGCGGAGCGGCCGGAACTCGACCTGCGCTGCATCGAGATCGACGGCGACATCGCCCCCGACCACATCGCTTCCGAGGCGTATCGCACCGACGGCGAGCCTTGGGTGCGCCTGGGCCCGAACGGCCTGGAGCGGCCCCGCCTGCTCGCTCTGCCGATGCAAGCCCCGGCGCCCACACAACTATCCGGCACCGTGCTGGTCACCGGCGGCTTCGGCGGGATCGGCCGGGCGGTGGCCGGCTGGGCGGCCGAACGCGGCGCCGAGGCCCTGCTGCTGGTGGGCCGCCACCCAGGCCCGCTGCCGGGCCTGCCGGTGCCGGTGGTCCCGCTGGCGCTCGACATCGCGGCCGAAGGTGCCGATGCCGCCATGGCGCAGGCCCTGGCCAGCCTGCCGCCGCTTCGCACCATCGTCCACGCCGCCGGCCTGCGCGGCGATGCCCTGCTGGACGACCTCACGCCCGATCGGCTCGACGCCGTCCTGGCCCCCAAGCTCGCCGGCGCCCATGTCCTGCACGCGCTGAGCCTCCGCCACCCGGTCCGGCACTTCCTCCTGTTCGGCTCGATCGCGAGCTTCGTCGGCGCTGCCGGCCAGTCCGCCTATGCCGCCGCCAATGCCGCGCTGGACGCGTTCGCCGACTTCCGCCGCGCCCAGGGCCTGCCCGCCCAGGCGATCGACTGGGGCCGCTGGGAAGGCGAGGGGATGACCGCCGGCCTCACCCCCGCCCAGCAGGCCCGCATCGACGCCCGCGGCATCCGCCCGATGCCGGTCTCCAGGGCGCTCGACGTCCTGGACGCGGCGCTGGCCCGCCCGGAAGCACGCCTGGTGATCGCCGCGTTCGACCGTGCCCTCCTGGCCCAGGCCGAGCCGGCCCCGCTGTTTGCGGACTACCTCGCCGGCGCAGCGGAGGAAGCGGGCGCGGACGATGTCGCCGCCATCGTCGCCCGGGTGCTCGGCCGCAAGGTCGAGCGCGACCAGCCGCTGACCTCCTGTGGCCTGGATTCGCTGATGGCGGTCGACCTGCGCAACCGGTTGAACCGCACCTTCGGCACCAGCCTGCAGCTCGCCGACCTGCTCGCCGGCATCGACCTGGACGGGCTGGACGCGCGGATCGGCGCCGCGTCAGCGGACGACGTCGAGGTCATGACCCTATGAGCGTCGCCGACCTGGTCCGGGACCTGGAGCGCCGCGGCGTCGAGCTGGCTGTGGACGGCGAGGCGCTGACCATGCGCGCGCCGAAAGGGGTGCTGGGCGAGCAGGACCGCGAAACCCTGCGCGCCCGCAAGCAGGAGATCCTGGCCTGGCTGAAGGGCGATGACGCCGCCGCCGACGCGGACGCTCCGTTCCCGCTCACTGACATCCAGCAGGCCTACCTGGTCGGCCGCGCCGCCGAGATGGAGCTGGGCCGGGTCGGCTGCCATGCCTACCGGGAGTTCGAGGCGGACAGCTACGACCTGCCCCGCCTCCAGGCCGCCTGGAACCGGCTGGTCCGTCACCATCCGATGCTGCGCGCGGTGGTCCAGGGCGACCTGCAGCAGGTCCTGCCCGAGGTGCCCGCCTACCGCATCGAAACCCTCGACCTGCGCGGCGCCGAGGATGCCGCGGAGCGCTTGGCCGCCCTGCGCGCCGAGCGCTCCCACCACGTCTTCGACCCCGCCGTCTGGCCGCTGTTCGACATCCGCGCCACCCGCCTGGACGGCCGGATCCGCCTCCATGTGGGCGTCGACCTGCTGATCGCGGATGCCGTCAGCCTCGTGCAGCTGTTCCGCGAATGGGGCATCCTCTACCGCGACCCGGACGCCCGCCTGCCGGTACCCGCCGCGACCTTCGCCCGGCACTGCCGCGCCGCCACGCGGCGCAGCGCCGGTGCCGCCGAGGCCTATTGGAGCGCCCGCCTGCCGACCCTGCCGGGCGGCCCCGACCTGCCGCGCCAGCCGCTCGCGGCCCCGCCCCGCTTCACCCGCCACACCCACCGTGTCCCGGCCACGGCCTGGACCGGCCTGAAGGAAGCCGCCCGCGCCCGCGGCCTCACCCCGTCGGTCCTGCTCGCCACCGCCTACGCCGACATCCTGGCGAGCTGGAGCAGGGCGGAGCGCTTCCTGATCGTGCTCACCACCTTCGCCGCCCCACCCGGCATGGCGAACGTGGTGGGCGACTTCACCTCGACCGTCCTGCTCGAAGCCGACGCCACGCCCGCGACCTTCGCCGAGCGCGCCGCGGCCCTGCAGAAGCGCCTGGCCCAGGACCTGGACCATGCAGGCATGAGCGGCGTGCGCGTCATGCGCGAACTGCGCCGCCACCGCCCCGACGTCGCCCCCGCCACTGCCGTCTTCACCAGCACGCTCGGCCACGAGAGCCTGTCCGGCGAGCCGCCGCTCGCCTAGCTCGGCCGCACCGTCCACGCCATCACCCAGACCCCCCAGGTCGCCATCGACCACCACGTCGTCGAGGAGCAGGGCGACCTGCTGGCCTCCTGGGACGTGGTGGAGGACCTGTTCCCTGCGGGCGTGGTGGGATCGATGTTCGCGGCCTACCGCCGCCTGCTGGAAAGCCTGGCGTCCGGCGAGGGCTGGGCCGGCGCTGTGGGTGCTGCGGTGGAAGCACCACCCCGGCCGACGCCGGTGGTGGGCTTTGCGCCCGCTCCCTTGTTCGCCGACTTCCTCCGCCAGGCGGAGCTAGCACCCGCACGCCCGGCGGTGATCGACGGCTCCGGGGAAACCAGCTTCTCCGACCTCGCCCGCATCTCCGGCATCGCCGCCGGCCGCCTGCGCACCCTGGGTGCCGGACCGGAAAAGGTGGTGGCCGTCGACCTGCCCAAGTCCTGGCAGCAGGCAGCCGCCGCCCTGGCGGTGGTGCGCGCCGGTGCCGCCTACCTGCCGCTCGACCCGACCCTGCCGCCAGCAAGGCGGGCGGAGCTGATCGCCGACACCCAGGCTCTGGAGCCGGACTGGCCGACGCTCCTGGACGGACAGGGCGAGGCGCCTCCGCTTCCTCCGGTTGATCCGGCCAGCCTGGCCTACGTGATCTTCACGTCGGGCTCGACCGGCAAGCCCAAGGGGGTGATGGTCGAGCACGCCGCCGCGCTGAACACCCTCCACGACCTGCACCGCCGTTGGCAGGTGGGGCCGAACGACCGGGTCCTGGGCCTCTCCGCGCTGAACTTCGACCTGTCGGTCTACGACCTGTTCGGCCTGCCGGGCGTGGGTGGGGCGCTGGTGCTGCCGGAAGAGGCGCAGCGCCGTGATCCGGCCGCCTGGGCGGAGCTGATCGCCCGCCACCGGGTCACGGTCTGGAACACGGTGCCGGCCCTGGCAGCGATGCTGGCCGAGCATGGCCTGCCCGAGGACCATCCGCTCCGCCTGTTCCTGCTCTCGGGCGACTGGATTCCCCTGGAGCTGGTGCCGAAGCTGCGCACCCTGGCGCCCAAGGCCGAGCTGGTCTCGCTGGGTGGTGCTACCGAAGCCGCGATCTGGTCGATCTTCCACCCGATCGACCATCTCGATCCATCCTGGAGCTCGGTGCCCTACGGCCAGCCCTTGGCCAACCAGACCATGCACGTGGTCAACGCGCGCTTGGAGCCCTGCCCGGACTGGGTAGTGGGCGAGATCGAGATCGGCGGGATCGGGCTGGCCAGGGGGTACTTCGGCGACCCGGAGCGCACCGCCGAGCGCTTCCGCACCGACCCCAGGACCGGCGAGCGGCGCTACCGGACCGGGGACCTTGGCAGGTTCCGGCCGGGCGGCCTGATCGAGTTCCTGGGCCGGGAGGACTTCCAGGTGAAGGTGCAGGGGCACCGGATCGAGCTTGGCGAGATCGAGGCGAAGCTCATCCAGCACCCGGCCGTGCGCCAGGCGGTGGCCGCTGCCTTGCCGGCCCCTGGCCAGCCCCACCAGAAGACCCTGCACGCCTTCGTCGTGGCGGAAGACGGCGCCGCGGAAGCCGACCTCTGGGCGGATGCCGTGGCCGCGACGACCTCAGCGGTCACAGCATCCGCGGCCCCGATCGAGCCGGCGCTGTTCGACGCGGCGGTGGACCGCTTGGCCCGCTTCACTGCCGGGGCCGCCGCGGACGCCCTGCAGCGCCTGGGCGGCTTCGACCTGCCCGCCGGGGCCGACGGCCTTCCCGCGGTCGACGCGCTGATCGAGCGCTGCGGCATCAGCCCCGGCTACCGCCGCTGGCTCGGCCGCACGCTCGACCTGATCCGGCGATACGGCCGCGATGCCGCCAAGGACGACCCGCTGCGCGACTTCGCCGCCTTCGACCGGTTCGGCTTCGGCCCGGCCGAGCTGGACCTCCTGGGCCGCCTGACCCGGGAACTGCCGGACATCCTCAGCGGCCGGAAGCATGCCGGCGACATCTACCTCGATGCCGGCACGATGGACGTCTACGCCAAGCTGTTCCAGGGACCCTACCAGGTCCTGGGCCAGGCGATCCGCGCCCTGGCGGACGGCCAGACCCTGTCGATCCTGGAGGTGGGCGCCGGGCTCGGCACCACGCTGGCGGGCCTGCAGCCGCACCTCCCGCTGGACCGGATCACCTATCACTTCACCGACGTCAGCCAGCACTTCATCCACATGGCCAGGCGTCGCCTGGGCAGCCAGCCATGGCTGGAGCTGGCGCGCCTGGACCTGATGGCTCCGGTCGAGCCGGCGCCCAGGCTGCACGACGTGGTCATCGCCAGCAGCGTGCTCCATGCCGTGCCCGACGTGATGGCGGCCCTCCAATCGATCCGCCGCCGGCTCCGCCCGGGCGGGCTCCTGGTCATGATCGAGGAGACCCGGTTCCAGCCCTGGTACGACATGAGCATGGGGCTGCAGTCCGGCTTCGACTCGTTCACCGACCGCTACCGGGTCCGCCATCCGCTGCTTGGCCGGGACGCCTGGCGGGAGATCCTGGCCGAGGCCGGCTTCGGCCGGGTCGGGATCCCGGCAGCACCGGGCAGCCTCGGCGACCTGATCGGCCTGGACGTGATCCTGGTGTCGCCATCGGCCGGCACGGACGGACAGGCCGCCGCCGCTTTCGGCGACCTCCCCACGGAGCTGCGCCGCTTCCTCGCCGAGCGCCTGCCGGACTACATGGTGCCACGCTTCGTCCACCGGATCGCGCGCCTGCCGCTCACTGCCAACGGCAAGGTCGACCGCACCGCCTTGGTCGCCGCCGAGGCCCGGGACCAAGCGCCGGCATCGCCCGCCGACGAGCGCCCGGCCACGCCCGAGGAGCAGCGGATCGCCGAACTGGTCGGGGAGGTGCTGCACGCCCCGGCGCCGATGCCCGACCAGTCCTTCTTCGACCTCGGCGCCGATTCCCTCAAGCTCGTGATGATCCAGCGCCGGCTGCGCGAGGCGATGGGCCGCTCGCTCGACATGTCGGCTTTGTTCGCCGACCCGACCGTGCGCGGCATCGCCGCCGCCCTGGCGCAGCCCGCGGCCCCGGCACCGTCCCAGCCGCTGGTGATGTTCGGCGAGGCGCCGGATGCGCCCATCCTGTTCACCGTGCCGGGCGTCGTCGCCATGCCCTACTACCTGCGCATGCTGGCCCAGGCGCTGGGGACGAGCGTGAACCTGGCGGCGCTGCAGCTGCCGGGCTTCTTCGGCGACGTGCCGCTGGACCGGATCGAGACCCAGGCGGCCTTCCTGGTGGCGGCGATGCGCGCCCGCCAGCCGCGCGGGCCCTACCGGCTGCTCGGCCATTCCTATGGCGGCACGGTTGCCTTCGAGGCGGCACGCCAGCTCCGCTTCCAGGGCGAGGAGGTGGCCTTCCTGGGCCTGCTCGACACGGTCGTGACCGAGAGCAGCCTGGACGACTTCCAGAACGACCAGGTCGCCCAGGGCTCGATCGTCCGCGCCCTCTACGCGATCTACGGCGACCGCCTGCCCGAGCCGCTGGAGTTCATCCGCACCCTGCCGCCGGCCGAGCAGCTCGACCGGACCATGCAGGCCCTGGCCGGCGGCGGACTCGTGGGGCTCGACGTCGCCGTGGACGGCGTGCTCGCCGTGTTCAAGGCCAACTTCCGCGCCATGGTCGCCTACCACCCGGGCAGCTATGACGGCCCGCTCACCCTGTTCCGAACCGAGGGCGGCTTCCCGGAGGAATATTACGCATACGAGAGCGGCAAGGCCCTGGACGACCCGGCACTCGGCTGGAGCGACCACGTGACCGGACCCATCGACCTCGAACCGCTGCCCGGCGACCATCTCAGCATGCTCGACGCCGACCACCTGCCGATCCTGGCGGAGCGCCTGAAGCGCCGGCTGGCCCCGACCCGATCATAGGAATAAATAGCTAAACCCGCTATCCTGCGGCGACCCCCGCCGCAGGAAGCTCCCCCATGCCCGCCATCCGCCTCCGCCTGCACGAACATCGTTGCTGCACGAACGAACCCGAGGGCAGGCATCCCCGCCGGTCATCCTCCACCTTTGCGGAGGATCGACGGCAGGATTGCACGAACGAACCCGACCGCTCGTGCTCCCTCCGTCCATCGACCGGTTCGTGCCGATGGACGGGGGGAGCGCGAACTGCACGAACGAACCCAAGCGCCCACACGCCCCTCCGGTCATCCTCCGCGCAGTTGGAAGGCCGAAGACCGAGGAAACCCTGGGCGACGCATTTTTGCACGAACGAACCCAAGCGCTCGTGCTCCCGCCATCGCCTCCGTTCATGCTGGTGGACGGACGAGTGCAAACTGCACGAACGAACCCAAGCGTCCGTACATTCGGCCGGTCATCCTCCGAGCAGATGGACGAAGGAGCACAAACTGCACGAACGAACCCGAGCGTCCGCACACCCCGCCGGTCATCCGCCGCGCAGGCGGAGGATCAGCGGCCAGCAGAAAGCCGGACCGGCGCGTTTCTGCACGAACGAACCCGAGCGACGCCTGCCTACAACTCCACCGCCCGCTTCTCGTCGATCGACTGCTGGGCGGCTAGCACGATCTTCAGGCTGTTCACGGCGTCGTCCATCGATTCGGAAAGGTCGATGTCCTCGACGATCGTCTTCAGGAACCAGGCCTGCTCGCGCTCGCACAGTTCCTGGTGGGACGGCTCGTCCTCGGTGGAGATCCACTCGTCCGGCCGCTTGAAGTGATTGTTCGCGTCCAGCTCGGCGTGGTGCAGCTTGATGGCGTTGGTCTTGGTGTGCTGGTCGATGTCGGCGGAATCCGACAGCTTGTCGGTCTTCGCCTCGTTCTGCCCTTCCTGCGGCTTGTAGGCGATGCTGGCCGAGCCGTTCGGGCCCACGATGTCCTTCACGAAATAGGCGACCTCGGACATCATCGGCCCCCAGCCGGCCTCGTACCAGCCGACCGAGCCGTCGTCGAACTGCACGTGCAGGTGCCCGTAGTTCTGCACCTTGGTCTCGGACGACAGCTTGGCGCCAATGCCGTGGACGCGCACCGGCCTGGCCCGGGTCAGCTGGCACATCACGTCGACATAATGGACGCCGCAGTCGACGATGGGCGTCAGGCTCTCCATCAGCGCCTTGTGCCAGGGCCAGGCCTCGCCGGACGACTGCTGGTTCAGGTTCATGCGCATGACCAGCGGCTTGCCGAGCGTGCGGCCGATCTCGACGAACTTGGCCCAGGCCGGGTGCACCCGCAGGATGTAGCCCAGCACCAGCTTGCGCCCGGTCCGCCTGGCGGTCGCGACGACACGCTCGGCATCGGCGAGGCTGGTCGCGATCGGCTTTTCCATGAACACGTGCGCGCCGGCTTCCATGGCGCGGATCGCGTAGTCGGCATGGGTGTTGGGATAGGTGTTGATCGAGACCGCGTCCGGTTGGGTCGCCCGCATCGCCTCGTCGAAGTCCTGGAACAGCGGCACGCCCTGCAGTTCCGCCGGCAGCTTGTCCTTCTTCGCCTGGATGGTGCGGCTCATCAGGCCGACCAGCTCGAACCCGTCCAGCTTCGCACAGGCCTTGGCATGGCTCAGCCCCATGTTGCCGACGCCCACCACCAGCACCTTGACCGCTGCCATCGCTCGTCCTCCCCTCGGTTGCGCCCGGATGGTAGGCAATGCGCCAGGACCCGCAACATCCTACTTATTCGCCGGCACCGTCTTGACGGCGGCTCGCAACTGTTGCGACCTTCACATTTCGTGAGGGGGACGGCGCAGCCTGCTTGGACCCGCTCCAAGGTCGCCACGCCGGAACATCTGCGGATGCGCCGGAAGCTCCGGACGAAGGGGAATCGATGAGTGCGGGATTGCCAGGGCGCCCGAAGCTGTCCGTCGAGAACGCCGGCAAGTTCTACGACACGCCCACCGGCCGCACCCAGGCGCTGGACCAGTTCTCCATGGAGGTCCGGGACGGCGAGTTCGTCTGTGTGGTCGGCCCCTCGGGCTGCGGCAAGTCCACCCTGCTCTGGTCGATGGCCGGCCTGCACGCCTTGTCGTCCGGCCGGATCCTGCTGGACGGGGAGCCGGTCGTCCGGCCGTCGCCGCAGATCGCCATGGTGTTCCAGGAAGCCAACCTCCTGCCCTGGCGCTCCTTGCAGAAGAACCTGGAGCTGCCCTTCGAGATCCGCCGGCAGTCGCCGGCGCGCGACCGCATCCGCCAGCTCCTGGAGCGCGTGGGCCTGGGCGGCTTCGAGGACAAGTATCCCCGCGAGCTGTCCGGCGGCATGCAGCAGCGCGCCTCGATCGTGCGCGCCTTGTCGGTCGACCCGTCGCTGCTCCTGATGGACGAGCCGTTCGGCGCGCTCGACGCGTTCACCCGCGACGAGATGAACCTGCT
>VFQN01008311.1_pt1 | contig 10564 bp, 7 predicted proteins | sample 3512371 | NCBI WGS metagenome assembly VFQN01 (sample SAMN10412370, study PRJNA504923) | tailings metagenome | isolation source: Replicate 2 from Balatoc abandoned mine | place: Philippines: Itogon, Benguet | collected 2017-08-28 | reverse complement strand
TAAATACAGTATCAAGAAAAGATTCTGTTCTCTATTCGCAACAATGCGATCCACTCTGTTTCCGAAACGTTCCTAAAAAGCAACTTCATCTCTGAAATAAGATTAGAGAAGATCAAGTTCGATGATTATGCAGGAAATGATTATTATAGAATACAAATATTCGAAAACGACTATCTTTTTGAGGCACTAAAAGGTGAAGAAGAAGCTTGGAGACGTAAAATTTCTTGCTGATGCTTCCTTTGTAATGCATCGGATTCTTCTCTAGCTAACTTCAGCTTTGTCTCAAAAGCCATTTTCATTGTCATCATTTCTTCTTTCATCACTTCCTCAAAAGTATCAAAAAAATCATTCTTTTGATTACTTGATGAAGTTGAATCTTTTAATTTCTGTTTTAATTTCTCTGTCAAGTCTTTATATCGTTCCACCTCTAATCGAGCCGTCTTCTGATGAAACTCTAGATCATTCTTTTCCTTCTCCAAAGTCAGAATTTTCTGCTCTAATTCCTTATTATAAAGCTCATACTGCTTCATAGAATTTTCTGAAAGAGATTGTATTTGTTTATCTCGTTCTAATCGGGTGATAGTCTCCGTCTGATTTCGAACGATCTCTTGTAAGCCACTAATCTCTTTCTGAAGTTTCGAGATTTCGGCTTTTTCTTGTTTCGTGGATGACATGGAAGTAGCTGATTCATACGATAATGAATGATACGCTGTTTTCAGTGCATCGTGTTCATCTTGAAGGGTTTGGAAATCTTTCGAAAGAAGATCTTTCTGCACCGTCAGTGAATTCATTTCAGTTTCGATCATATCTTTCAGAGATAAGACTAATTGAACCTCTGATCGATAACCAGAGAATCTCTCAGAAATAGCTGCATCAAGTGCTTGGAGGATCATTTGATACTTCTCAGGCTATAGAACAGAATTAGCAAAATAAGAAGAGAGGAAGGAGTGAACACTCACCATTCCATGGTATGACATGGCATCATCGGCGTGTGATTGTTCAGATGATAAGACAGATTGATTATCTTTTTGAATGGCTTGAATTTTATTCATAAGAATGTTTAATAATCGTTGGTTCTGTGAGATTTCAATCTCTAATTTTTCTTGTAAATTTGACGACTGGCCTTCAAATTGCTTCATAGAATCTAATAATTGTTGGTATAAAATCTTCTGTTTTTGTAATTCAGCATCATGCTGATGTTGTGTTTCCTGCAGGGATTCGTATTTTTTCTGGAGAGTCTCATAGTCTTTACTTTTAAACTCAAATTGATTCTCTGCCTCAACTCGACGACTTTCACTTAGTTCAAGCTTTTGTTGAGCCTTTGAAAGATTGCTTTTAAGTTCTTCAACCGCCTTTTGTAATGCAGGATCCGGTGCAGCAGCAGGTTTCGGTTGAGTCAGAGGTATATAATTGGGGTTATTTGTTGGTGGGGTATCTTGTTGGTTCGTCGAATTACTTGGTGGAGGAGTGACAGTCTGACGTAAAACTGTGACACGCTTCGATGAGCTGTATAAATCCATTAACCGGTCGATGACTCTTAAATGAGTAGGGAGTACGTTGAGATCAGTTCCAAAGGATTTTCGTCGTTGTGGCTGACCGTTGCTATTGGTCTCTGCAGGGACAGTTCGAGCAAGAACCAACCGATCATAATCACCTATCTTTTCTAACAAACTTTCTAATGCCGAAATCTTTTGGTCTTTGATGTCCACTCCGCCTGCCACAGCTCGAGTCCGCTCTGACTCAGCAAGAGTTCGAATCCCGTTAACAAATGGCGAACCCGAATCTCCTCCACCCTTCTTACCAGAGCTTACTTCAATCGAGGAACTCGAAGGTGCCAGTAAGGAAACAGCTGTTGGAGAGTCTCCTCGAACCTCAGCAATCTTCTGACTGAGGATTTGTAGATCATGATGAATTCGATCAATATCTTCGCGGTATTTCTTGGTGTTCGTCGGATTATGTGGGTCATAGACAAAATTTGGATGTCCTGCATCGCTGTTAATAGCTTGCTTGAGCAGTCTTGACGAAGGTTTCATCTTTCTCTAAAATTTGAAGAGAAACCGTTTAAGATGGACTTTAAGCAATTCCTTAATCCAATCATGTTTATGATGCATATGATATGGAAGATCTCGAGACTATTGAGATTAAATTTCAAGCTAAGATAAATTGGTTCACATTTTTTTCTCGAGCTGTTAATTTTTTTCCTCTTTCACTCTTCTTCTGCTTCTTCTCTCCTCTAATACATCACTTTCATCAACTTCGCTATCATTTTCTTCTATATTATAACTTGTTTTGCCTTTTGATCGTCAAATTGAAGGCAGCAGTTGTCCAAGAGGTTGAATTTTATAGTTTGTAAGTACTTTTCCGATAATTCCTTAGCAAGGGTCTAAAGAAACTTGAAATCTCGAAATTCCATATTTGTGGGAGAGGCAACAGTTTTACAAACCACAATGGCTTGAACGCTGCCAAAAGAAATAAATAAATTAATATTTTCGGAAACAAGAAACAGTCATGATTTTGGGACGGTTGTAACCGAGTTCGAAGCACCCGAATCGGTTCTCCCCATAACATGATTGTAATACGGATAATCGAAGGCCAAGGAAAGCTTTGCCTACTGGGAGGAGTAAAATCCCTTCTCACAACTTAGTTAAAGCTTTTTTTACTTCCCTCTGATGGTTCTTTATGGACCTTTCTCTTGTTTGAAATAAATGTATGTATGAAATTTGAGTGTTTGAGACCCATAGGCACCTAATTTTGGCGATGAAATGAAATTTGGCCATGAGATTATGAAAGTAGGACACTTTACCTATTGAAAGAGCTATTGTGGTGACGAGAAATCAATGAGTTCTTCAAGTTAGAGCGAAAATTCGCAAAATTATAAATTTGTGGCTCGATGGGTCTCCTAACGCGAGTAAGTGGGCAAAAATAGTCCTATGATACTCCTTCTTGGACTTGGTGCTGGATTCATTGGTTCCATGGGGTTCCTACTTTGCAAAGTTTTCATGATTCATTCTGTTTGGACTTTAATTGGTGGGCACTACATGGAAGGTTTCATTGTTGGAGGATGCCACTGGGTTTCTCGTGCGAATCGATACATCTTTGGACACAAAAAGAATCACGATGATTTCTTTCCAAATTTTTGGAGTGTTCAGTCTCTTGACAAGTATTTAATGAAATTTTTCCAACCTCTATCTCTGACTGGAGGCTTTATTATCCTGTTAGTTCTTGGAATTTTTAGATATTTTATTGTTTTCGTGGTACTGCTCTGTTTGTTGGTAATTTTAATTCTTCTTTATTATTACGGCCTTCCATTCCTTGTGCATGCTTACAATGATAGGTACTTTTCCCCTCAACTTCTCAAGGATGCAGATGTGATTTGCTCGTTAATGCACCTGCTAAGATCGGGCTCGCTAATGCCAGCCACTTTAGACTTACCTGAAACCATACTCGAAGTCAAGATGCACCCTCGTTATTCTCCAGCAACAAAAGTTAACTTTAATTTTTTCCAAGTAAAGGATGATACAGGAACTTCTCTTTTTATTGTGGTTACTGTAAAAAGACAGGATTGGGATCAACACAGCAGTCTTGTCGATGCCGCAACATGTTTCCCAGAAGGAAAGAACACCGGTAAAGTACATTACGCTCTTAGCCAATTAGTTGAAACTGTCAATTGCCAGTTTTTTGTGAATTTGGAGAGTGAAAATTACACTCGAATTGTTTTCTGTGGCTATGATGTTGGGGGATCAGTTGCACAAGCATTATGTGCAAGGTGTTATTTAAAATCCAATGTAAAGAAGAGAAAAGTCTTCACTTCTATTGCACTGGGTGCAGTGATTTCTGGTGACACTGATTTTATCAGCTTTTTAAACTCTTCTGGTTGCCAGCTGCAAAATTTAATCCTGTCGCGAGACTTCGTTCCTACCATTCACTACCACGAAGTTAAAAGGGAATCCTATCTGGCTAAAAAATTGAAGGAAGTCGCGGAATTAAATAAACCCTCCCTGTATGTCAGATCTACTTCGAGTGAGAACTTGAAGAATATTCTTAAAAAGATCCCAACTTCTCGAGCGGAGGCACGATCGAACAAGAAAAACGTCACAGAAACATTACCCGGAACGGTTTGGTGTCTCACTTCAGATGGCATTAAGCTCCTGGAACAGGATTCCGTAACAAAACAGCTAAACCTTCGGTTAGGCATCGCAGGAGACCACCATATTTCATGTTTGTTTGAGTCGCCAACTTTTGAATTAACGAACTTTTGCAACCACATCTTCTACAATTACAAGAAAGAATTGACACTGTCGAAGCACTTGCGGCAACCGTTGCTTTGTGAAGAAGTAAATTTATTTCAAGACTCACCAAAGGTTTCCTGTTCTAACCCGGTTATGCATGGAGGAAAATTAAGAATTGAAATCACCATAAAAGGAAAGTTTTATGATTTTACGAAAATTTCTCCACATAATATAGGGATTTACGAATTGGAGGATGTGTTGCATATTGAAGTGAATGACGGGAGTTTTGAATATGAAGCAACAAGCGTCGCGGATAATATTGTGGTACAACCCTTCCCTTCCAAATATTTCCAAATTCATATCAGTTTAACTGATCTAATGATCGTGGTCACTAAAACCACATTGACTGCTCGTAGTGTTAAAGTAATTGTGGTAGCGTTCCCCAATTTTCAGTCGTCTGTAGGGACTTGCCTGGTTCTTCAACCAACTGCGAATGGAATTTAAAGAAATTTCTGGTACATGTTTCGAAGAATGCTCGAAAGGAGCATCGTTTCTCTCCATTCGAAACTCTAGGATGAGTATAAATGTAGAGTATAAACGAGAAATTTTCGTTTTTTGTCTCCTCATGAATGGAATCTGTTTTGTTTTTCTTTTTCATATTATTTAATTCTACTTTTCATTAAATATAAGTCTCAGAAATTTAGTAGGATTATTGCTATTCAATTTTCTTTTGTTCAGATAGAAAGAACCTTGAGGAAGTTAAAACAAAGTAATAAAAAGAGATTTTAGTATTTATAATCCGAATTGTTGGGACAAATGACAGAAACTCAGTAAGATAAATTGACCAACCGTCGTGGGAATTACAGAAAAGTTTCGGTTTTTGGAGGAAAATTTTGAAATTATGCAACTGCAGATGGGATGCAGCTACGAATAATTGGGTCTCCTTAGTCAATCGTCGTATCGTTCACCAACAAATAGGCCAACTACGACACCAGAGAGAAGTCAGATAAGAGAGGGCTAGTGGTAAATGCACCAGGTCGAATTTCCCACAGTCCTCTTCAGACAGGTGAGGCAGAGGTTTCAGATAGTGATTGCCTTGAATTTTGATAATTAAAGATACAGATATAAGCGTTTTAAATAAACTAAGAGGAAAATAAGAATTTAATTCTCTTCTTTTTTTCTACGCTTTGGTTTCTCTTGTATATCAAGTGCCTTTATCGATCTCTTTCTCGGAGTATTCGTGACTAAAACAGCATTATCTTCGATGTTCCAATTTAACTCTTCACACAAAGAAGTAATAGTTGTCTCGATATCACCTTCAAGGAAGAGAACATTGTCTTTGGCGATCTTTGGTAGTTCTTTATTGATGATCACAAGCGGCGTGTTATCGGACATTGACTTCAATAACTCAGAAAATGGATGAACTTTCAATGATGTTCCCATTACAATCACAAGATCTGCTTCAGAGATCTTTGCGAATTGTCGATGGAAAGATTTTGAGACTTTTTCTCCGAAGAATATGATATCAGGTTTGATAATACCTCCTTCGTCACTGCGATACTGCCGCGATAATACTCTCGAGTGAGCTGGGATGTTATCTTCTTTATCTTTAGGTGCGCTGCCGGCTTCATGGATTTCATCGTCAGAGGACGAGGTCTCATGAGGTTTAGTGAGTTCTGCTGTAGGAAGTGTTGCTGATACAAATTCTTCCAACTCTTTTTCATGGCATTTATTACAAAAATATACTCTTTGATTCCTCATTCGATCTAAAAACGAATCTTTCTCGCTTTTTTTCTTATCCTTCTCCAGTTCACTACTGCTACTCGAGTTTTCTTCCTTGATAAACGACTCAAACTCTTTTATCGGATACTCTGTTTTACATGATATACAATGAGCTGATCGCATATGACCATGAGCTTGAACAAGCTTCTTCTGTGATATCCCAGCTACAAGCTCCAAACCATCAATATTTTGAGTGTAGACCATTAACAACTGTTTGCGGAGTTCCACAGCTCTCATGAAGTAATGAGCTTTCACTGGATGAACTTCTTGTGGATAGAATAGAAACTCTCTCGCAATGGTATAGAAAGGAGATGGGTTATGAAGAAAATATTCTAAACTAAAAATGTCTTCTGGTACAGGTAATCCCATCTTCTTCACTTGAGCATAAAGACCAGTCTTTGCTGTACGGAAATCAGGAATCCCAGCAGCGACAGAAATTCCAGCACCAACAAGAAAAACCACTTTTTGGAATTGTGATGTCCTCAGACCTTGTACTAACTGTTCTCTAGTGAGTCCTGTCATGTTATGTTTCATTCAAAAATTTCAAACGCTAAACTGTTGAGAGGTAAATTTACTGTTAGGAAATTACCATCGGTATTTCACGATGGAGATTGCTTATTAGCACTTGATTGAATGCTTGTTTTTTGAGTTTCAGACCGATACGAAAGCTGTGGGTGAAATGACTGTGAGTGAATCGATATTCAGTAGCAGATGATCTGATGAGAATCAACCCCTTACCTACTACATTATATATTTACTAAAGTTATCCATTAATGAGATTTTTTATTCTTTCCTTTCTCAATATGTTTACATCTCAATCATTGACTTTTCTCTGCTGCTTGCTCTCAGAATTTCAATGAAGAGATACTAATAGAACAATTCAAACTTACTTTCAGTACGGTTTGTTCAACGTCCTACCTCTTCTCGCAGAAATCCTCAACTATGAAGTTCAAATAAAAAAAATATATTAAGCAATGATTGTGATGAGTTAAAGGACCACATGTTTAAGACCATATGTTAAGCTTTGAGAGAAAATTACCCACCAGCGAAAGCACGGAATAGATAAATTTTTGTTTTAGATTATATTCTTTCAAAGTTGTTTGTTGGTTTTCAATGCAACTCCTCCATTAAAATACTCTATAGCCGCAGTAAATACACTTTCTTTACATCCCCTAGTTAAAGCACAAAATATTTCATCAGAAGCAAAGTTATACACCCATTCCTCGTGATAATCCCAATCATTCTTTTCCAAATTCCACGGTGGATTCACATGAACCAAGAGATCATTATCATCAACATCAATTGCACCAAAATCAAAGTTGAAGAAGTTCTGTACTAACTTTCCACCTTTTTCTTTGTCATTTAAAGCTTTGGTTAGTTTTCTCTCAGGATCTTGACCTATGCCATCCCAGAGAACATAGCATGGAACACCTCCAAACCTCACGAACCTATTATACCATATATTCTTCGAGGGGTTTACAGCTTCTAACTCTTCCTCACTCCAGGTTGGCATGGTAAAGCTATAGTTGCAGGGAGCTTTCATGGACTCTTTATATCTGAGTGGGTTTGGAGAGGAGAATATTAATGTCCATTTTGCAAAACCAGAGGGCTCGTCTAGGCTTAAGATATCAGAAAGAATTAGATCTGTTGTTGGATCTGGCTTAGCATTTTCTTCTACAATAACATTTATTTCTATATCACCGTTGGGACTCATGATTTTTGATAATAAAGTAATCCTTTGATATTCTCCTTTATGGTACTCAAATAGGCATGATTGAGTGGGAGAAAGATCATCAGAGAGAATCCTAAACATAATATACAAGGAAAACAAACTTTTTCCTATCCCAGATACTCCAGTAATTAAAATGACAGGTGGGTTCGTAGTCTTCTTGTGAATGATATCTTTGATAATGTTATAGAGGGAGACATATGAAGGTCTACATAATATCACAATCTTCGAACTCCAACCATAACGAGACCGCATTGAAGGGAGTAATCCATCAAAAGATAGAATTTTCATGGCTTTTCTATTTCCATCGACGAAGGTTTCTCTTGTTCGAATATGAATCGTAAATACTCTTCGATCAAAAGAATAGAAACAGGATATGCCCCCGATTGCACCAACGATCAGGGTGAAGAGAATCACCGGTGAAGACCTAATAAATATACACCGTTTTATCTTCTCTTTTCTTTTTTAATAATGTCCTTTGTTTTGGAATCAATGATAACTGTTAATGTGTTGTAATGTAATGAATATGAGGGATCTTCCAAAGCGTAGATTTACTGTATGTAAAATAACGATCGTGAAGTTACGTATATCAATTTTTGCTAACAACAACAATATCCACAAAGAACTAAGAATAATACTAATAGCTCATGGAACTTCTTACCTCACTTATTCAGCCTACCTTGGTTTCATTAGGACTACCACCTGGCACGGTCGATGATGGACATATTTTGTTTGTGTCATCGTGGTTAGTGGCTTTACGTTGGATTAAGAATTATCAATCCAAACAACAGCGAAATGTTTCGAAAAAGATTAAAACTAAGGTCTCAGATAAAACTTTGGATTATGATGTGATAATTGTAGGAGCAGGACCAGCCGGTTCCACCGCAGCATTCTATGCGGCGAAGGCTGGATTGAAGGTTGGCTTATTTGACAAGAAAGCCTTCCCTCGTAATAAGCCATGTGGAGATGCCTGGTGTGCACCAGCTTTAGATCTTTTACAAGACATGGGTGTGCTAGAGAAGATGGAGAAGGATGGAATCACTCATGCAGTGAAGAGAGGAGGTTTTATCTCTCCCTTTGGTTATGCCTGTATCAACACGGACGGCGACTCCTATGGCTCAGTGACTGGATGCAAGACCTATGCGATCAAGCGAGAGATTGCTGATGAGTACTTAGTCCGTGCAGCTGGTCGACAAGGTGCTCACCTGTATGAAGGATTTGAGATCGTTGATGCTCAGTTTCAATCATCTGAGAACTATTGGCTCATCACAGCCAAAGCTGACTCCACCCCCACTGCTAATAGCGACCAGCAAGTCTTTGTGTCTCGCATGCTTTTAATATGTGACGGATCGACTTCTTATCTGGCGCAGAAGCTCGGAATCATTCCTAATGGCTCTCAACCAGAGGCAGTGTGCTCGACTGCATACATCAAAGACAATCAATGGAAGGATGCTGACGGTGTGATGATTTTTAACAAAAGCACTTTACCTGGTTATTCAGCTCTTTTCCGTCATTACAACGATGACATGTATTTGGGAACCTATATTCTTCCTGGAGGAAAAGCAACGTCACGTTCCATCGCACCGTTCGAAACTGAAATAATGGATAAACATCCGTATGTAAAGGATGCTTTAGGCGATAAGTATTCGTGGAATAAGAAGAGAACTGTTGCACCTCTTCGTTTAGGTGGAGTTCCGAGGTCATATGGCTCACAGGCATTGTTGGTGGGTGATGCGGCAGGACACGTTGATCCTCTCACTGGTGAAGGTATTCATACAGCAATGATCGCTGGAAAGATCGCAGCTGAAACATTGAAAGATATGTTTGCATGTCAGAACTTTAGTGAGCAAGCTTGTCAAGCATATGAATTAAGAGTGTATGACAGCTTTGTGCATGAATTCCTTTACTCTGCCATCGCTGCAAGAGTGATTTATTATTTCCCTATTACGCTTGATGCTGTAGCTTGTGTCGGAAAGAGACGTGGCCAAGCCTTCCTTGACTTCTTTGGAGAGGTCATGACAGGAGTCAAGCCAAAGTCAGCTTTCCTTCAACCTGATTTGTTAATTGAGTTGGCACTTGAAACTGGAAAGCAGATTTTATTACAGTACGTTTTAAGAAAACAACCTTTAGTGCCTCAAGATATTGGCCAAGAAGTCATTGATAATCAAGCTGGCAAGAAAACAGGCAACTTTGCTTAAAAGTCTGTAAAGTCGTTGATCAATAGTTGTTGTTCTTTTGTTGTGTTTGTTGTGGTAACGCTTAATAAGAAAATAGAGATTTCTCTTTATTTGGCGATGTAAGTCTGTCTTATCGAGGGTACTTTCTGTGCAAAGTGCAGCAGGGGTGGAAGAAGTATGAGACAAAGACAAGGACAAGACGGTCTTTAGCCCTTCAACCTTTGATATTACAACCAACTTGTGTACCAAGACACATTATTAATCAGAAACAATGAAAGTTGAGGCAAATGACTATTCGAGAATGCCACAGAATTCATCAGATCTTGAAAGCAATACAAGAAGTATCGAAGTTGAAGAAGAAGCACCGAAAAAACCGAAAATAACAGTCATTAATCGAGAACAAGAAGAATACAATGATGATACCATCACCATTGAGAATTCTATTGATTTAGTTGCAACTGAAATGACTCCTTTTCTCTTTCTCCTAAGTCTTTCATTGAACTGTATCAAGTTCCTTACTTATACTTCAATCACAGAGAATCGTTCCATTTCAAGTGATGATGCGGATCCTGGGGTACCTTCAATCCTGATAGCTTTAATCTTTTCCGCATTAAGTATGACTGTCACTGCATTTCCTGTGTTTAAGC
>VFQN01008310.1_pt1 | contig 10565 bp, 11 predicted proteins | sample 3512371 | NCBI WGS metagenome assembly VFQN01 (sample SAMN10412370, study PRJNA504923) | tailings metagenome | isolation source: Replicate 2 from Balatoc abandoned mine | place: Philippines: Itogon, Benguet | collected 2017-08-28 | reverse complement strand
TATTGAGCGGGGTTTTGTTTGTTTAAAACGTACTATTTTTTCAGGATAGGCGTTATTTAATCAAGAAATGCAATCCGCCTTTACCGCTAACTGCACACTTCATGAAAAGCTTATTCTGCCTATTAACAGCCCTTTCAACTTTTTCTTACGCTCACGCCCAAACTTCGCCCGCGAAGGAGGAAGAGGACGACGATTTTGTATGCCATTATTTCGGCTACAAACAACTCCAAACACCCAAAGAAATTTGCAATTACCTTAGCTTTCGTTCTAATCAACACGCCGAGCAGGTGGTGGATCAGATTTTGAGGCAAGTAGGCCTGCTGCGTAACTTTGTGGTGGTAGAGTGCCCAAATACCGAAAACTGCTTTGCTACGGTGGTTGATGGGCAGCGCTACATTGTTTACGATGGTGCTTTTATGAAACGCGTCGAGAATGTTACGCAAACCGACTGGTCGGCTATTAGTATTGTGGCCCACGAAATTGGGCACCATTTGCAGGGGCATACCATCGACGGCAAAGGCAGTCGCCCTCAGAAAGAATTAGAAGCCGACCGCTTCTCTGGCTTTGTCATGCAGCGCCTTGGGGCGTCGCTTGAAGAGGCTTTGGTAGCCATCAAAACTCTCGGCGACGACAAGCCAACGTATTCTCACCCCGCCAAAGCAACCCGCGTAGAAGCCATTCGTCAAGGATGGGTGGATGCCGCTGGGATACTCTCAAACGCTCCAAAACCGACGGCTTCTGGCCCGCAAGTTTCAAATCGTACTCCACAGTCTACGGTTCCTTCTACACCCTCCCGCCCTGTGGTAGTTTCATCCGCTCCTGAAGAGCCCGAAGATGAAAATGTAGGATGCGTGGCTGGAAATTGTGACAATGGTCTGGGAATTTATGTACACGAAAGCGGCGAACGGTACGAAGGAGACTTTCGGTACGGCAAACGCCACGGAACGGGCGTTCAGTATTATCCAGAAGGTAAAATGAAATACAAGGGGGATTTTCGAACCGACCAACGCACAGGATACGGAGCCTACTATTTTCCCAACGGTGATAAATACGTAGGGTTGTTTCAAAACAACCTTCCCCACGGCAAAGGTACTTACTACTACGCCGATGGCGATCGTTTTGTAGGAATTTACGAAAATGGCAAACGCAACGGCCAAGGCGCTTTTTATCACCGCGACGGACGACGAGAGGCGGGCGTTTATTCAGAAGATGCGCGGGTAAAATAATGTGCTATTTTCTTCCTACGTATTTTCTTAATTTGCGACAGATTATACGTTAATCATGGATTTTGGGAAAGTAGACGACATTTCAAAAGTTAATTTCAACTTACCACCTGACCATCCCTTTACTGGTCAGGTGCTTTCTTCTTTTAAAACATCTGAACCACCACGTTGTTTTGTAGGCCCTCCCATTTGGGCCAATAAAGATTGGGTCGGGAAAATATATCCTACGACGGCGAAGGAAAAAGATTTTTTATACCATTATACCCGTCAGTTCAATACCATTGAGCTAAACGTTACACATTACCAAATTCCCTCAGAAACCACGATTCAGCGTTGGATAGATGCGGCCGTTCCCGGGTTTTGTTTTTGTCCCAAATGGCCCCAAAGCATCAGTCATGAATACCAACTCAAAGGTTGTGAACACTTGAGTCAGGAGTTTACTTCCTCTGTTTTAGAACTGGGAGAGCATCTTGGTACGACCTTTTTGCAGCTTGGGCCCGCTTTTGATACTTCCCAATTTCATACTTTGTCGGCTTTTTTGAAGCAGCTTCCGCCCAATTTCCCCATCGCGGTTGAGTTTCGCCATCCCGATTGGTTTTCCAATGAATCAATTTGGCAAAAAACCCTCGAAATGCTCCACAAACTGGGCATGGGCACCGTGATGTCGGACGTGGCGGGCCGTCGGGATGTGTTGCACATGAGCCTTACTTCTCCCACCCTGACCCTGCGTTTTGTGGGTAATGAACTACACCCAACTGATTTTACGCGGGTGGATGCCTGGGTACAGCGGCTAAAGGACTGGTACGCCCAAGGCCTCCAAACAGCCTATATTTTTGTCCACTGCGGCGAAAACATCAACGCTCCCGAATTGAGCAAGTACTGGATCGAACAACTTAATCTGCATTGCGGGCTATCGCTGCAACCTCCTCATATCCGCCCCAAAGTAGTCCAAGGTTCGCTTTTTTAAGTATAACTCAAGCCTGATTTTGCTATTTACAAAGCCTTTATACTCCTCCGTGTAAAAAAAAGCGTACTCCACGCAACCAGAAACGATTTAAACTCGTAAATGCCTGTACAAACATATTTTTATCACAAAACAAACTTTTGCGTTATCATGAAACAGACAACCATGAAAAGAGGACAATTCCTGCGTGAATTAGGGCTTAGCAGTAGTGCACTGATGGCTTTTTATTGCTTAGGCACCACCATGACCGCCTGCTCTTCGGGCAGTGATGACCCTACTCCAACTCCTACTACCCCAACAACCTCTACTGGCTTGACTGGCAATGCTGATTTGAGTAATGGGGCGATTAATTTCACCTTAAACTTGACAAGCACCGACTTCGCCACCCTCAAAACAGTAGGTAACTTTGTAACGGTAGGCAGCGTCATCGTAGCCAATGCCAAAGGAACCATGGTTGCCCTGTCAAAAGCCTGTACCCATCAGGGAACAACAGTAGGTTATCGCTCGGCACAAAACGACTTCTTTTGCAGCAATCATGGGTCAGAATTTAGCACAACGGGTGCCGTAGAAATGGGCCCCGCCACCAAAGCTTTGACGGTTTATACGGCCAAGTTGAGCACCGACGGCAATACCTTGACCGTTACGGCCTAATTAGTTTATTCTAACAGTGCGTTCCCCAAAAACAAGAAGACCCTAACTAAATTTGTATGAAAGCACTTGCTTCAGTAGTTGCCGCGTTGTTGTTGATAAGTTCAATTGACGTAAAAGCGCAGGAAGATTTAACAAAAATGCTCGAAGAAAACGAGCCCAAAACGACGGATTATACAACGGCCACTTTCAAAGGGACGCGTATCATCAATGGGCATTCTGTGGAAACCGTCAAGAAAAATCACTTGGACTTTATCATTCATCACCGTTTTGACCGCCTAAACTCTGGGGCTTACAATCTTTTCGGGCTTGATTATTCAACCATACGTTTGGGATTTGAATATGGTTTGACCGACAACGTAACGATTGGTTTTGGGCGTAGCAGTGTTCAAAAAACCTTTGATTTTTTGGCCAAAGCTAAGCTTCTACGGCAGTCGACGGGCACTCGCAACATGCCCTTCTCCGTAACGGCATTTGCGAGTACGGTCATTGAAACGCTGGATAAAGACCTTTCGACCCAAGACAAAACGGCTTATTGCACTCAACTTCTGATTGCCCGTAAGTTCAGTGAGCGCTTGTCGTTGCAACTCAATCCCACGTTTTTGTACCGCAACCGCGTGGCGACTGCCGCGCAAGAACGGGCCCTTTTTGCTTTAGGATTTGGCGGGCGAATGAAGCTGAACAAACGTTTGTCATTGAATGCTGAATATTATTGGGCATTTCGTGAAAAAGACCTTGAAAATGCCCTTGGTGACCCGTACGGCAATTCGCTCGCAATCGGTGTAGACATTGAGACTGGTGGCCATGTGTTTCAACTTCATTTCACCAATTCTTCGGGTATGGTCGAAAAGCAATTTATCGGTGATACTTCGGGTAGTTGGGGCAAAGGAGACATTCGTTGGGGTTTCAACGTTTCAAGAACATTCAGTTTTGACAAACGCGCCAAAGGAATGATGAAATAGCCTTTTTTCTTTACTTAATGGGTTAAACTTACTATGCCATGAAAACAATCATCATCTTTTTATTCGTTTCTTTCGCGTCGCTTGGCTACCTAAATGCTCAGAATCTGTATTCAACAAGCAACGGGGAAACGAGTTTTTTTTCGGAAACACCCGTTGAAAATATTGCGGCAGTTAACAAATTCGGGCAAGCAATTCTGAACACGTCCACCAACGACATTGTGGTTCAAATGAACATGAAACAGTTTGATTTTCCGAACAAACTCATGCAGGAGCACTTCAATGAAAACTACATCGAATCTGCCAAATACCCCAAGGCGGTTTTTAAGGGCAAAATCAACGAAAAAATTGATTTCACCAAAAACGGCACCTACGACATCTCCGCCACTGGTGATTTCAACCTCCACGGGGTATCTAAACCACGCACATTTAAAGGTAAAATCACCATTGCTCAAGGTTCAATCGGGCTTACGACCGATTTTGAAGTGGCCTTGACCGAGCACAACATTGAAGTACCCAAGGTGGTCTTTATGAAGATTGCCCAGACGATTCAAGTGAAGAATAAGTACAATCTCGCCCCCTACGTTAGTAAAAAATAGGATGTATACAGTGTTTGCAATTCTTGAAAGTACAGTATAGTTTTGGGCAGATATTCTTTGATGAGTGGTAGATATATCTACTGCTCATTTTTTTGTTTCTCTCAATCATCATTTTTCCACTATTATGCAAAAAGTAAAGTTTTCACTCGTTTTAGCAGCTGTTACGCTGATATTGACTTGTGGCTTCGTACAGAAAAAAGGCAAATGGCAGAGCCTTTTCAACGGTAAGGATTTCAGCGGCTGGCACGCTTATAACAAGCAAGGACAACCTATTTCTGACAAATGGCAAATTGAAGACGGTGCCATGGTCTTGACTGGAAAAGGTGGCGGCGACCTTGTCACAGATGCTGAATTCGAGAATTTTGAGTTGGAAATGGAGTGGAAAATCTCCGAAAAAGGCAACAGCGGCGTGATGTGGGGCGTGGTAGAAGATAAAAAATACTGCTGTCCTTACAGTACTGGCCCTGAAATGCAGGTACTCGACGACGCCAAACACCCAGACTCATTTGCAGGTAAAAATGGCAACCACAAGGCAGGTTCATTGTACGACATGATTCCTCCAGCTGACCTTACAGCCGTAAAACCTGCGGGTGAATGGAACAAAGCTAAAATGAAGATTGACAAAGGTCAAGGCACTTTCTGGTTGAACGGTAAACAGATGGTAACATTCCCCACCAAAGGACCAGAATGGGATAAACTCGTAGCCAATAGCAAATTCAAAACTTGGGAAGGTTTCGCCAAGTTTGCGAAAGGAAAAATAGCGATTCAAGACCACGGCGATAAAGTGTGGTTCCGTAATATTCGTATTCGCGAGTTGTAGGAATTTGACGCGGCAAAAAAAAGAGTCCATCGTTCGTAGTGAAAACTATAAACGATGGACTTATTTTTTATCCCTGAAGCAACTCTTCCGAAACGCCAATCATGGAGAAACCGCCGTCGTGGAAGAGATTTTGCATGGTCACCATGCGGGTATAATCAGAAAACATCATCACCACATAATTGGCGCAATCGTCGGCCGAAGCGTTACCAAGTGGAGACATTTTTTCTGCGAAATCATAAAATTTATCAAAGCCGCCGATTCCTGACCCTGCCGTAGTTTTGGTAGGTGATTGAGAAACGGTATTGACCCGTACATTTTTAGCTTTACCATAACGGTACCCGTAGCTGCGGGCAATCGACTCAAGCATCGCTTTTGCCTCCGCCATATCGGTATAAAAAGGAAAAGTCCGTTGTGCTGCCATGTACGACAAAGCCACCACACTACCCCATTCGTTGATGGCATCCATTTTTTCGGCTACCTGCAAAAATTTATGAAACGATAACGCCGATACATCAATACTTTTCAAAAACCAATCGTAATTCAAATCTCCATACGGGCGGCCCTTACGGATGTTTGGCGACATACCGATGGAATGAAGCACAAAGTCAACTTTACCTCCCAATACATCAATAGATTTGCTGTAAAGGTTTTCGATTTCTTCAATGGAGGTAGCATCTGCGGGGATAATTTCGGCCTCACAGGCATCTGCCAATTTATTGATTTCGCCCATCCGCATTGCAATAGGGGCGTTTGTCAGCGTAAAAGTTGCACCTTCCGCTTTCGCTTTCATTGCTACTTTCCACGCGATTGAGTTTTCATCAAGCGCACCTGAAATGATGCCGCGTTTGCCTTGTAAAATTCCGTTTGCCATTTTTTTGTTTTAGAGTTAGGGGCTAAGAGGTAAAAAGTCAGGCTCAATTCTCTCAATCCTTCCCTCTTTTTTCTTAACCAGAACCAAGCGACAAAGTAACGAATTTTTGCGCAAATAGCCTTCATTTTATCACTCAGGAATATATCCCCTATCCATCAAATCACGGAGTGGATTGGTTAACAAATAGGTCGTGCCATTTTGCAAAAAATAGGTTTGATCGGCAATGTCCAAAACGTCTCGGTATAGGTGATCGGTGATAAGAATTCCTTTTTGAGCCTTTTGGGACGAAACCAGCCATTTCAACTCCTCCACATAAATGGGTGCAAGGTGCGAAAAAGGCTCATCCAACAAAACGTATTGAACGGGTGAGAAAAGAATCAATAACGTTTCCCAAAACCGCCTCTCCCCACCCGACAGCTCACCAAAACGCTTATTTTTAACCATTTGCCATCTTTCACCGAAGGAATCATCGACCACAGAATCATACCATTTAAACGCTTCCTGTACACGCAGCGAGGGCGGCGTGAGGGGATGTTGGGGCAAATACCGCACAAGGTCATTCTCCCGATAAGGAAATTCAACAAAACGCCCGTCCCAGCGCACCGACTTAAATACTGGCTTCAAGGTCCCGAAAATGATTTGAAGCAAACTTGATTTTCCACAACCATTTCTCCCTAAAATAGCCGTAACTTCGCCCAAAGGCATTTTCAGGTAAATGCTTTGCAGAATTTTTCGCTCACCATAAGCAAGTTCAATACTATCAGCCTCCAAACATTTAAAGAATTTCATACCTGAATTAACCAATTGATGAGTGCCAATCCCCCGAATAACAACAACATATCAAGACCAAAAGCGCCCACAAAAAGGCGTGGAATGGAATGCCCCATGTTTTGGTAAAAAAGATATTTTTGACGCGAAAAAGTATGCATAAAATACCAAATAACGCCAAATGAGGCGAATTTAAGCCAGAAAAGCGGCCCAAATAGCAGCCACAAGTCGTCGCCCAAAGGCACTTGAGCCACCAGCCATCCTCCCCACGAAACGGCATTCGTAAAAAACCAAAACTGACGATAAAAAAGCCAAACAACGGAAAGCATAAAATTGAATTTTCGGCAAGCTAACAAGCAGTCTGACACGTTGTGAGCACGTTAAGAAACTTTAAGAATTTTGGTTCCTAAAATTCGTGTAAACATATTCCCTTTCGTAAACCGATACCGCCATTTAACATAAACACCTCCGCCTCGGCCATCAAAACCGTACTTTTGTTTGTTATTTAACCAACCAAATCAAGTTACCAAGTCGTATTATAAGCAGAAGCAAAAACCACAGGTTCTCTCTGACTTTACCCCTTTAATCTCAAAATCACTTAATTACCCAATCGTTTATGTGGCAGTTCATTAAATATGTTTTCGCAACCATCGTCGGTTTATTTCTTTTCTCGTTACTGGGCTTCTTTTTGTTTATCGGTTTAGCAGCGGCGCTCGGCTCATCGGAAGAAAAAACCAACGTTGAGAAAAACTCCGTTCTTAAATTAAACTTAAACAATTCCATTCAGGAAGTTTCCGTTGACAACCCTTTTGCAGAGTTCACTGGCGGACAGGGAGATGTCATTGGCCTGCTTGATATAAAATCTGCCTTGGCCAATGCAAAACTCGACCCCAACATCAAGGGTGTTTACTTGGACGTTCAATACCCGATGGTGGGCTGGGCCTCGGCCGAAGAAATTCGCGATGCAATCATTGATTTCAAGAAATCCAAGAAATTTGTGTACGCCTACGGGGAGGTAATGACCGAGAAAGCTTATTACTTGGCATCTGTTGCCGACAAAATATACCTCAACCCCGCTGGAGGAATGGAATGGAACGGTCTCAGTGCCGAATATGATTTCTATAAAGGAACCCTTGACAAACTTGAGATAAAGCCGTTGGTGTTTCGGGTGGGTGAATATAAAAGTGCCGTGGAGCCTTTCTTCCGCGAAAATATGAGCGACGCCAGTAAGTTGCAGAATCAGGTTTTGATTAACACCATTTTTAATCATGCCGTTGAAAATATTGCAAAATCGCGAGGCATTTCTGCCGCCCAGCTCAAAAACTTGGCCGATTCTTTATCCATAGATGCCCCTCAAGATGCCCTCAAATATAAGCTCATCACCCACGTAGGTTATTATGACGAAGTAGAAAATTCCCTGAAAAACGAGCTAAAACTGAAAGAGGACGATAAAATCAAATTTGTTGGCCTTGGCAAATACATCAAAGCCGATAAGCTCATTAAAGACGGGCCATCTGACCGCAGAATTGCGGTCATTATAGGAGAAGGCGCCATCATGTCAGGCAAAAGCAACGACGGAAATATTGGCTCTGAAACCATCATGGAGGAACTTCGCAAAGCGCGCAAAGACAAAAAAGTAAAAGCGGTAGTCCTCAGAATCAACTCTCCAGGAGGCAGCGCCTTGGCTTCTGATGTTATGTGGCGCGAAGTGCAGCTGACCCGCAAGGAAAAACCCGTGATTGCTTCCATGTCGGACGTAGCAGCCTCTGGTGGCTATTACATGGCGATGGGCTGCGATAAAATTGTAGCTCAACCCAACACGATTACTGGCTCTATCGGGGTGTTCAGCGTGCTGTTCAACTTTGAAGATACCTTCCGCAATAAATTGGGCATTACGTTCGACCGCGTCAACACCAACGCCCACGCCGATTGGCCTTCGGTAACCCGCGACATGACTCCTTTCGAGAACAATCGTCTGCAAAAGAGTACCGAAAACATTTACGCCACTTTTACGCGCAAAGCCGCCGAAGGGCGCAAAATGCCCCTTGCAAAACTTCAAGCTTTGGCTTCAGGTCGGGTTTGGTCGGGTAAAGAAGCAAAAGAAAATGGGTTAATTGACGAATTTGGTGGGTTGGATAAAGCCATTCAGGTAGCCGCCAAAGCCGCTAAATTGAAAGAAGGCGATTACCGTATCAAATACCCTGCGGAGAAAAATATGGTAGAACAGTTCATCAATAAACTTACAGGTAACGCCGAAGAGCAATTGATGCAACAAAAATTAGGTGATTTTGCTCCTTACCTCAAAGTCTTAAAGAAACTGCAACAAATGCAAGGAACGCAAGCCCGCCTACCGTATGATATAGTGATCAAATAATCACGCACAACTATCACAAAAATCCCCCGATTCAGTTAGTTGGGGGATTTTTTTGTGGCCCAAAATAAAAAAGTCCCGCGTGAACGGGACTTTGTGGAGCGAAAGACGGGGTTCGAACCCGCGACCTCGACCTTGGCAAGGTCGCGCTCTACCAGCTGAGCTACTTTCGCGTTTTGGTGTTATCGGCAGGTGTCTGCCTCAAACGGGTTGCAAACATATTAAACCCAATCTTTTTTTCCAAATATTTTTTAAAAAAAGGCTACTTTTTTTATTCAAAATAAGTCAAAATAGCTAGCAGTACTCATTCAATAAAAAAAGCCTAAAACGCTAATAAAAAGCATTTTAGGCTTTAAGTACTGGGGACGGGAACACAACTTCTTTTTTAAATTACTATATATCAATAGTTTACGTACCATCTTTTAAGAATCGCTGACGATTTGCTGACGATTAAGCATTTTAACCTGTGAAATTGCCCTGTTTACCCCGTCCTTTTATAGAGTCAAAAGGTTAACTTATGTTAGCTTTTTCAGGTTAAATGTGAAGTTTTGTGAGGTTTTGAAAATGATACCCCTCCCCCCTTATTTTTGCCGGTATATCACTAAATCGGGTTCACGGGTCAACGGCCTGAAAACGCTAAACTTTCCACTCCCCCCTACATACGGTCAATTTATTGCCCCCAAAAGTTAGGTTTTCTTAGGTTTTACTGTTAAAACGTGAATCATGGTAACCTCAAAATGTTAACTTTTCTTAAGTTTTACCTGCCAAAATGTAAGGTTTTGTGAGGTTTTTAGCCTCCTTCTATGTGATAGGATACCCCCCTAAATGCTAATATTGACAAAATAAGGCTATAAGGTAATCATGGGTCAAACATTTAAAGGTGGTAAAGTTTTACCCCCCTCTACCTATTAGTCTAAAATCTGAAATTTTCTATGTACTCTACTTAATAAGTAGAAGTTTTGTGTAGTTTTCTTTCCTAATGTAAAAGGGGTTAGATTCTTAATTCTGCCTCAACGGATGAAATACTTTATTGTAACGTTAGTTTATGAATTAATGGATGTAGAAGAATATCCTGTATACAAGAACTATGTTGTAGATACAAATGACCAAATTACTTTAGCTGACCTTTTGCACTCCCCTAAATATCAAATGGAGGGTTATCGAATGGTGGGAGTATTTAATCTTGAAGAAATTACAAAAACAACTGCTGAATCATTGTTAATCCTGCAAAAGAATACCCCCCCTACCGATTTATGGGCAGTAATGTCCGCGCAGGGCAGGCACGGGTAAACAGACTAAACGCTCTGAACTTATTACCACCCCTAGTTAGATTTGAAATCTG
>VFQN01008309.1_pt1 | contig 10565 bp, 7 predicted proteins | sample 3512371 | NCBI WGS metagenome assembly VFQN01 (sample SAMN10412370, study PRJNA504923) | tailings metagenome | isolation source: Replicate 2 from Balatoc abandoned mine | place: Philippines: Itogon, Benguet | collected 2017-08-28 | reverse complement strand
TGCATGTATCGCACGACGTTTGCGGTTGGAAGTACATTCCCTGCTGACGCACACACTCTCACTGATATCCATTAACACATTCATGAACTGCGTACATATGTCGCGACGTCAACACAATGTTACAACGCTGTGCTGCGCCCAGCCCAGCAAGTTGCGAAGGGTGTAGGCTTAGAGGGGGACGCTGGTCTGCTGGCGAGGACACATAGTGCTTATTGATAATCATCGGCTTTTCTTGAGCTGCAAATTACCCCATAGAGTGAAGGGGAAGTAGGAATGCTGAGGTGCGTCTTCATAGGTCGAGCAAAATCTTATGGCCTAGGGACAATCAAGATGCTTATCTGACAACCATGCAACATGTCAATCCAGGGCGGCTCATTACAAGAGTAGCGAGCAGCAGGACACCCTCAGCAAGGGGAGCCCGGCAAAGCACCGCCCGGGGTAAGTCCTAATAGATGAGCCTCGACTTGTTGTGATTGTCCAAAATGTCAGTGGCACCATGTTCCTGGGCAATGCCGAATTCCGAAGCACCCTACATGCAGCCCTGTCCGCACAGCAACATAGTCGAGGAATTCTGTAACGCCCTTTCCCCCAGGGGTATTCTTGACTTGGCGCTGACAGCGGCCGACCGATATGCGCTGAGCTTGTTGCCAAACGCCGGCAAAGTCACAGGGCTCTCGAACGATGGGACGCATCAGCAACCTTCTCCGGGGGAGTACCAATACCGGGCGCACAACCATCCGGTTAACGGTGTATCCCCGGCGGTCAGACAGCGGAGCCAGGGGCAGCAGATGATGCACACGATGCAGCAACCGGTAGGCAGCCCTGGGCAGCAAGCCCCACAGCTGGACAGCCGCATGGTGAACAGCTGGGACACTAGCCTCAAGGAGATTCTCAGCGCGCTGGAGCCCGATGGCAAATCCATCAAGCCGGTGGGTATCGCAGGGACGTGTCAGCACACCAGCACGTGCCACAAACCGGGTGCCGGGCACACAGGCTGACAGTGCAGCTGTAGTGATCGGCGTGTAACCGTGGGATACCCGACCTTCCGTCCTGCAGGCCAAGCTGCGGGACTACAGGTACCCTGCCCAGAACCACGGCACGGCGCTGCCCTCCAGCGCCACGCAACGGGCGCTGGAGGAGGCCATGGCTACCATCCCCGGCGGGCGCAAGGGCAAAGCGCCAACGTACGGCTCTCCCAGCAAGCCTAGCAGCCGTGTGGCTCGTCGCGCAGAACTGCAGGTTGGTCACCGCAGCTCAGGGGTCTACTCTTGCACGGCTTGCGCTCCGTTGATACTGATAACACACACATACGGTATGAATGCGCTGCAGGGTGTGGAGGTGCAGTACGACTTGCTGCCCGGGGTGAAGCTTGCGTGGGCCAACACCGGGACGTACACGTCTGGGCCGAGCAGCAGCCCCAAGAAGTACACGAGTACGCTGGTGGGCAAAACAAGCCCGCATTACTCGTCGTCACGTGCAGCGGCCAGCGGCTCGCCAGGCCAGGTTAGTGAGCTTGCTGTAACGAACAGGTGCTGCGAGTCTTTCAATGCCGTTGTCCGTTTCAGCCTGTCACATCCGGCATTGCTAGGCCCTTTGGCGGCAGATTGGTGGCCTTGCTGGCAACCGCCCTCACCCTGAAATGCCTGGCCCCCCATTGACCTTTGCGTTGTGTGTGCCTCAGGATCCGGACGCGATGCACCTGCCCGACATTGGCACCAACTCGCCGGGGCGAAGCCCAGGCTACTCGTCAGGCCAGCACCACGGCTACGGGCACTCCTCGCCCCATGGGCAGTCGGGGTTCCGCGGCTCACCGCAGGCGGCGCCGTCTCACCAGGCGTGGGCCCAGCACGCCACCACCACAACCATTACGCCCCGGAAGCCGCTCCCCTACGTGTCCACGACTGTTCCGTCCCTGGCCAAGCCGCTGACGGTGCAGTACCACCCGGTGTTGCGGTCTCCTACCACGCCGCTGGGTGGGCTCCCCGGACCGGAAGGCAGCGTGAGCCAGCAGCGACCGGCGACGGACGGGGACCAAGGACTAGACCAGCAAGGGTTTGCGCCGCCTCACCGCGTTCCCTACACGCCGCCGGAGGTAGCCGCGGAGCTCGCCCGCCTGCGGCACACGCAGGACTTGGACGGTGTCATCACGAGCATCAAGTACGACCTGCAGGCGGCAGCGGGCGTACGGTCTGAGCCATCCAAGGTAGGTTGCCAAGGGCTGGCTTGGCTTTGCGACATGCTTCTGCTCAGTCCAAAGCTCAATGCTCAATGCTTCAAGACTGACGGTCCTTGTACACTGTACGTGCTTGGAGCGTTTTACTGCCGTTGCTCATACGCTCGCACCAACGCTGGACCTCACACCAACTCCAGGATGTAGCACGAGGCAGCAATCCGTGCCCTGCCGCCTACTCTGTCCCGCAGACTAAGTTCCTGCAGATGTACGAGGACCCCAACCGGCCCTTGGCGTCGCTCAACCCGAAGCAGCTGCTCGCAGAACTTACCCCTGCCAAGGGTAAGAAGGAGGCCAGCCGGTCCGTGGGGGGCAAGTCGTCCGAGAAGCCCGGCCGCCTGGTTACCGGCCTGTCGCCATCCGTCTCGCCGTCCGGCGGGCCGCTCAGACGCTCCCCCATGTACGAGCGGCGGCTGAAACCCATCACCAGCGTCACAGGGACCTCCGCTGCGGTGCCGCCGGCCCGCCCGTCGGCAACCGGGCAGCTGCCTGCCGCAGCTCCTGAACCCGAGGCCGACACCGTACAGGAGCTGATGCGGAACCTGCACTTGCAGCCGCCAGAGGTGCCTGGGGAGCAGGAGCAGAAGGGCGTGGGCGCTGCGGACGCTGAGGCCCCTGCAAGTCAGGAGGCTGCAGGGCCGACGGCAGAGCGAGGCGAGGGCGCGAGTAAGGCTGAGGGGGACCTGAGCGGCGACGACAGGCTGGGCGCTGCGGACCTGGAGGCCAGCGGTCGTGCCACTCCTGTGTCGACGGTGTGCGGCGAGGACGAGGCGGCAGCCGCAGCGCTGGCGTCCGCGGCAGAGGAGGCGGAGGCGCAGGTGGCACCGGGCGCTAGTGCAGCCTTAGACCTGGTGCCTAAACAACCTGCAGGCGAGGAGGTGAGCGGGACTGCTGCTGAGGCAGCGGCCACTGGAGGGGACGATGGCGCGATGCTGGCGGGCGACGAAGCTGCAGGAGAAGTGGTGGTCGTGCACGGTGGGGAGCTGGCTCCGCCGGCCGAGCTGCCGCTGGTGGATGAGCAACCAGCCGACGCTGCGCAGGCGACGCCACAGCAGCAGGAGGCCCCTCAAGGAGAAGAGGATGGCCCGGGCGTGGTGCCCGGGGAGCAGCAGGCGCTGGCGGAGCAGGCAGCTGGGAGTGGGTACCAGCCGGAAGGCCAGATGGGCGGTGAGCCGGCTGGCGAGGAGCTTCCACTGCAACCGGAGCCTGAGCCGCAACCGCCCGAAAGCGACCAGCCGGAGGCCGCTGCGGCAGGGGAGCAGGCAGCAGGGGAGGCCCTGGGGGCACAGGAATGTGCAGATGCTCCGGCTGCTCCAGAGCAGGCTGACGCTGCTGCTTTGGAAGAGCAGGAGCGCCCTGCTTCAGCAGCCCTAGAAGCACCAGCTGCAGCAGCGCAGGCTGAGATGGCGCCGGATGCCGGGGTCTCTGTGGGCGAGCTGGAGGCGGGTGCGCAACCGGCTGAGGCCCTGGCCGCCGAGCTACCCGCTGAGGGCGCTGACGGTGCACAGCCCGTCAGCTTGGAAGCGCAGCCTGAGGGCGAGTCCGCTGAGACAGCTGCTGTTGCTGCCCAGGAAGAGCAGCCCACGAGCGCAGCTGCAGATGTTGCTGCGGAGGAGCAGCCGTCGCACAGCGGGTTCCTGGAGGAAGCGCTACCCGAAGAGACAGCAGCGCCTGCCGGGTTACCTGCAGCAGCCGCACCAGCGGAGGCACCTGAGCCCGGTGAGCCTGCGCCTGAGCCGGCCTCAGCAGCTGGAGGTGAGGCGGAGCCTGACGCCACCCAGGCGCCGGTTGAGCAAGAGGGGGCGGGTGCCGAGGAGCCGCAGCCGGCTAGCGCGGAGCCTGAGGAGCAGGCGGACATGGCCCCGCAGGCGCACGAGGGGCCACAAGCAGCGGTGCCTGAGCCCGCAGTGCAGGACGCGGGCACAGCTGCAGCAGTTGAGCTGCAGGAGGCCTCGGGCACCGGTGAGCCCGCTGGGGGCATGCCTGCGGCGGCAACCGCCGAGACGGAAGCCACCCCCGTTGCTGCAGAGGACGAGCAGGCACCTGTCTCGCTTCCACCGGGTGTTGGCCCGGAGGTGGCAGAGCCCGCTGTTGTGCTCATCCAGACGCACATGCGGGGCCACCTGGCCCGCAAGCGGGTGGCACAGATGCGCAGCGAGCGCGAAGCGGGACAGGTCGCACTCGCAGCTGCCGCCATCGCGGTCGCTGTCGAGAAGGAGGAGCAGCAGCAGGAGGAGGACGCAGCACGGCAGGGTGTGTCCCTGCCTCCGGGCGTGACCCCGGGGGCGGCGGCTGCCGCAGCGACACGCGTGCAGGCGCACATGCGGGGCCACCTGGCGCGCAAGCGCGTGGCGCTAATGCGCAAGCAGCGGCGGCGGGCTCCTGCCATTGACCCGGCCACCTACGAGCTGCCGGCAGGTGCCTCGGAGGAGCAGCTTGTGCGCGTGCAGGCGCACATGCGGGGCCACCTGGCACGGCGCAAAGTGGCCGTGCTCAAGCAGCGCAAGACGGCCAGCGAGGCGTACCAGCCTCCTGCGGGTGCCTCCAAGGAGCAGGTGGAGGCGGCAGCAGTGCACGTGCAGGCCCACATGCGTGGCTACCTGGCCCGCAAGCACGTGGCAAGCTTGCGGAAGCGGCGCTTGGCGGCCTTGGACGCAGCCGATGCTGCTGGGACGGAGGCGGAGGAGCACGAGATGCTCGAGGCAGAGCTTGCGCCCGAGCCAGAGCTCACCGTTGACGCGCTACAAGCAGCACTAGCTGAGGACGCAGAGGAGGCTGACAGCATCCAGGCCGGTCAGGAGGCGGACGTTGGGCTGGCAAGCGATACGCAGGAGCAGCAGGGGCAGCTGGAGGCGCCGCTTGACGACCCCCTGGCGCTGGCTGCTGCAGCTGCAGCTGCGGCGGCCAAGGGGGCGGTGCTGGTGCTGGGTGACTTGCCTCCTGGTGGGGCTGAGGAGGGGCAGGACGTGGACCCCGCAGCGGACCAGGCGGCGGAGGCAAACATCGAGCGCATGGCAGCCACCTCTGCCCGCATGTCCGCCATGTTCCAGGGCGCAGGCGCTGAGATGCGCTATTCGGACGATGAGGCCGGTGCCCTGGACCTGATAGAGAACCTGGATGGGCTGCTGGATGGCAACGACGACGCAGCGGCGGTGGCTGCCGCTGTGGCCGCTGCTGCCACCCCTGCAGAGGGCGAGATTGTCTCCATCAGCCCCTTCGGCGTGTCGGAGCCCCAGGCACTTCAGCCGTCACCGTCGGGTGCGGAGCGGTCCGGCAGCGCAGCGGCGTCTCCCTCGCCGGGCGGGCCAGCGGTAACGGCCTCCCCGCGGCCGCCCAACCCAAAGGACACCATGGAGCCGGGCGGCGTGCGTGTGTTGAACGGCAAGTACGAGGTGCAGCACATGGTGGGCGAGGGCGCGTACGGCATGGTGATGAAGTGCAAGGTGCGCGGCACGGAGCCCGTGCAGTGGGTGGCGATCAAGGAGTTCAAGATTGAGGACAACGACCCGGATGCGGAGGACGTGAAGCGCACGAGCTTGCGCGAGGTGTCGGTGCTGGAGACGCTGCAGCACCCGCACGTGGTACGGTTTGTGGACAAGTGAGTTGGGAGGTGTGGTGCAGGTGCACGGGGCTGGTTGAATCATGACGGTTATGGGCCTGAACAGGCAGGGGGAAACTGGTTAGGCAGCACGTTGTGTACTTACCAGCTAATATACCAGTTGGAACAGTGGCCAGCTTGGTATCTTGCTTGCTGCCTTGATATGCTGCGCCCTGAGCGCCCCTCCCTGCCGTACTCCACGTTGTGTCCCGTGCAGGTTCATGGTTGGCGACCGGCTGTTTATCGTGATGGAGTTCCTGCCCTGCAACCTGCTGGAGCTGCTGGAGGCGCAGCCGGGCGGCATGGATCGCGACGCCGTGCGCCTCATCATGTTCCAGCTGTGCAGCGCCATCGCGTTCATCCACAGCAAGGTGCGCCAAAACCCTCGGCTGCGGGCCATGTGAGGCTGTGATGACGTAAAGGTTTTAGTAGGTGCTGCAGCCCTAGCGGAATAAAACAGTACCCATGCACCACCAAACCAACGGCACGGCTTTGATAGAGACTGGTTCAAAGCGCGCCACTCAGCCTATGCATGCATGTTAACTGACCAGGCGCGTGGTGCCAGGAGGGTGTAACGCGTGTTGACTTGACCTCACCCTTGCTCTGTAGAGCATGGTGTACCGCGACATCAAGCCGGAGAACCTGCTGGTGGACGAGCGCGGTACCGTCAAGCTGTGCGACTTCGGCTTCGCTCGCCGCCTCCCGTCGGGCCCCAGCTCGCACCTCACAGACTACGTGGCCACCCGCTGGTACCGCGCGCCCGAGCTGCTGCTGGGGCCGCCCTTCCGGGACGCCACGGGCAAGCACGTGCAGTACATGTACGGCCCGCAAGTGGTGAGTCCCCTGCTCGCAGTTTGTCCCAGCTCATCATCTTACGGCCATGAGTTCGTGACGCATGCCTCATGTATTTGCTGCGCTTGCTTTGGAAGGATAGGAATGTTGCGTGTCACATGCCCTTATAACTTTGTACGGTACGTCGCTGTCTGGTTGCCCAACGCAGGACCTGTGGGCCATCGGCTGCCTCATGGGCGAGCTGCTGGACGGCGAGCCCCTGTTCGCGGGCGACTCAGACCTGGACCAGCTGTACCGCGTGCAGCAGATCCTGGGCCCCATGGCGCCCTCGCACCAGTACCTCTTCTACGCCAACCCCCACAACACCGGCATCGTGTTCAACATCAAGCAGCCGCTGTCGCTGGCGGCGCGCTACCAGGGCAAGGTGTCCGACGTGGAGCTGGACTTCCTGTCGGGCCTGCTGGAGATGGACCCTGATAAGCGCATGACAGGGGAGCAGTGCCTGCAGCACCCCTACCTAGCGGACCTGGCCGCGGCAGCGCAAGGCATGCCCTCGGCTCCTTCGTCAGCTGCCAGCACAACAAGCCCCACGCCGCCGTCCGGCCCCGGGCGGCCGTCGGGGGCGGGGGATGTGGGGACCCCGCGCGCCAGCATCAGCGGGGTGGAGGCAGCTGCGGCTGCTTTGGGCAGCTTGACGCCGTCGCGGAATGGCTCGTTGCAGCGGACGCCCGGGAGTCTGACGCGCACGCCGGGGAGTACGACGCGGGCTGGGGGCGGTGGGTCGTTCAGCGGGACGCCGTTGCGCATGGGGTCGCTGGTGAGGACGGAGGGCGATGAGCAGGTGGTGGTGATTGAGGGGGTGGTGGAGGGGGACGAGGAGGGCGTTGCGGAGGCGGAGGCGGAGCAGCTTACTGCCGTGAGCGCGCCCGTGGAGGTCGGGGGACAGGGTGGGGAGGTGGAGACTGACTGAGCGAGCGTCGTGACTTTGTGTGCAGTGTTCGGCAGGTGTTGCTTTGGAACTAGTATCGTTCCCTAAAGCTTTTTGCAGCTGCCATGGCTGTCATGCATTCCTGAGCTTGCTACGGGCTGCGCTGGGCTGCGCGTGCTACAGCCCGTATATGCTGGCGCCTAATTGTGACCAAGGAGCACAAGGAGCTTGCCCTAATCAATTGCGACCTTACGGTGTGTCACATTACTGATAAGCAGGTCATGATAGTCGCTCCCGCTCCTGAGTGTGTCGGATGCTTCAATCGCCGCATGCGCCTTGCATGGTCGGTTGCTTGGTTACTCTCGGGCAGGCTGAGGTCGGGCAGCTAGTGCTGCATATGTCTTCGAGCTGGTAAATGCGGCGGCGTGTGGACGTGGGGATCCGTGGAGGGCAACATGCATGCATGTGGTGGCTTGACAGTGCTGGGTGAACGGGTATGACATTACGGGTGTACCAGTGCAGCGAGCGTGTTTCTGACAGCCGGTGACGGCTATTCATCCATGCGCTTGACGGGTTGGGCGTACAACGGCTAGAGCATGTGTCGGTGTCTGCTTGCCGCTTGTGCTGTGGCAACAAAGAGTTGTGGTTATACAGGTGGTGTGGGCATTGGTACTAAGTGATGCGACTAACGTGTACGACAACATTAGAGCGCAAGAGGACATGGGCAAGTACTGGTACGGTGGACGCCCCTGCCTTGCCGTGACCCTGTGGCGTGTAGGGGCCAGGTGTGCAACACCACCTCACTATTCTCCTTGTGCCATGGGCACATTGTGGCGACGTCTCTGTTACAACCGCCCCTTGAAGGACGAACACTGTATGTATGCTCATCGTACGAGACACGCTCGGCAAGCCAAGCTACTTGGTTTCGGGTCGGTTCGCCCTGTCACTTGGCACCTCTGTGGCGGTCCCTCGAATGATGCATCATGATCCCCTTCGACGGGAGCTCCCCTGGCACCCTTGGCCTCAATACGTTGCCAAACGCAATCGCGCTATCAATTGCACTGCAGTAAAGCTTAGCAGCTCACGTGCATATGCGGCATGGCGATGTCGATGGTGCACATGCACAGCGTACGACAGCTCCAACGCCCAAAGTGGCCCAACTGCAGCTACAACCTACAGCGACTTCTCAATCCGCTCCGCCACAACGCTCAGCGCCTCTCCCTGATACGCGTTGTTGACCTGTGTGCAGTGCATGAGACAAGGGAATCAGGCATTGCGTCAGCAATGTGTCCCGGTATGCAGCAAGGTGCGCCAGTCAAGCTCCGCTGCTGGTGCTATGAGTTAGCTTGTCGTCTCCACATAGCTCGCGCTGTTCCCCAGCTGCCCCGGCAAACCCTGCCATAGTATTCTGTACATGTATGAGTGGCTGGTGAGCGGTTGCGTACCATACACCACGCACCTGGGCCAGCGTCTCGTCAGGCTGCTTGCCCACAACGCCGGCGGTAGCAATCGCCACGATGACCAGTGCAGCGGCAATGACTCCAACACCTGAAAGCAGAATACGCAACACACGTCGTGGGTCAAGCATGCCAACGGTTGGCGCCCCCCCCTTTGGGAATTTGTGGGTTTGCCGTGCTCAGGCGTTTGAAACGGGCGTCCATGCTGATCACCGCCGATGATATGTCGCACGACGTTGGTCGGCTTGAAATGTTGAACAATGCTTTTCTACCAGTCTCCGGCACACATGCAGGCAACATGGGCACGGCAGCAGAGAGCATTTTGGGGTAGAAGCCCAGTCGCCACACCACTCCTTGACGCCCTTGCCTTGCTGGCCACCCAGACCGCTCGAGGCTACAGCTTCGGTGCGAGGACTGCTGTAGAACGCCTTGCTCTGCAACACAGGGCACACGAAGAGAGGCGTTAGACAGGTTACGGTCGCTAAGGCAGCAGAACCCAACCCCAAAGCGTATACCCCGTGCGTCAGCACACTCACCGACGTGGGAAAGATATTCTCACGCCCGCTGTTGTCCTTCGTGATGAACCCCTTGCCATCCAAGCTAGAAAGGGCACACAGAACAGTAATGAGCAGCGAGACTTGCACCGTTGCAGACACTGCGGTGGACCCGACACCTGTTCCCCGCAAGCCAAGGCCGTCATGAGCGCGGTCACTGCGCATCATGCATCCCATCACACAACTTACGACTTCTTTGCCCCCATGACGACGCGAACACGCCCTGGTGCCGGGCATCGCGAGGCCTGCCGCGTGAGAGTTACCGGGTTGCCGGTTACAAAAAGCAGCGCAGCTGTCAAGTGAAGTTGTCGTTTGCACGGGATGTACCTTGCGTGCGGCAACCGCAGGGCTCTGCGTGTTCAGAGAGAGCTGCATGTTCAGGTTGTAAGCTTGCACTGCGATCTAGGACTTCTGCAACAATGACCAGTATGTACAGTAGCAATGGCCGTAGCTGTTCATCAGGGCCTTGGGAAAAAGGTGCTGCCGATGTGCTGATGTGGACTCGCTCCGATACCCGTACCCAGCAGGGATCAGCAGCCGCGCGCTGTGCCTTGTATCAGACGTACACTAACGTATAAAGGCTATCATAGGAGGGTCAGATCGATAGCCAACAAAAGTGCACCAGGCGCCACCAGGGGAGACCCCTGTAAGCGTTCACAGGAAATTGGTTGCACTCGAGGCTTGACTACAGGCCCCGGCTACGCCAGGACCCTGTGATCCCAGCGCAAACAGGCTGAGTTTCATAGCACCGACAGCACGTCACGTCACGGTCATGGCATTTTAGGCCACGCCACTGTCACGGCACCTTGGGCCATGTGCGGTACCCACCACGTGTACTGCAGTACCCCCACGTACCAGTAATGGACCCACCTGGTGGACCAGCACTGCGCATGCGCAGTCGGGCCCTGAATTGTAAGGTCTGACCAGCACTGCGCATGCGCAGAGTGCGCCACCTGTAAAATCTCTTATTAGCCGCCTGCTTTGGTTCAACCAACATGTATTAACG
>VFQN01008308.1_pt1 | contig 10565 bp, 10 predicted proteins | sample 3512371 | NCBI WGS metagenome assembly VFQN01 (sample SAMN10412370, study PRJNA504923) | tailings metagenome | isolation source: Replicate 2 from Balatoc abandoned mine | place: Philippines: Itogon, Benguet | collected 2017-08-28 | reverse complement strand
GTGCCGCAGCTGGACTCGTGGCCTTCCGGCCTGGTGGGCTGGACCAGCGGCAGCCACCCGTGCAGCTCCACGTGGACGGGCGTGTCGTGCGTGGGCGGCAACGGCGAGCCCGTGTCCGTGTCCCTGGCGTTCCGCTCGCTGTCTGGCTCGCTGCCCGCCAGCTGGGGCTTCGTGACGTCGCTGCAGTCCATCTCGCTGGGCAACAACACGCTGCGCGGCACGCTGCACGCCGAGTGGAGCCGCCTGACGCAGCTGACCCGGCTGGACCTGTCCATGAATGGGCTGGCGGGCCAGCTGCCCGGCACGTGGCCGGCCCTGACTGCACTGCGCAACCTGGACGTGAGCAACAACCAGCTGACGGGCCCTGTGCCGGCGGGCTGGGCGGCCATGACGCAGCTGACGCGCGTGGCTCTGGGCGGCAACACACGCATGTGCGGGCCGGTGCCCAGCGCCGCCTACACGTACAACAACACGGGCCTGGGCTCGCCGTGTCCCGGGCCTCCGCCATCGCCTGACCCTCCATCACCCCCACCACCGCCATCACCCCTACCCCCGTCACCTTCACCACTCCCAGCCGCACCGCCCCCTGATCCCTCTCCCCCTTCCTTCCCTCCGCCCAGCCCTCTTCCACCCTCACCTGAGCCCCCAAGCCCTCTCCCGCCCTCTCCTGCTCCCCCGCTCCCGCCATCACCTTCCCCTCCACCCCCTGCCCCGCCCTCCCCCACACCGCCGTCTCCACCAACCGCATCCGATGCTCTATACGCCGTCAAGCTGCAGCTCGGCAGTCCTGCCATGCTCTCCACATGGGTGCAGGGCACCAACCCATGCACCAGCGGGTGGACCGGGGTGTCCTGCAATGCCTCGTCGTCCGTGGTCACCGGCATCGCCGTACAGTACGCGTCTCCACTCCTTGCTGTGCCGCTACCAACCAGCGTCGTTCACGTGCCATCCCTCCAGTCCATCAACTTCCTGGGCTCCGGCTTGACGGGTACCCTTCCGGCGGAATGGAGCCTTCTGACAAACCTGCGGTCCGTCCAGCTGGGCTCACCCAATAGCCTCGCGGGCCCGCTGCCCCCCATCTGGTCCGTCCTGACACGGCTCACGTCCCTCAACCTCGGCGGCAACCAGCTCACCAGCACCATACCGCCAGGGTACTCTGTCCTCACAGGGCTCACGCGGCTCACGCTGGCAGGTGGGCGGCAGCACCGTGCACGCAAACTCCATTCAGGATACCGGTAGCTGCTGTACTCCACACCGTCCCGTCGGACACATGTTAGGTACCTGCACACCGTCTTATTTTGTATACCCAATGTCCGTGTCGCAGGCAACACCGCCATGTGCGGACCCCTCCCAGCCGTTATCTCAAGCCGCGTGGTCTACACCAGCACCGCCATCACCACGCCCTGCCCCTCGCCGCCTCCGCCGCCCTCCCCGCCCCCCACACCGCCCTCGCCGCCCTCTCCCTCGCCGCCGGCCCCTCCCGCACCCCCGGGCCCCGAGCCCGTGCTGCTGGCGCTGCGGGCAGCGGTCACCTCCCCTTGGCCGCCGCAGCTGGCCGCCTGGGTGCCCGGCAGCGACCCCTGCACCCCCGGGACGGTGTGGCAGGGCGTCAGCTGCTCCGGAACCGACGTGGAGCAGCTGGACCTGTCGTACATGGACCTGGTACGACAACGCACATTCTCGAAATCATTTTTGCGCTCGACGATACGAGCTAAACACCCGTGCCATGCCAACCTACTAGGCTGCTGTCTGACTTGACCCAAGAAGGAAGAGCCCTCTGCACTAACCCGCTTGCACGTGCCCTGCCCCTCCACCACCGCCCACAGGTGGGCACGCTGCCCCCCGAGCTGGGCTTCCTGTCCTCCCTGCGCCTGGTGGACCTGTCGTACAACGCCTTCCACGGCGCCCTGCCGCCCGAGTGGGCCAATCTGCGCCAGCTGTCCGTGCTGCGATTGGGCAACAACAGCCTGAGCGGCACGCTGCCGGGCGCATGGGCCGACCTGACATCCCTGACAGAGCTAGACCTGCAGCACAACAACCTGGTGTCCACCCTACCCGCCTCCTGGGGCACAGGCATGACGGCCCTGTCCCACCTCTTCCTGTCCGATAACTCGGGCCTTTGCGGGCCCGTCCCCGCTGGCCTCACAACCGCCGTCGTCCCATCGCCGCCGCTGCCGGCCTGCGCCCCGCCGCCCTTCCCTCCCCCGTCGCCCGCGCCCCCTCCCAGCCCGAAACCGCCACATCCTCCATCTCCCTATCCCCCATTCCCACGGCCGCCGTCACCAGAACCGCCCAGCCCCCACCCGCCTTCGCCAGAGCCGCCGTCACCCGCGCCGCCATCGCCGAGCCCACCGGACCCACCCCCGAGTCCCGCACCGCCTCCGCTCCTCCCCGACGCGCCGCCTCCACCTCCGCCTCCGACGCCAGAACCGCCATGCCCTCCTCCGCTGCCACCTGCGCCGCCGTCTCCGGATCCTCCTTCTCCCGAGCCGCCATCGCCGCCCCCCTCCCCGCTGCCGCCCACGCCGTCATCCCCACCGCCCATGCTGCCCCCTCCCTCGCCACCGGCCATGCCTCCGCCCTCCATGCCCGAAAGCGCCAGGCAGCTGGTCACCATGTAGGTACCAATACGGTATAGACCAGACCGGGCACAAGCCCAGCTGCCACTTGCGACATGCGCTCGCCACCGGTTTGCGACTCGGCCCTTGCCTTAACGGGCTTCTGTGCTGTTGCTGAAGCAAATAGCACCCACTGCCCTGTCGCTTCCCACATGCTCACATCCGACACCTCCACGTGCCATCGCCTTGCCTGTGTGCCCCGCCTGCGTGCCCCGCCCGTGCACCCCACCCCTGTGCTCCGTCCCTGCGCCGCACCCCACACCACACCATCCCACAGGTACGTGGCCTGGCCGCTGATGGACTGTGAGGAGCTCAACCGCGACTCCTTCCTGCAGCAGCAGGTGCTGCTGGACGCCCGCACCGCCGTGGCCGCAGCAATAGGCACAGACCTGGCCTCCGTGGCCGTGCCGCGCGTGCTGTGCGGAGCGGCAACTGCGGGCGTGTCCACATCCCCCGCCTCCAGCCCCTCCACCGACACCTCTGCTTCAGGCCGGCGCAGCCTGCTGGAGGCGCATGCGCTGGTGGTACCCTTCTCCGATTACGACTCGACTGACGCTGAACAAGCAAGCGAGATAGAAACCGGCGACGCCGCAGACGCGTCTGGTGCTGTTGTTGTAGGTGGCAGCTTCCAGCAGGCTACCGGTACCCCAGCTGCCCGCACGCCCGCCGCCATGGACGCGTGGGACGTCGGCCACGTGCCGCTGCGCCTGTCCTCCCAGCTAGCGGACCTGACAGCTGACGCCAGCGAGCCGCTGCTCCTCATCAGCTCCACAACCACCACAAGCACAACCACCCCCGACAGCACCCCAGCTTCCTCGCCCCTCACCCCTGACTCCTCCACCTCTGACTATGGCGACTACGTGGCGGTCACGGAAGTGGCTGAGCCCCAGCCGGAGGCCCACGTTTTGTTCCAGCAACAGGCTGTAGCCTCCGCCGCTGGAATTGTTGCCGTGACGGCGGGGGACCGTGTCCCGCCGCCGTGCGCGGGAGCGGACTGCCGCCGCCGGCAACTGCGCCGCTGGCGGCGCGCGCGCATGGGGCTGGGCGTCGGCACGAAAGGTCGCGGCCGCGGGCTGGCGGCGGTGGCCAACCCCAGCGGCGTTACGATGGAGATGGTGGTGGCGCTGCCGGTGACCCGTGGGTCGGGGGTGCTGGACCAGCTGCTGCAGCGCATCAACGAGCAGCCGACGGACGTGTCGTGGATGTTCGCGGCCAACAGCCACCTGGTGGAGCTGTACGGCACGCCCGCCGTGTCCAGCCTGGCCACGGAGGTGCGCACGTCGTTCTTCGCGGCGGCCTGCCCGGTGCGACCGGCGGTGGTGGCGTACGTGCCGGCGTACGTGCGGCGGTACGAGTTCGCGGTGGTGCTGCAGTACAGGGCGCCGTACCCGAACTTTACGGACGCCACGTGCGGCAGCAACTACGGGTGGGTTACGGGTGTGGAGGTGACCGCGGCGTAACTGCAGCACACCCCGAAGCTGGTTCTTGTTGTAACTACTGCATTATGGCTGTGGAGTTACGGACACCCTTGCTGAGCGGCGACTGCCCGCATGGTTTACCGCCTCTTGGTCACAACCCTCTGTCCCGTTGCCTCTGCCCCGTGCCCCCTTCCCCCCTGCAGCTGTGTGCTGGGCGTGGGCCGCCGCGGCGTGGTGTCGGCCGGCTCAATGCGGGACCTGGACGGCAGCCAGTCCATGTACAGCATCAAGATAACGGTGCGGCGCGGGGCGAGTCCTTGGAGCAGCTGCTGACAATCTCAGCATTGGAATTGGACCATGTGCACATGTGCCTATCAGCGCATGTTGCCTGCCCCGCCTCCGGCTCTTTGTGACCTTCAGTTGGGCTTTTCCGAGTGCTCGGTTGCGCGACGTAACATGCCTGTCAGCAGCAGCGTCAGCAGCGTGCGCTTGTACCAACCCCCTGTTTGACTCCCTCTTCCTGACCCTCACCCCCAGGTGCTGACCGAAGGCACTGTCGAGCTCGTCCTCCGCGACGACCCCTGCGACCCCACCTCCTCCCCCGCCTACTTCAACGTCACCGCCGACTTCACCAACCCCCAGTGCACCCTTTCCCTGCTGCACCGGCCCACGCTGTCCGACGCAACCTTCACCCTCCTAGCCGAGTTCTCCGAGCCCGTGCTGCCAGTCGCGCCCGTCGACATCGCCGCCGAGCACGCCGTCGTACTGCGTGTCGTACGGCAGGCGCCCGCCCGCCTGGCCATCACGCTGCGCGGGGAGGCGGGCGCAACCGCTGCCGTACAGCTGTCGAGCTTTGCGTTCGCGGATTTGGCAGGCAACCCGGGTCTGCCGTCCAACCGGCTGGAGGTCGAGGTGCCATGTGGGTCGCGATCGGGCGGGACGGGTTACAATTGATACAGGGCCTGCTACATGAACATGCAATAGTGCGACGCACAACAATAAAGAGCTCTCGCAGCACTCCCTTCCACCTACACCTCACAAGGACCCAAACATGGACCCTTGTCCAATCACACCCACCTGTCTTCATGACCCTTTTCTCCCCATCCTCCCGCCCTCCGGCTGCATGTACGCCCCTACCCCCACCCCCGGCAGCCCCCGTGGTGTCCACCGCCGCCTCTGCCGCCCGCTGGAGTAGCGTGGCGGCGCTGGCCACCTCCGCCGCCGCCTGCGCCTCCACCGCACTGCTCAGCCCCGGATGGCGCGGCGTGGCGTGCGCGGGCGGGCTGCTGCGCTCGTGGGGCCACCTGCAGCTGCTGGCCTTCACCGACGGCCTGGCCTTCCACACGCCGCCCGCCTTCCGCCAGGCGGCGGGGGGGCTGTCGTGGACGCTGCTGGGCTGGCTGCCCGCCTCCGCCACGCCCTGGGCCGAGGGCTACAGCCACAGGCTGCGGGCCATGGAGGGCGCTGTGCCACCGCCGCCGCCGCCGTACTTGCAGGTTGGGACTAGGAGCGCAAGAGAGGGGCAGCACTGCATGCCGGCCGACCCTGCACAATCACATTGTCATCTCGTGTAGTGAGGACCGTGATCTAGCAGCCATCATGCACACGACCAGCTGCAGTGGCACATTCGCAGTGACGGCACCAAACACTACTGTCCCACGCACCATGCATCCTCACGCTCCGCTTGTGCTCGCCGCGAACTGGCACACCAGTTCACCTGCCTCACCCGTTGAGCAATGCCCTTTGCAGGCCTACAGCGGCAGCCTGGACCGGCAGCTGCAGGACGCGGGCATGGGCAGCACCAGCCCGTACGTGTCGTACGCCACCACGTGGCCGCCAGGGGCCGACGTCAACGTCAGCGCGCCGCTGGCGACGCTGGTGCGCGCCGCAGAGTCCCTGGCGTGGGACGCGGCGGCGCTGCCTGACGAGCGCGGGGCGGTGCGGGCCGCATGGCACACTGCAGCCAGCGCCTTCGTGCTGGGGCTCAGCCTGCTGCCGGCGGCGGCCCTGGTGCACCTGGGTGAGTTCAGTTTAGCTGTTACACATGGCAGGAGCGACTTCCCGTACGAGTCGTAGGGCCCAAGGGGTAACTGGGTGCGCACGGAGGCGGAGGACTGAGTGGTTTAGGGCAGCGGGGCGCCACGTGGCACTTCGTGTTGTACGGGTCACTTCTCGGCGGTGACATCTTGCAGTGGCAAGGAGGTGTGCCGCCAGACCCCGGACACGGTTGCGCACCGGCGCAAAGCACCGCCCTGCTGCTTGTGAAGCTCTTCTGCTCCATGGCAGGTCGCTGGAGAAGGATGTTCCTACCGGCTTGCTTGGCTCACTTGCTGCCTCCTTCCTGCCCCTCCCCCTGCCCCTGCCCTCCTGTTGCTCCAACCCTGCAGTTGTGGTGTGCGTCACGGACCGGGAGATGCGGCTGATGGGCTACAGCCTGTACACCGCCTGGCCGGCGCTGCTGCTGGTGGCGCTATGGGTGGTGTGCCCCGCGCTGGTGTTCAACGCCTTCCGCCTGCTGGGCTACGAAACCAGCGGCGGCGCGGAGCTGTCGGGCGCCGTGGTGCTGATGCTGGCGGCGGCCGGCGGCCTGGCGCTGCTGGCCGTGGGCTGGATGGCGGTGGTGGTGCTGGTCACGGCCATGCGCAAGGTGAGTGCGCCGGGCGGTGCCTTGCAGCCCAGCGGCTATGGTACTTGGACGCTGTGGTGATCCTGGTGGTCACAAGAACTGCGGGCCGCTTGCAGTGGTGCATATAAACTCGTGTCCTGTAACCCTAATTGTCGCATCCCGCGCTGCCACCTTGCTTCCCCACAGCTACCTGTGACCGTCTCGTCCAAGACGGACCCATGGGCCGGCTCCCCGCCCTACAGCCGCGGCTCCGAATCCTCCCTCCGCACGCCCTCCAACCGCGTGGCCCCGCAGCCGCTTCCCCAGCCGCCGCCAGAGCCGTACCTACCACCGCCGCCGCCGCAGGGCGCCACCATGCCGTACCCCGCTCCCCCACCCGGCCCGCTTGACGTCACCAACCTGCCGTACAACCCGCCGCCGCCGCAACCCGCCCTCTTCGTGCCCCGCTCCCCCATGTCCGCCGGCCGCCTGCCACCCGCCCCCTTCCAGCCCCTGCCCATGGTGGAGATCGAGCAGGGCCCCGCGCTGCCGCCTCCCCCTGGCGCCATGATCCCCCCGCCACCTGTGCCGTGGCAGATGCCCCCGCGACAGGCCCTACAGCCCCCACAGTACCCACCGCCCTACCCTCGCTCCCCAGCCCGCCGGACGCCGCCGCCCGTTGCCATGCCGCCACCACCCAACGCTCCCCTGCCGCCGCCACCCGCGCCGCCGCCTGCGCCGCCGCTGGCTCCGCCGTCGCCTAGCTCCCCGTTTGCGCGGCCTCAGGCGTCCGGGCACCGCGGCAGTGAATCTGCGGTGCGTGAGGAGGCCCGTGTGCCCGCGGGCAGTGGCGGGCGCATGGGCAGCGGCTCCCGGCGGCTGATGCGGGGCCGTTCCCACTCCTGGAGCTCCCTCAGCCCCACCGCCCGGGCCGTGGTTGCTCAGGCCGGGGCGGTGGGTGAGGGTGTGGAGGAGGAGGGCGTTCCCATGCGTACGGAAGGTGGGGCGACTGGTGCTGAGGGAATGGAGGAGGCCGTGGGACCCGCGCGGCTGGCGCCCCTACGGGTGCAGAGGTCGCAGGCTGAGGTTGCGACTTCGTCTGAGACGGAAGAGCCAGAGCGGCCGGGCAGCAGCAGCGCTAGCGGTGCTGGTGTGGGCGGTGGTGTGGGCGGCAGCAGCAAGCGGCGCCGCTCGCTGCTGCTGTTGGACGTGCCACACAGCCCGCTGGCGCCGCGTGTGCCCTCCGGACGGCTGCCGCCGGGCACCTCCCCGGCACGCAGCGCTGGTGGCGCGCTGCTGCCCCCCGCCGGCGTGTGGTCGGAGCCCTCCCGGCGGCTGCCCGGCGAGGGCGACAGCGACGCGTCGCCCCACCACGCGTCCTCCCCGGCACGCTCCACGGGCACCAGCATGGGCGTGGGTCTTGCCGCCCTGCATGCGGCCGGACACGCGGTCGGCACCGTCAGCCCGTACCGCCCCGGCTCGCCACTGATTTCCGGGACCGCCTCCCCGCGCCGCGGACCCACCCTTCACCGCCCCCTACACCAGCAACCCCACCCGCACCATCACGCACACGGTCTGCAGGAGGCACACGACCCGGTGTCGCTGCTGGGCCGCGCCTCGTCAACCAGCGCGCGGTCCGTGGCCAGCATCGAGGCCAGCGAGGCGCCCTTAAGGCAGGAGCCCAGCAACAGCCCTGGGCGTGCGGCCGCCTCGGCCCAGCCGCAAAGACACCACGCTTTTGACAGGGACGTGTCTGTGCGCGGCATCCGTCACCAGCTGCAGCAAGGACAGGTGACGTTCTCCGAGGTCTCCCCGTTCCATGGAAACGACGGCGCAGGCCCAAGCGGTCCCGGCCCCGTGGCTGAGGCCAGCAACCAGCTTGCAGGGGAGCCCTCTGACCCACGGGTCGCTCGCAAGCAGCGCGTGTCTCGTGTGCGCGAGGCACGACGCGTGCCGGAGGCTCCCCTGGCCGACCGCCCCATACCCGGGTACGTCCCGGGCGTACGGCAGGATGCCGCCGGGTCATACGACGCCGGGGCTGACGGCGGCGGCATCGGCAAGCGGCGGTCTGTGACGTCGGACGGTGGGCTGGCGGCGTGGCTTCACCCGCCGCCGGGGTCGCAAAGGTGGCTGGCGCAGCGCAAGGGGCTCCGGAACCGCGGGCAAAGCTACGACGGAGCTGCAAGGCTCCATGGCGACATGGGAGGGGCAGGAGGCGGTGGCTTTGGGTTCACCTCCCGTGGGGGTCTGCGGCGGGCTGGTGGCCAGCCGGTGTCGTTGGAGCGGTCTTCGTTCTGTGCGGCGCACGGGTGGCTGGTGGCGGAGGCGGTGGGGCCCACGGACGAGTCCGTGGCTAAGCGCATGCGGCGGAGGCACCTGCTGGCCAACGTGCTGAGCCTGCTGCGGCTGCTGCTGCTTGCGGGCGTGCTGGGGTACGGAGCTGCGCACGTGGAAGGGGGATCTTTGCCGCAGTGCGTTGTGGTGCTGGTGCTGCAGGTCGCATGGGTGGGGTACACGGTGGGCGTGCGGCCGTTCGCCAGCTGGCTGGTGTGGGGGCTGGAGGTGTGTATTAGCCTGGGCGAGGTGGTGCTGGTGGCCATGGCGTTGGCGAAGCAGGCGGGCGCCAGCTTCAGCCCCACACCTGTGGCCGTGGCCATTGCAGCGCTGTTTGCGTGCGCGTTTGTTGTGGTGGCGTTGGAGGCTGTGCGGGCGGTGGTGGTACTGCTGTTCGTGATTGGTGTTGTGCCGGGGCCGGAGGAGGCGTTGGAGCAGGAGGGTGGCAAGGGCGGGCGAGTCATGCCGTACGCGTAGTAGCAAGCGTTGCGCGTGAACAGGACAGTGTCGACGATGTTGGAGTGAAACAGTTGTAGCCATGCAATCATCGGATCCATGCTGACACGGGCTGTTGAAGGTACAAGTTGAACCAAAGCCGGGCCGTCCGCTGCCCAAACAGTTATTCACATTAGGGCAGACTATGCCCAGCGTGCTTAACCACATGTCTCTTTCCTTTCGCGCATCAGACTTCTGGTGCACGATTGTATGCCTACTGTTTACCCATGCGCTTTTAGACGATAGATGATGAGTGTGCCGAAGTCATGCACGAGTGTATTAGAGCGTGCGCCAGCCTGCGCAAACGTGCTGTATTGTCCTATGGCCATTTGCTCATTCATAGCCAAAGCAGCTTTAGCGTAGCGTGCTTCTTCTTGAGACTTGACACCGCAATGTGTTAGCGTGCGCTACTGCGCTTGCAACGTTGTTGCAGTTGTTCATGATGTACTACAGACTCCATAAGCACTGTTCAAGGGTTGAGACGACTACCCTGAACCTATCACCTTCCGTAGGTTGCGTGCGATGCGATGCCGTGCGAGGATATTGCTGGCTACCGTGGCAGTTCCTGACACTTCGTTGATACAACGGGTCCATGGTAACACGTGGCACGCGGTACGCGCGTGCTTGTAGGGCCGACTGTAATGTCATTACCGTGCTCTTCGTGTACAAGCAAAGGTGCAGCGCACCTTGCTCATGAGGGGAAGGGCTGCTGGCTGCTGCCCATGTTTTCCCTTTGGCTGTAACACACCGCGTTTTGGCCTGTGCTAGCCCATGCGTTTCCTTTTTCCTGCTGACGTTTGCTACAGTTTGCTCCGTTTGCACGGAAGGTTGTCGTACTGTGCTCAGGTATCGTCACACCTCACGGCAGGGTAGCACTGTCGTCTACAGCCAGTGTTCCGATCTTCCGTGGGGGCTTTCGGATGGCGCATCGAAACAGGTGCCTCCAGGGGACCCAACTTTCGGATGGGGGGTCCAAAATTTTGCTTTTGGGGGGGCTCCGCCCCCCCAAACCCCCCCGTTTCCCCCGAACGGCCCCCCTCACGGGCCCATGTCTTTCGGATAGGGGCCCCAATGACTTTCGGAGAAAATCAGCCC
>VFQN01008307.1_pt1 | contig 10565 bp, 11 predicted proteins | sample 3512371 | NCBI WGS metagenome assembly VFQN01 (sample SAMN10412370, study PRJNA504923) | tailings metagenome | isolation source: Replicate 2 from Balatoc abandoned mine | place: Philippines: Itogon, Benguet | collected 2017-08-28 | reverse complement strand
AGACGACGATCTACGGCGGATCCAACGAGGTCCAGCGCAACATCGTCTCGGCCACGGTTCTCGGGAGCTGAACAGCATGGACTTCGATTTCACGGAAGACCAGGAATCGCTGCGCGACGCGGTGCGCCGCTGGGTCGACAAGGGCTTCGGCTTCGAGCGGCGCCACGGCATCGCCAAGGCCGGCGGCGCCACGCGCGCCGTGTACGGCGAACTCGCCGACCTGGGCCTGACCGGCCTGGCGATCCCCGAGGCGCACGGCGGCATGGGCTTCGGCCCGATCGAGGCGATGGTGGTCAACGAGGAGCTCGGCCGCGGCCTGGTCAACGCGCCCTATGCGCACGGTGCGATCGTCGCGCCGACGCTGCTGTCGGCCGCGCCGGCCGAGCTGCAGGCGCAGTGGCTGCCGAAGATCGCCGATGCGTCGGCCCTCGTCGTGCTGGCGCACCAGGAGCGCGCCGCGCGCTACCGGCTGAACCACGTGAGCACGCGGGCGACGAACGCCGGCAGCGCCTGGACGCTCAGCGGCGCCAAGAGCGTGGTGCCGGCCGGCGACGAAGCCGATGCCTTCATCGTGCCGGCCCGCACGGCCGGCGCCGAGGGCGACGCGGCTGGCATCGGCCTGTTCCTCGTCGCCAAGGGTGCCGCCGGGCTGGCCGTGCGCGGCTACCCGACGCAGGACGGCGCGCGCGCCGCCGAGATCACGCTGGCGAACACGCCGGCCACGCTGATCGCGCTCGATGCGCTGCCGGTGCTCGAGCAGGCGGTGGACGCCGGCATCGCGGCGATCTGCGCCGAGGCCGTCGGCGTGATGGACCGCCTGACCGCGATCACCGCCGAGTACATGAACACGCGCAAGCAGTTCGGCGTGGCGATCTCGAGCTTCCAGGCGCTGCGCCACCGCATCGCCGACGTGAAGATGCAGCTCGAGCTGGGCCGCTCGATGAGCTACTACGCCAGCCTCAAGCTGGGCGAGGCGCCGGCCGTGCGCCGCCGCGCGATCGCGCAGGCGAAGTTCCAGCTCGGCCAGTCGATGCGCTTCGTCGGCCAGCAGTGCATCCAGCTGCACGGCGGCATCGGGGTCACCGACGAGTACATCGCCAGCCACTACTTCAAGCGGCTGACGATGCTGGAGATGACCTTCGGCGACTCGCTGCACCACCTCGGCGAGGTGTCCGCGCGCATGCAGGACACGGCCGGCGTGTTTGCCTGAGTCGGCATGAACGGCCTGCCGGCTACGATGCCGGCATGAGCGAACCCGCGGCCGATTCCATCGTCGACGTGGCCGGCCTCTCGGTCGGCCACTTCACCGACAGACGCCGCCCCACCGGCTGCACCGTGGTGCTGGTGCCCGAAGGCGCCACCGGTGGCGTCGACGTGCGCGGTGCCGCGCCCGGCACGCGCGAGACCGAGCTGCTCGCGCCGCTGAATGCCGTCGAGCAGGTGCATGCCGTTCTGCTGTCCGGCGGCAGCGCCTTCGGGCTCGATGCGGCCGGCGGCGTGATGCGCTGGCTGGAAGAGCGCGGCATCGGCGTCACGGTCGGCCCGGCGCGCGTGCCCATCGTGCCGGCAGCGATCCTGTTCGACCTGTGGCTCGGCGATGTGCGCATCCGCCCCGACGCGGCGGCCGGCTACGCTGCCTGCGAGGCCGCCAGCCGCCAGCCCCCGGCGCAGGGCAACGTGGGTGCCGGCGCAGGCGCCAGCGTGGGCAAGCTGTTCGGCATCGAGCGTGCGATGCGCGGCGGCATCGGCAGCGCCTCGGTCACCGTGGCGGGCGTCACGGTCGGCGCGCTGGTCGCCGTCAATGCGCTGGGCGACGTGATCGATCCGGCCAGCGGGCAGCCGGTGGCAGGCGCGCGCAGCGCCGACGGCCGCTCGTTGATGAGCACGATGGCCGCCCTGCTGCGCGGCGAACTGCCCGCGCCCCTGCAGCCCGGGCAGGCGACGACGATCGGCGTGATCGCCACCGATGCGCGGCTGAGCAAGGCGCAGGCGAACAAGGTCGCGCAGATGGCGCACGACGGCCTGGCCCGGTCCGTCAATCCGGTGCACACGATGGGCGACGGCGACACGCTGTTCGCGCTGGCCACCGGCGCCAGCGGGCGTGACGCCAGCGTGACGCTGCTCGGTGCCCTGGCCGCCGACGTCACCGCCCGTGCCGTGCTGCGCGCCGTGCGTGCGGCCACCGGGCTGAATCAACCCGGCCTGCCCGTTCTTCCCTCCGCCTCGGACCTCGCATGAACCTCACCGCCCTCACCCGCCGCGGCGCCCTGCTGCTCTCGCTGGCCGCGCTGGCCGGCTGCGCATTCAAGGCACCGCGCGTCGCCGACAGCGCGCCGCAGCGCCCGCCCATCGTCTTCGTGCACGGCAACGGCGACACCGCCGGGCTGTGGCTGACCACGCTGTGGCGCTTCGAGAGCAACGGCTGGCCGCGCGAGCGCCTGCACGCCGTCGACATGCCCTATCCGCTGGCGCGCGACGCCGACGACAAGGCCCAGCCGGGCCGCAGTTCCTCCGAGGAGGCGCGCGCCTTCCTTGCGGCGGAGGTCGACGCGGTACTGCAACGCACGGGCGCGAAGCAGGTGGTGCTGATCGGCAATTCGCGCGGCGGCCTGGTGATCCGAAACTTCATCGCCGGCGGCGGCGCGGCCAAGGTGTCGCACGCCATCCTCGGCGGCACGCCCAACCACGGCGTGTGGGCCAGCCCCACGTTCCGCCCCACCAACGAATTCAATGGCGCCGGCCCCTTCCTCACCCGGCTGAACAACCAGGGCGGCGCGGGCATCGAGGTCACGCCCGGCCCGAAGTGGATGACGATCCGCTCCGACGCCAACGACAAGTTCGCCCAGCCCGACGGCGTGTGGATCGGTGCGAAGGGCACGCCGACGAACGTGACCGCCACGGGCCCCGAGCTCAAGGGCGCCGAGAACGTGGTGATCCCGGGCATCGACCACCGCGAGACCTCGTATGGTCCACAGGCCTTCGCCGCGATGTGGCGCTTCCTCACCGGCAGCGAGCCGGCCAGCCCGCGCGTGCAGGCCGAGGCGCGCGTGGTGCTCGACGGCAAGGTCAACGGGCTCGGCCTGGACAACCAGCCGGGCACCGGCGACTTTGCCAACAACCTGCCGCTGGCCGGCGCCACCGTCGAGGTCTACGCCACCGACGCCGCCACCGGCGCGCGGCTCGGCCCGGCGCTGCACCGCAAGACCGTCGGTGCCGACGGCCGCTGGGGTCCGCTGGCCACGACCAGCAAGACGGCACTCGAATTCGTGGTCAGCGCCGCGGGCTTCGCCACCACGCACGTCTACCGCTCGCCGTTCGCGCGCTCGTCGGACATCGTGCACCTGCGCGCCGAACGCATCGCCACGGCCGACCGCGATGCCCCGGCCGTGGTGACGCTGACGCGCCCGCGTGGCTACTTCGGCATCCCGCGCGACGAGATCGAACTCGACGGCAAGAGCCCGCCGGCCGGCATCCCCAGCGGCGTGGCCGGCGTGTCGGTGGCCAAGGCCCGGCTGGCGGATGCCGCCGATCGGCCGGTGGCAGGCTCGTTCAACGGCGAGCGCATCGTCGGCCGCAGCTGGCCGACGGCGGGCAACCACGTCGTGCTGCTGGAGCTGACCGACTGACGCCGCCCAGGTCAGCGCCGCCTCGGCTCGATGGGCTCCAGCGCCCAGTCCGGGGCCAAGATCTCGGTGTCCTGCATCGCCCGCTCGCGCGCGGCGCGCGTGGCCTCGAGCTTGCGTGCCACCAGTTGAGCGCAGTGCCGTAGCGTGGTCAGATCGCGCAACCGCAGCGCCTCGTTGGGCGACGTGCTGAAGCAGCACAGCGTCCCGTAGGTCTCGCCGTTCTTGAGCACGATGGGGGTGCTCAGGTGCGCGCCGATCCGCATCGGCGCGCGCGGCAGTGCCGCCGCATCGGGCAGCTTGGCGACGTCGGTCACGAGGCCGGGCATGCGGCCATCGACCACGCGCTGGCAGTAGGTTTCTTCCAGCGGCGACGACTCGCCCGGCCGCAGCGGTGCGGTGCCCGTGGCGTCGACGAAGCGGAACACCCGCCGGCCCTCGACGAACTCGGAGACGAACACCACGTCCATGCCCATCGACTCGCGAAGCATGCGCAGCACCTGCGAGACCGAGTCGTCGAGCAGCGCGTCGCTGGATTCGGCCGTGGCCACGAGCAGGTCGGAGATCACCACCTCGAGGTCGCGGCTGCCGAATCGTTGTTCAAAGAGGTTCACTCGCCACTCCAGGGAACGACAACGGCAGAAGATTACGGGCGGTGGCCGGGCCTGGATTCGACGGGGAAGTAACCGGACGAACATCACCGGGCAGAATCATTCCATGACAACACTCGCAAAGATCCTCTTCAGCCAGGGCTTCGGCACCCGTCGCGAGTGCGAGGCACTGATCGCCGCGGGCTTCGTCAGCCTCGGCGGCCAGGTCTGCGACAACCCCTGGCAGGAGGTCGACACCGAGGGGCTCGAGTTCGGCGTGCAGGGGCAACGCTGGCCCTACCGCGAGAAGGCGCTGGTGATGCTGCACAAGCCGGCCGGCTACGAGTGTTCGCAAAAGCCGAAGCACCACCCGAGCGTGATGAGCCTGCTGCCCGCGCCCTTGCGCGTGCGCGGCGTGCAGCCGGTGGGCCGGCTCGACGAGGACACCACCGGACTGCTGCTGCTCACCGACGACGGCGCGCTGATCCACCGCCTCACCTCGCCGAAGCACCACGTGCCCAAGGTCTACGAGGTGCGATGCAAGCACGAGGTGGACGGCAAGCAGGTCGCCGCCTTGCTCGCCGGCGTGGTGCTCGACGACGACCCCGCCCCGGTGCGCGCCGCTGCCTGCGAGGCGGTGGGCACGCACGGCCTGCGCCTCACGCTCACCGAAGGCAAGTACCACCAGGTCAAGCGCATGGTGGCGGCGGCAGGCAACCGGGTCGAGGCGCTGCATCGCAGCGCCTTCGGGGCCCTGCGGCTGCCCGAGGACCTGGCGCCGGGCCAGTGGCGCTGGGTGGATGGACTCGCTGCGCTCGGCGGGCCCGAGGTGCTGGCGGGCTGAACCGCCGCGCCGCAGAATGCGGCCATGAGCGACCGGCCGCCATCGCCCGACCCGCTGCACGACGAGGTGCTGCGCGAGATCGCCGAACGCGGCAACGTCAAGCAGTTCCCGGCACACGTGGTGCTCATCCACGAGGGCGAGACCGCTGACACGCTGTTCATCGTGCTGTCGGGTCGCGTGAAGGTCTATGCCGCCAACGACGACGGCAAGGAAGTCATCCTGACCACGCTGGGGCCGGGCGAGTACGTGGGCGAGATGGCCCTCGACGGCGGCGCGCGGAGCGCCTCGGTGATGACGCTGGAGCCCACCCGCTGCGCGCTCGTGAGTGGTGCGAACCTGCGCGAGTTCCTCGCCGCGCATCCCGACTTCGCACTGCACCTGGTGCGCAAGCTGATCGGACGCGTGCGGCGGCTGACCGGCAGCGTCAAGAGCCTCGCGCTGGACGACGTGTACCACCGCGTCGTCGGCCTGCTGCAGAGCCTGGCGCAACCGCACGGCGCGCATCGCGTGGTCGGCGAGAAGCTCACCCAGCAGGACATCGCCGAGCGTGTCGGCTCCTCGCGCGAGATGGTCAGCCGCATCTTCAAGGAGCTGGTGGCCGGCGGCTACGTCCGCGTCGACGCCGGCCACATCACCCTGCTGAAGACGCCACCGGCCGCGTGGTGAGCCGCGCCGGCCGATGTGAATAGTTCACACCGGCGCCGTGCACAGCGTCATGGCCTGCGCACCCCCCGCGCTCCTACAGTGAAGCCATGCCGATCAACGAGATCGGCGCCACCGGAAGACACAGGAGACCGCCATGAACATGAACGCCACCCGCCTCGACGACCGCCTGAACAGCCTGCTCGTCACCGCCACCGTGTTCGGCGTGCTGCTCACCAGCGCACTGACCTTCCAGTCGCAACTGGCGGCCGAGCCGCAGATGGCCCAGGCGCCGGCGGTGACGATGCCGGTCGTCTACGTGGTCGCGGCGCGCTGAGCCCGACCGGGCCGCGCGCTCAATGCGGCGCCGGCTTCCAGCCGTTGACGGCGCCGATGTAGGCCCACAGCAGGTCGATCTGCTCCGGCTTGAGCGTCGCGCCCCAGGCCGGCATCGCGCCCTTGCCGTTCGTCACCGACCGCACGAAACGCTCCTTGTGGCCCTGCGGGAAGGTACGCAGGTCGAAGCCGATGCCGTTGGTGACCAGGTTGATGCCATGGCAGCGGGTGCAGGAACTCACGTAGATCTTGCGCCCGGCCTCGACGGCCTCCGGCGATGCCGCCTGGGCCGCGGCGAGGCCCGAGGCGCAAGCCAGCGCCCCGGCGGCCAGCCATCGAAGCCCGAGGCTCATCGAGCCGGCAGCGCGAAGGTCCACACCGAGCCGCCGGCCGGCACGTTGGCCGTGTCGGGGTCGCCGGCCAGCGCGCCGTAGACGTGGGCCGAGCCGCTGAGCACGGTGACGTACTGGCGGCCGTTCTTCTCCCAGGCGATCGGCAGGCCCGAGATGCCCGAGCCGGTCTGGAACGACCACAGCTTCCTGCCCGTCTTCGCGTCGTAGGCCATGAACTGGCCGTTCTGCGCGCCGGTGAACACGACGCCCGAGGCGGTGGAGAGCACGCCGGCCCAGAACGGCGACTTGTTGCGCACCGTCCAGACCGCCTTGCCGGCCACCGGATCCCAGGCCACCAGCGCGCCGCGGTTGCCGTCTTCCGGCGCCACGAAGCCGCCGAGCTCGAGGCCGAGGAACCAGTTCGGGCCGCCCGGGCGCTCCTGCTTGACGTACTTGACCTTCATGCCGAGGTCGATCGAGTTGAGGAAGACGAGCCGGCGCGCCGGGTCGTAGCTCATCGGCATCCAGTTCTTGCCGCCGAAGGCGCTCGGCCAGACCTCGATGAAATCCTTCATTTCCTCGGTCTTGCGCACCATCGCCGTCATCGGCGTGTCGATCGGCCGGCCGGTGGCCTTGTCGATGCCGCTGGCCCAGTTGACCTTGCGCGCGAACTGCGTGCCGGAGATCAGCTTGCCGCTGGTGCGGTCGAGCACGTAAAAGAAACCGTTGCGGTTCGCCTGCATCAGCACCTTGGTCGGCTTGCCGTTGATCGGCAGCTCGGCCAGCACCAGCTCGTTGGTGCCGTCGTAGTCGTACGGGTCGCCGGGCGAGAACTGGTAGTGCCAGACGATCTCGCCGGTGGACGGCCTGATCGCCAGCACCGAGCCGATGTACAGCGAATCGCCGCCGCGCGTGGCCGGGTTCCACGGTCCGCCGTTGCCGACGCCCCAGTAGACGAGGTTGAGCTCGGGGTCGTAGCTGCCGGTCAGCCAGGTGGGGGCGCCGCCGGTCTTGTAGGCCTCGCCCTTCCAGGTGTCGCCGCCGGGCTCGCCGGGCGCGGCCGTGGTCCAGCGGTGCCACTTCTTCTCGCCGGTCTTCAGGTCCCAGCCGTTGAGGAAGCCGCGCGAGCCGTACTCGCCGCCGGAGATGCCGGTGACCAGCACGCCGTCGGCGATTAGCGGCGCGTGGGTCATCGAGTAGCCGTCCTTGTAGTCGGCGGCCTTGCTCTTCCAGATCGTCTTGCCGTCGGCCATCGAGATCGCCATCACGTGGGCGTCGATGGAGGTGCGGTAGAGCACGCCGTTGAAGGCCGCCATGCCACGCGTGTGGATGCCGCAGCACAGGTAGCCGGCGATGTCGTTGGGCAGCTCGATCGCGGTCTTCCACTTCTGCCGGCCGGTGACGGCATCGATCGCGATCGTGTGGCTGTGCGACGCGACGTACATCGTGCCGTCGATCACCAGCGGCTGGTTCGAGGCGTTGGTCGAGTTGTCGAGGCTCAGGTTCCACACCGGCGCGAGCCGGCCGACGTTGGCCGGCGTGATCTGCCGCAGCGTCGAGTGGCGCTGCTGCGACCAGCCCATGCCGTAGGTGGTGACGTCGCCCGGCGTGGCGGCGTCGTTGCGCAGGTCGGCGAGGCCTTGCGACTGCGCGCCGGCCGCGGCCGCCGTCAGCGCCAGTGCGGCCAGGCCGCGGGCAAAGCGTGAGTCCATGTCGTCTCCTCGTGTGTTCTGTCGGACGCGGTGGACGATAGATCCGCGTCAAGGCGCCGGCCACTTCGGGAGTAACCCTAGGCCGCGGCTGTTCCGTTGCGGCACAGCTTGCCGCAGCCTCCGCCGCCGCAGCACACTGCGCGGCGATGAACACGCCGAGCCTGCCCGCCAACCCCTTCTATGCCTCGCCGGAGCAGCGCGTCGCGCTGGCCCGGCAGCGCTTCTTCGAGGACGGCGTGCGCCCCTCGGGCATGGTCAGCGAGGCGGTGCTGCAATCGTGGTCGCGCTGCCTGCGGGGCCACCCCGACCCGGACAAGCCGGCGGTGTTCGAGCCGGTCACGCCCAGCCGCGTGCATGGCGTGCTGCGCGCCAACCGCGAGCTGCTGGAGGCGGCCAGCGACGAGATGGAGCGGCTGCGCGTGACGCTCTCCGGCACCAGCAGCACGGCGATGCTGACCGACGCGCAGGGCGTGATCGTCGGCAGCACCTTCACCCAGCCGCGCAGCCACGAACGGCTGATGCCGATCAGCATGCGCGTCGGCGTGAACCTCGCCGAGGAAGCGGTGGGCACCACGGCGCCCGGCATCACCGCACGCACCGGGCAGGCCAGCGTGGTGCTGGGTGGGGAGCACTTCTTCGGCAACGTGCAGACCATGCACTGCGCCGCCGCGCCGATCCGCAACGTGCGGGGGCAGTTGGCCGGTGTGCTCGACCTCTCCAGCGAGGGGCTGCCCTTCGGCTTCGACGCCGCCTCGGTGGTGGCGCACTACGCCGCGGAGATCGAGAACCGGCTGCTGTGCGCGCAGTCCACCGAGCACCTGGTGGTGCGCATGCAGATCTCGCCGGTGCTGCTGGACACGCCGATGGCCGCGCTGGCGGGCATCACCGGCGATGGGCGCATCGACTGGGTCAACGGCGCCGCCTCGCGGCTGCTCGGCGTCGGCGCCGTCTCCGGCGCGGCCGAGAAACCCTCGGTCGAGGACCACTTCGGCCTGCCGCTGCGCACGCTGGCGGCCCTGTCCACGGCCCGCGACGCGCAGGCGCTGCGCCTGCCCAACGGGCTGACGCTGTGGGTGCGCCTCGAATGGCGTGCGCGCGACGGCCGGCAGCGCCTGCAGCCTGCCCAGCCGGCCCCGGCGCCAGAGACCTCGGCCGCGCCGGCGCCGCAGCCGGTGACGCTGCGCGAGACCGAGCGCCAGACGGTGGTGCGGGTGCTCGGCGAGTGCGCCGGCAACGTGTCGAAGGCCGCACGCACGCTCGGCGTCTCGCGCGGGCTGATCTACCGCCATCTGAAGGCCGACGGCGAGTGAGGCCGGGCACCGGATAATCCGGTGCATGCGAGTCTTCCGCGGCTTCCACCATCCCGGCATCGCCCCCGCCTGCGCACTGACGATCGGCAACTTCGACGGCGTGCACCGTGGCCACCAGGCCATGCTCGCGCTGCTGCGCAACGAGGCCCAGCACCGCGGCCTGCCCTCGTGCGTGATGACCTTCGAGCCGCACCCGCGCGATTACTTCGCCGCGGTGACCGGCAAGCCGGAGCTGGCGCCGGCGCGCATCGCCACGCTGCGCGACAAGCTGGCCGAACTCGAGCGCTGCGGCATCGACCAGGTGGTGGTGCTGCGTTTCGACGCCCGTTTCGCCGCGCAGTCGCCGCAGGCCTTCGTCGACGACGTGCTGGTCCAGGGACTCGGCGCGAAATACGTGCTCGTCGGCGACGACTTCCGCTTCGGCGCGAAACGCGCCGGCGACTACGCGATGCTCGACGCCGCCGGGCAGGCGGCCGGCTTCGACGTGGCGCGCATGCTGAGCTACGAGGTGCATGGCGAGCGGGTGTCGAGCTCGGCGGTGCGCGAGGCGCTGGCCGCCGGCGACATGGAACGCGCCGCCACGCTGCTGGGCCGGCCCTACAGCCTCTCGGGCCACGTGGTGCATGGCCGCAAGCTCGGGCGCGATCTCGGATTCCGTACCCTGAACCTGCGCTTCTCGCACCCCAAGCCGGCGGCGCTGGGCATCTTCGCGGTGCGCACGCACGGCCTGGCGAACGAGCCGCTGGACGGCGTGGCCAGCCTGGGCCGACGGCCGACGGTCGACGACAGCGGCCGCGTGCTGCTGGAGGTGCATTGCCTGGACTGGCCGGCCTCGCTGGGGCGCGAGGGGGGCTACGGTAAAATCGTCCGCGTGGAACTGCTGCACAAACTGCGCGACGAAGCCCGCTACGACACGCTGGAGGCGCTGACGGCCGCCATCCGCCGGGATGCCGACGACGCGCGCGCGTTCCTCGCCGCCCACGCCTCTCAGCGCCGCCAGACCACGCGCGACCGAATTTAGCGTTCGCCACCGACCGCGACCGCCGGCGCCATGGCGCGCCGCCCACCCACCTTCCGGCGCGCCGCTGACGGCGCTCTACGCTGCCATGACCGACCAGAATCCCGTCGACTACCGCGCGACGCTGAACCTGCCCGACACGCCCTTCCCGATGCGCG
>VFQN01008306.1_pt1 | contig 10566 bp, 7 predicted proteins | sample 3512371 | NCBI WGS metagenome assembly VFQN01 (sample SAMN10412370, study PRJNA504923) | tailings metagenome | isolation source: Replicate 2 from Balatoc abandoned mine | place: Philippines: Itogon, Benguet | collected 2017-08-28 | reverse complement strand
ACAAATGGCAGGAACAGAAATGATGCGTGTAGCAGATATGCGAAGCATTGAAATACGTGTTGATGTTGGTGAAAATGATATACCCAAAGTAAAACTAGGAGATACAGCATTGGTGGAAGTAGATGCATATACCAATCGTAAATTCAAAGGGCTGGTATATAAGATTGCCAATCCCAATACACAAGCAACAACCACAGCAACCAGTACAGAAGTCACGAATTACAAAGTACATATCAGATTGATTCCGGATAGTTATAAGGATATGATGATTCCGGGCAGGGCTTTCCCTTTTCGTCCGGGTATGAGTGCCAGCGCAGATATTCAAACCAATACCAAAGAAGATGTACTGGCAGTTCCACTCAATGCAGTAACCACGCGTGAGAAAAACAGTGATGAAAAAGAGGGTGCTTCCAAGAAAGTATCTTCAGAGGATAAACCGGGTATTGATGATGAGGCAGTAGAAGAAGTGGTCTTCATTGTTCAAAAAGATAATAAAGTAAAAAAGGTAAAGGTGAAAACCGCTATCCAAGACTTGAACTATATTGAAATTATAGACGGACTCAATGATGGCGATCAAGTAGTAACGGGGCCATATAATACGGTGAGTAAGATCTTAAAAGATGGTAATCTGGTAAAAATTGTACCAAAGGATAAGCTTTTTGAAGAAAAGAAAAAAGAGTAGAGAGTGAGAAACAAGTAATGAGAAACAAGAAATAAGAAACAAGGAGCAAGAAACAAGAAAGACACAAGTAGCATGGAAGCTGCAAGCCACAAGCTACAAGTGTAGGAGAAGAAACGACTTTAAATAGCTCCGGACTTTAGTCCGGAGTTTTTTTTGAATTGCGTCATTCATTTGCCATGAACCATTTGCCATTACCTATCCGCATCCCACCACAATTCCTATCTTCGTACCGGAACAATTCTTTGATGCATGCGATATGGAATCATTGGTAGTGGGAGTTGGGCAACAGCGTTGGCTAAAATCCTTACAGATAATGGAAACAATATTTACTGGTGGGTAAGGAATGCAGAAACCATTCAGTACATCGAAAAGCGAAAACACAATCCACATTATCTCAGTGCTGCGTATTTCAATCCCTCTCAATTGGTACTCAGTAGTCATCTGAAGGATGTGGTGCAAGCCGTAGATGCATTGGTTATTGCAGTGCCTTCTGCTTTTGCAGAACAAGTATTTGAGCAATTACAACCGGAAGATCTGCAAGGAAAAAAAATCATTTCTGCGATTAAAGGTATTTTACCTACTGATAACAGGTTATTACACGAATACCTGTTTACTCATTTTCAGTTTCCGGTAGAAAATTATTTTGCTTTATTGGGACCTTGTCACGCAGAAGAAGTGGCATCAGAAAAATTATCTTATCTCACGTTCTCGGGAAAAGATAGTACAACTACACAACAGATAGCTACTGATTTCGGAACAGAATATATCAATACCGTTGTCAATAATGATGTGGTAGGTGTTCAGTATGCAGCCGTACTTAAAAATATTTATGCGTTGGGTGCAGGTATTGCACATGGATTGGAATATGGTGATAATTTTCTTAGTGTCTATATCGCTAATAGTGCTAATGAAATGGTTGCATTCTTACGCAAGTTGAACGAAAAAGAAGGGGTTGAAACGGAGAAGGGACATAATTATGCAGCATCTGTTTATTTAGGCGACCTACTGGTAACCTGTTATTCTCTGTATAGTCGTAACCGTACTTTCGGAAATATGATCGGTAAAGGCTATTCTGTAAAAGCAGCTCAGTTAGAATTGAATATGGTGGCAGAAGGTTATAATGCTGCCAAATGCATTTACCGTACAAACCAGAGTGTCAAAGCTATAATGCCCATAGCATCAGCCATTTATGAGATATTATGGGAACAGCATTCTGCCGCTGATGGATTTAAGAAAATAGAAAGTTTTTTGGTCTAACAAAAATGGTAACTTTATTCCATGCCAGTTTCATTTACCTTATTAAGCCCCATGGTACTCTTGATACTGCTTGGTGCAGTCATCGGTATCAATCTTTTGAGGAAACTGTTGCGTCATGAGTAATAGTCGCAAGCCATAAGCTACAAGCCACAAGCTACAGGGTTCAAGCTGATTTTTCCAGACACATAAGTTTTTTAGCACAGTATTATATAGTAATGCTTATTTAAATTGCACGGCACTTCAGTGCCGTGAGATTTGAAAATTATTCTACAAAAAGATCTGCAGCAATACCATCAGCCAAAAATTTCCCTTGTGCTGTTAAGATGATGTGATGATTTTGTAACTGAATGTTTTGTTGTGCCACATGAATTTGCGCTGCTTGCAAAACTTCTTGTTTCCGATCTTCTCCCCAATATTTTTCTAAGAAATTCAATGAAATGCCCTCCATAGTTCTCAAACTGGTCATCAGGTATTCATTGATTCTTTGAACAGTTGTCAGCGTTTCATATTCAAATGGAATATTTCCCTGTTGCAGACTGCTGATGTATAATGGATTATTGGAAATATTCCATTGTCTGGTCAGCTCACCATCAAAAGAATGCGCTGCAGGACCTAATCCCAGATAAGGTTTACCTTGCCAATAACTGCTGTTATGCTTACTCCTGTATCCGGGTTTGGCAAAATTGGATATTTCATAATGTTCAAAACCAGCGTTCTCTAGAGTCTGGGTGAGTATACCGAAATGTGTGGCTTGGTGATCAGCATCTACCTGTTCTTTCGTTCCTTTTCGTACCATAACATCAAGCGCTGTATGAGGCTCTACTGTTAATGCATAACAGGATAAATGTGGTATGCCCAAAGTCAATGCTGTTTCAATATTTTGCTTCCAACGTTCATCGGTGAGTCCGGGGGTACCGTAAATCAAATCGATGGTTAGATTATGAAATCCGGCAGACTGTGCTAATTCAATACAATGTTTTGCCTGTTCAACATTGTGGGCGCGATTCATCCATTGCAGGTCTTCTTCAAAAAAAGATTGGATGCCAATGCTCAATCTGTTAATACCCGCTTGACGCCAATGATTCAATTTCTCTGTATTGATATCATCAGGATTGGCCTCCAATGTTATTTCAGCAGCAGAAGTAATGGTATAGTGTTCACTCAGGGTATCCAGAATCATCTTTAATTCCGAACCAGATAGTAACGAAGGTGTACCTCCCCCAAAGTAAATGGTCTCAATGGGTTCCTGTAAAAATGCTTTTCTGAGTATGGCTTCCTTACAAATAGCGGCTACCAAATCCGGCTTTAATTGTAGCTGAGTTGAAAAATGAAAATTACAATAGTGACAAGCTTTCTTGCAAAATGGAACATGAATGTAAATGCCGGCCATGATGCAAAGATAGGGGTACTGGGTGCTAGGTGCTGGGTACTAGGTTTTGAGTGATCAGATACACGCTTTATGTATTTATATCTAATTGTAATTATTACCAGTACCCAGTACCTAACACCCAATACCCGATCCCTCAACTTCCCTTATTTTTGCACCAATGAACCTGATGAAGCAACTTTCTTTACTGATTCTCACCTTGTTATTACAAGTAGTAGTGGTTGCACAGAGTGATACACCAGTGCGTAATAACGCACTTCAGCAAAGGGTTCGTTTGGATTCTGGCAAAAAAGTACAAACAACTCCGGTACAACAAGATTCTTTATCAGCGAATACAGATTCTGTTGCTCTTTTAGTGGATTCAACTATTGTTGACAGCTTGCAATCATTGGCTCCGGTAGTTACCGAACAAAAGAATGATACTAGTACGTATGCGAAATATTTGGTTCATCCTTACCTACCGTTATCTGGAAAGCCCATGTTCATGATTTCTGACTTTAGGGAAATACGAACACTGGATGATCTGTTTTATTTATTAATGGGAGTATTGCTATTACTGGCTTTTATACGATCTGTGTTTCCGCGTTATTTTAAAAATCTCTTTGTGTTGTTCTTTCAAACTTCACTCAGACAAAAACAAACACGCGATCAGTTGTTACAAGATAACCTGGGGTCTGTTTTCGTGAATCTTTTATTTATCGTCAGTACCAGTATTTATGGAGCACTGATTATCCGGCACAGGGAATGGCTCGATTATCCTTTCTGGCATGTGATTTTCTTTGGAGCGGGCTTGTTATCTGTTATGTATTTCGGAAAATTTCTCTTTTTACAGTTCGCAGGTTGGGTATTCAATTCCCGTGAAGCTGCGATGAATTATACGTTCACTGTTTTTTTAGTCAATAAAGTATTGGGGATCAGTTTGGTTCCTTTTCTCTTTTTGATGGCATTTTCAGCGTCATCGCTGAGAGAGGTAGCTTTTACGGTATCCGTTGGGCTTACCGGGGTATTATTACTTTATCGCTATGTCGTATCCTTTGCCAATATTAGGAACACATTGAAAGTGAATGCTTTACATTTTTTCCTATACCTTTGTGCTGTGGAGATATTGCCGCTATTGGTTTTATATAAACTGATGGCTGATTATATCGGCGGAAGGTTTTAATTTTGCAAAATCTCAGAAAGCAAGCATGGTAAAGAACGGATCCAAACAATCAGGAGCGACCAAAACCGCGAGAAGAATCCTGATCTCACAGCCTAGACCGGAAAGCGATAAATCGCCTTATTTTGATCTGGAGCGTAAGTACAAAGTAGAGTTGGTATTTCATCCCTTTATTAAGCTGGAAGGGATACCTGCTAAAGAATTCCGAAAACAGAAGATCGATATCATGCAATACTCTGCAGTGATATTCACCAGTAGGAATGCCATCGATCACTTCTTTCGTACTTGCGAAGAAATGAAAGTCACTATTGGTCAGGACACCAAGTACTTCTGTATCACGGAAGCTGTGGCACTCTATCTGCAAAAATTCATTTTATATCGCAAGCGAAAAGTTTTTTATGGTGCAGATGGTACCAATAAAAGCATGTTTGATGTGATCAACAAGCATAAGGAGAATGAGAAGTTTCTTTATGTGTGCAGTGAGAACCAACAAGACAATGAAATTGTTACCTGGCTGAAATCAAATAACTGTGAGTTTCAGTTGGCATTTATGTATAGAACGATCAGTAATGATATCAAAGAAGTGATTGAAGGAAAAGAGTATGATGTCATCTGCTTCTTTACGCCGAGTGGTGTTAAAAGTCTCTTTGATAACTTGCCTAGTTTCAAACAAAATGGAACTGTCATCGGAGCATTTGGAAACAATACCTCTAAAGCAGTAGAAGATGCAGGATTGAAATTGGAAATCAAAGTACCATCGCCGCAAAAACCAAGTATGGTATCGGCGTTGGATCAATTTCTTGCTTCAACAGTAACCAAAAAATAACATTTCATCTTATAATTTTTTAAACCCCTTGCATGGTCAAGGGGTTTTTTATAGCGTACAGTGTAGCGTACCGAGGATTATTCTACATTCATTATTCAATATTTTACATTCATCCATGCCAACCGATCATACACACACCAATCGATTGATTCACGAAACGAGTCCCTACCTTTTACAGCATGCGCACAATCCGGTAAACTGGTATCCATGGGGAGAGGAGGCGTTGGCGTTAGCGCGAGATACACAAAAACCAATTTTGGTAAGCATTGGCTATGCCGCTTGTCATTGGTGTCATGTGATGGAAAGAGAAAGTTTTGAAGATGAGGAAACTGCAGCATTGATGAATGAACATTTCATCAATATTAAAATAGATAGGGAAGAAAGACCCGATATCGATCATATTTACATGGATGCCGTTCAGGCCATGACGGGTAGTGGTGGTTGGCCACTGAATGTTTTTCTAACACCCGATGCAAAACCTTTTTATGGAGGTACTTATTTCCCGCCCATTCGTGCGCACAACAGACCCTCATGGAAAGAAGTGTTGACTGGATTACACAAAGCTTTCACAGAAAAAAGAGATGAGATTGATCAACAAGCTGAAAAACTAACGGCACATCTTTTAAAATCCAATCAGTTTGGGGTTGGGTCCATCGCAACAGATGGATTATTCCATCAAGAAATGCTGGAAGATATCAGTAGCAACATGCTAAAGCAAGCTGATACAGTTTGGGGTGGTTTTGGAGCGGCACCAAAATTTCCACAAACAGCCACTATCCGATATTTATTGCGTCATCATTATTTCAATCATCATCAAGAGTCATTAACACAGGCATTGTTGAGCATCGATAAAATGATTGATGGCGGTATTTACGATCAACTAGGGGGAGGCTTTGCACGGTATAGTACTGATACTGAATGGTTAGCTCCTCATTTTGAAAAAATGCTGTATGATAATGCTTTGTTGGTAAGTACTATGTGTGAAGCTTATCAGTTAACCCATTCTCCCAAATATGCAAGAGCTATTCGAGAAACACTAAGCTTTGTACAACGTGAGTTGATGCATCCGGAAGAAGGTTTTTACAGTGCATTGGATGCAGATAGTGAAGGGGTAGAAGGTAAATTTTATACTTGGCAGAAAAATGAAATCGAAGCTGCATTACCAGCAACAGATGCCGCTTTATGTTGTGCCTATTATGGTGTGATTGAAGAAGGCAACTGGGAGCATACCAATATCCTGCATGTACGTCAGGAACCATCCTTGTTTGCACAGCAACATGGTATGAGTGAGGAGGAATTGATGATCAAACTGGAGCAGATCAAATCAATACTACTTGAAAAAAGAAGCGAAAGAATTCGTCCCTCACTGGATGATAAACATTTATTGGGCTGGAATGCATTGATGAATATTGCTTTTTCACAAGCTTATGCAGCATTGGGTGACGAAGCCTACAAAGCGATAGCCATTCGGAACATGTCTTTCTTGGAAGATAAATTTTATGATGCCCTTACCCATACATGGAAGCATACTTACAAAGCAGGGAAAGCAATGATTCCTGCCTTTTTAGATGATCTAGCTTACTTGATACAAGCGTATATCTTTTTACAAGAGATAACAGGAGAGGGAGCTTATCTTCTAAAAGCAAAATTATTATTGGAGCAGGTGAACCAAGAATTTGGAGAAGAGCAAACGGGTTATTATTTCTACACCAAAGAAGGACAAACAGATGTAATTGTTCGTAAAAAAGAAGTGTATGACGGGGCTACACCCAGCGGTAATGCGATCATGGCTTTCAATCTGCAGTATTTAGGAAGGGTGTTTGACCAGAAGAACTGGCTGCAAAGAATGGAGCAAATGATAGGAAACCTGTCGCAGGCCATTGTTAAATACCCAACTTCTTTTGGTGTCTGGGCCTTAGTTATACAAGGAGAGGTTACGGGCTGGAAAGAAGTGGCTTTGATGGGCGAAGGAGCTAGTCAGTACCTGCCCCAAGTACTTGAGAAATATAGCCCTTATAAAATACTCCAATGTGGGGAAACTAAAACCGAGGATTTCCCGTTATTAGCAGGAAAAATGCCCAAAAATGGTGGGGTTTTGTTCTATGTATGCCAAAATTTTACGTGTAGTGATTATACTACCAATAAAATAGTTGACTTTTTAGCAATTGTGTAACAAGAATTGCGGTAATTTGCTCACTGACAGTGGCTTAAAAAGCCCCATTCAGTTAGTGAAAACAAAATTCTGACATTACTGGAATCATCTTTACCCGCCTTGTGAAATTATTGGTTTTAAAAAACAGAAGCTGCATTAAACTGCACTTCTAAACTTATATTTGTCACTGTCATAAATTAAGTTGAACAGATGAAAGGTTATTTAACTACTATTACCCTGGCCGTATTCACGCTAAGCCTCAGCTCATGCTTTCTGAATAAGGGCAAGAAGTCAAAAGGATTACCTGATGACGGTCAGTTACATGGAGTAGCCCCAACGGCCAGACCCAGTATGGCAACGCCGAGAAACATGGTATATATTCCACCGGGAACTTTTCATATGGGACCCAGTGATGAGGATATCAGTTTTAATTATACCAACAGGAATAGATCAATGTCTATCCCTGGTTTCTGGATGGATGCAACAGAAATTACCAATAATCAATATCGTCAGTTCGTAAACTGGGTACGTGATTCTTTATCCTTCAAGATTTTATATGGTGGTGGCATCAATAAAGAAGATGACACTTCTGCGGTAGATTGGAAAAAAGTAGCTCAGATCAAATATGACAAAGCAACTATCGAAAAATTAAATGAGTTAAACCTGGCTCCAGACAATCGTTTATTTGGAAGAAATGAAATTGATCCCGGTAAACTCAAATACAAAGTTGAATACTTCAATTTACCTGAAGCAGCTAAGCGCGAGAATGCAGATAGACCAAGAAAAGATTTCATTGTTAAGTATGATGAGAAAGTATATCCTGATACGCTAGTTTGGATCAGAGACTTCTCTTATTCCTATAATGAACCCATGACCAAGCGTTATTTTGCTCACCCATCTTATGGTAATTATCCTGTGGTAGGTGTAACATGGAAACAAGCAGTTGCTTTTTGTCACTGGCGTACACATTACCAGAACTCTTGGTTAGAAAAGAAGAAATTCGCAGTGGATGGTGACTATCGTTTACCGAGTGAAGCAGAATGGGAATATGCTGCTCGTGGTGGCAGAACCAATTCTATGTTCCCTTGGGGTAACTACTATTTAAGAAATAAGAAAGGTTGTTTGTTAGCCAACTTTAAGCCTGGTCGTGGTAACTATCCTGAAGATGGTGGTTTCTACACTGTGAAAGCTGATGCCTATTGGGCAAATGATTACGGCTTATACAATATGTCTGGTAATGTTGCGGAATGGACTGGTTCTTATTTCTATGAAGGATCTTACAACTTCATGTCTGATTTAAGTCCGGACGTACGTATCGAAGCTACAGATTCAGATTTGCCTCGCATGAAACGTAAAGTGGTGCGTGGTGGTAGCTGGAAAGACATTGCTTATTATCTACAGGTAAGTACTCGTAATTATGAATACCAGGATACCGCAAAATCATACATCGGATTTCGTTGTGTGATTGATCTGGCTCCTAAATCAAAAAAATAAAAATCCGTCCCGAACGTCGAAGACGATTCGGGATTCAATAACTATTTAAAACTAAACTTAAGATTATGGCTTCAGGTGTTTCTCCTACAACCAACCGAATTGTAAACGTAATTGTATGTCTGGGTGCCTCCGTAGTAATTTTTGGTGCCATGGCAAAGATCCTTCACTTGTCATGGGCAGACTGGGCATTGAAGATTGGATTAACAACAGAAGCGCTCATCTTCGTAGTATATGCTATTTTACCTCCTCCAGATATGGGTGCGCCAGCAGTGGCACCAGTAGCAGCAGGTAATCCTGCTTTAAAAAGTTTGGATGATATGTTGCAGCAAGCAGATATCACTCCTGCTAATTTATCAAAGTTGAGTTCTAGTTTTCAGAAATTAGGAACTACGGTAGATAACATGGGAGAGATCAGCGATGTAGTAAAGTCAACTGGTGATTTTTCTGCAAAAGCTAAAGAAGCAACTACTGCTTTTTCTTCTATATCAGGAGCTGTGAATCAAGCAACACAATCATTGTCTGGTTTCAACAGTGCATCTGAAGGAACTAAACAATTCCATGAGCAAGTGCAGGTACTGACTAAAAACCTGTCTTCTTTGAATACCATTTATGAATTGGAATTGCAGGAAAGCAATAATCATTTGAAAGCATTGAATCAGTTCTATGGTAAACTGGCACAAGCTTCAGCGGCTATGTCTAGCAGCGCAGATGATGCGATGAAGGCAAAAGAGCAAATCGCTGCGTTGGCTAATAACCTGGGTAAATTGAATCAGGTATATGGCAATATGTTGACAGCTATGCAGGGACGCGCTTAAAATTTCTTGCTTGCAAAACCTATTATAAACCGAATAGAAAACTTTACATAAATGGCATTACCCAAGGAACCGAGGCAGAAGATGATTAACATGATGTACCTCGTGCTTACTGCACTGTTGGCACTGAATGTATCATCTGAGATCTTGAACGCCTTTAAAACGGTGGACAGGAGCCTTATGACAGCCAATGGAATTGTGGATAAGAAGAATGCGGAGATATTCAGATCATTTCAGGCAAAAATTGAAGATCCTAAAACCAGAGAAAAAGCACAAATATGGTTACCCAAAGCTCAACAAGCACAAAAGTTAGCCGATGATTTGTATGCTTACATGGAAGGACTAAAAAAAGAATTGAAAGAAGAGTCTGGTCTAACTGTTGGAGAAGACGGCAAAGAGTCTTATAAAGAAGATAATCTGGATGCAGCAACTCGTATGTTTATTTCTGAACCCCCGAATGGAAAGGGCAGAGGTAAAGAATTGTTAAGCAGATTAAAAGCATTTAAAGATCAGTTGTTAGCAATTGATCCGGATATGAAAAAAGAAATCGAAGCCTCTTTACCACTAGATCTTACGCCGCTTCCCTCAACCAGTGATGCAGGAAAAGATGATTGGGCTTATGGATATTTTCATATGACACCTGCTGTAGCAGCCATTACGATATTGAGCAAGTTTGAGAACGATATTAAAAATAGTGAAGCATTGGCGGTGGATTATTGTCATCGTCAGATCGGACAAGTTGAGTTGATTTATGATGAATTTCAGGCATTCGCAGGAACCAATTCTCAATACCTGAT
>VFQN01008305.1_pt1 | contig 10567 bp, 9 predicted proteins | sample 3512371 | NCBI WGS metagenome assembly VFQN01 (sample SAMN10412370, study PRJNA504923) | tailings metagenome | isolation source: Replicate 2 from Balatoc abandoned mine | place: Philippines: Itogon, Benguet | collected 2017-08-28 | reverse complement strand
TGTTATTACCTTCTTCATCATAGGATGTTTCACGTAACATTTCAACAAAGCAAACAGAGGTTGGGCGTGAATCACCAGTTGGTTGAATTTGTCCTTTACTTAACAAATCAGATGGATCTAAGGATAATAATTGGAAGGTATTATCCCAGCATCCTACTGCCATGAAACTTGATCGACTTCTTCCTTCAGGGATGATACCGACGTCTAAACAAGAAATCTCACGTCCCATGTCAGTCTGACTCATCTCAACGAGCTGTCCAGCCTCGTCTAACTCGAAGTATGTAATCTCACCTCCTGAAAGTGAGATGGCGACTTGTCGCTCATTGACAGAAGCTAATTGAATAGATCGTCTTGGAGGTGGTTTCCACTCTGTTGGAGCAGCATTCGCCCGGATATGACGTATTCCATTCGCATACACTTGTAAAATTGCATTATCAGCAAGTAAAGCAACTTGTAACGTCGCAGTCGTAGTCAAGAACCCGCTATCCGTCACTTCTTCGATTGTTTCCCCTACTGCTAATACTAAGGTCGACGTGGTGAAAGAGACAACGATATAGGCATCATTCTCATCATCTTGTGTCTTTTTAATTGTCCATACAGCTGTAGCACGCCCAGGAAGATCAATCGACGCTAATTCTGAAACAGAGATTCCATGGCGTAATACACGGAATGTTGATCGATTCCCTTTACCACATGCAGCATATAACTGGATAGCATCATCACCTAATAAATCCGTTGCAATCAGATCTGTAATAGGTGCTAAAGATGATATCGTATCAGCAATAAGAAGATTGGATAGTTTATTAGATGGTTTAAAAATTGGTGCAACACGTGATGCAGATAATGAGTCATCACCTAATTCTTCATTTAATACTTCATCAGTAATTTTTTCTGATTTAATTGCATTCGAATCATCAATTCCTTGAAATTGATAGAAAAAATGGTTACTGATCTCACTGGATGTATATAAAAATCCTGTTTTAGTAATACATAATGTGTTACATGGTTGTATTGTATCGAACACTGATATATGAATGTTTGTGATAATTTTTGAATCATTTGGATCTTGATCTAATGTCACTTTATATAAATCACCATATTCTGATTGTACGATAAAGAAAAATAAATCTTTTTGTTTATGTAATGTACCTGATGTAATTAATACACCTTTCTCCTTTGGTAAATTATATCGTCGGGGTATTGGTGCACGTATTTCAACATGTCCTTGATGTTTATAACTAATCCAATTTTCACCACATATTAATACACCTGATGGCCAAGAATCACCACCTGGTACGCTTAACAGAAAATTGGCTGTTCTGGAAATTGGTTCAGACCATTTGCGTACAACATGATTTAAACCAAGATCTAATTCATAGTAGGATAATTTTTTCTCGATCTCTTGTAACGCTTCACCGGTGGCATCTTGATCAGCTTGACTATACTCTAATTCGATTAAGGCGAAGATTGGATTCTCATAACCAACATCAACACCACATAATGAGAAAACGATTGTTTCAACTTTATGAGCTTCTAATGGTGAAGAGATGGTGAGCTTATTTGAGGTATCACGATTAAGAACGTAGACAAGCTTTTGTTTCTCTACTCCAGCTGAACGAAGGGAGAAAAAGGCGAAATCAATGGAAAATGTCATTCAGAAGAGAAGAATACTTACCAATCATGATGGCACGACCCTTTGGATCAGCAGCAATGTATTGGCCTGGGACAATACGACGACAACCAGTCTTACCAAATACTTCACAGTGAACAAGTTTCCAGTTATTAATCTTTGCATCATATTCAACGATAGAGACCTTGCCAGAATCAGATCCAATAACAACATAATCACGATTAGAACCAGCTAAACGGAAAGCAACTATGGAACGGATAATAGCAAATGCAGGGGAGGAGCAGATTGTTTGTAATTTTCCATTTTCATCTGGACGAAGTAATTCGAGGTGATTACCACGTACGGTTGCAATTTCTTGCTGCTTAGGACCCGAAAAATTGCCTAAAGAATGGAAATGATAAGATCTAATTGTACATCATGGTTCAAAGAGGTCACCGCTCACCATAGATTGCAAGATTGACAGCAGATGATGGATGCAAGTTCGTGCAAATCAAATTCATTTTCCCGAAATAATAAAAGCTGTAGAAGACTGAAAACCTATTCCAACAAAGATTAGCACCTGAAACAAAGTAATATGGAAGTCAAATGTCTCGGTTAATCGTATGAATTCGATGAATGCAAAGAATTCGATTGCGACTTTATCAAAGGTCTATTTATATAAATATCGACTTTTATAAAACTAAGAAGGAGGAAAACGACAAAAGAAAGATCCGATTACCGATCCTTCTCAAACAACCACTTCTTTTCTATCGAATTTAAACTCAATTAGTGACAATGAAAACTGCTGAGATTCATTTAGAGGTTGACGTGAATCATGGTAACTCTTCGAATGCGGGAAAAACTGATTTACGCTCGCAAGTTGGGAGAAATAGACCACCTGCGCCAGCAAACAATAGACCTGTCTCCCAGATTAATCGCCCTCCTGAAAACGATGGTATTTTCGCTTGTTGTGGTCCTCGTCCTACCCGAGAAGTTGATCTCAGTGGAGCGCCAGATGAAGACTTCTTCTCTGATAACATCGTTAAACTCACCAACGGTTTCACCGCCTACAGACTCATCGAACCATTGAAGCCTGGACAACCTGATCCTCCTTTAATTGTATTAATTCACGGTCTACAAAATTCTTCATTTATGTGGGCTGATGTTGCAGAACTACTCGCAGATTTCGATCAAGGACCACTCGCTAATGTTTTGATCTATGACATCTTTGGTCACGGAAGAAGTCCATGGACCGGAAAAAATCTTTCCCTTGATGTTCTTGTTACACAAGTGAAAGAGCTTCTTGAATGTAAGTTTCGTCATCTCTGTTTGGCTTTATCTTTTCTTTAACGGTGTCTACATCTCGTAGCCTTAGGATACAGCGATAAACAGATTTCTCTTGTCGGATATGACCTTGGTGGAGCCGTTGCGGCAGGGTTCGCTGCACGTTTCCCAAATTTGACATTAAGTTTAACCATGATAAGTCCTGTAGGTATCTTATTCAATGGTCCATTCGATGAAGTTTCATTTAAATCCAAATACTTCGGGGAATTATCCATCTATAAACAACGTTCACAATTACCATTAAAACAATTTGATGAATTTTATAATATAGATGATCATAGTTCACATTATTATCTAATCTCAAAGCAAGTAGCAATGGCAACATGGCAATTAGAACACACACCAGGTTATTTAGGATCGTTATTATCATTGTATCGTTATTTCCCATTACGTGAAATGGAAGAAATCTATTATGCAATTGGTAGAAGTTTAAAAAATGTCTTAATTATCTGGGGTGGACGTGATAAAGTGACACCTTATGGTAAATGTATTAAATTTATGGAAAAGGCATTTCCTAATGCAACGATAGTTGATATTGTGGATGCTGGACATAATTGTGTATATGAAAAATTTGAAGAAGTTGTGACTGAAGTATTACAATTTCATCGTGATATTTATTATACCAAATAAAAGTAATTGAACGGTCTCCAAAGACACTGAAATTAACCTTTGGTCATTAAATAAGCCTTTAAATTCCGACGATTTGTAACATAGCCTTGCGTCGTTCTATTTCTTTTATTATGATTATTCTCTTTTTTGTCGATTTAAAAAATTGCTTTAGTCTGTAGTTTTGAAAGGATTTCAAGTCGCTAGCGCTGCTGATCGGAATCAACTCACACCTTACACACGATCTGTTATTTGTCATGCTCCCACTTATTGTTTGCTCCTCTCTTTTGTTTTGCTCCTTTCTGTATTATATAACATAACAAGTGCTTTGTTGGAAGTGTTCTGATCCATGTAACCAACTTCGGAACCGGTCCCTGCTCAATCCATGACACAACTTACACCTCATATTCTGAGTGAAGAGAATTACGGTAAAGATAGAGGAGCACGGAGCAGAAATGGGAACCATTATCTGCGAACTCTGTGACGGCATCCCTAAACTCTGCAGAAGATCCCATCCATGATCACGCAGCATTTCACGTACCCTACCTCTTTGTCTCGAAACATATAGCAGTGCGATTTCAAAGAGGGTTTGGATTTTTGTTGATAGTATGCTTATTCTACGTACGAGGAGATCGCGATCGATTGTCTCCTTGGACGATACCTTTCATCGTTGAATTAGAGATCATCAAAAAGAAATGAAAAACAACGAAAAAACAAGAAAAGAGAGGAAGGAAAAACTGAGAATATGAATTTCTTTTCGTTATGTGCAAATGATTTCCTACGATCATGTGCATTACAATCTTACACCACTACTCGCACTAATTTACATTGATTACTGCCTAATATATATCTTACAGGATAACTATTCACAAAAAATAATCCTTATCACTCTTGAAACTGTTGTAGGGATTCTCGAACCAACTATTATTTTTTACATTGATCAAAGGAGATACCACAAACCATCATAACGATGAAAAGAATCAAAACCTGTATTACAAAGTGAAAAACAAACTATAAACCAACTGAATCAACAAAACTTACCACAAGAACAACAAAAATGATGACGTAATTACGTATTTTACGACACCACATGGCTCTTTTCAATGTTCTTGACTAAGGATAGAGGGTAAGGTGAGTTATATGAGTATGTAAGAGGAGATCTAACCGATTTCTCAAATTTAAACGCTTGTTGGTTCAATTTATCAGTTTTATCAACTAACAATTCAATTCTTTCACCTCTTTCTAATACACGATCAATATTTTCTAACATAACATCTTTTACTTCATCAATCTGTGCTTGAACTCTTGCTATATTATCAGAGGTTGGATTATTATTATAGAACTCCTATGCAACAGAAAAGAAAAAAAAAAAAAAGAGTCAAAATAGTCATTCATGAGGAATGAAGCATCTAAATTACCATTTTCTGTTTTAATGTTGGAGAAAACATATCATTTAGTGAGAAAGCTAGTGCTGTTTGTTCAACTGTTTGGAATCTTTCTCTCCAAGCTTTTTTGACATCTTCTAAGAAACCAAATGTTATCCTTCTTTTAGTATTTTCATCAGACATGCATAAAAAGGTAATTCCTTGATCTACGATGTAATGGAATACATGTTTATCATATACATAACTCATTTTCGAGTCTTGTTCTGGTATTTTAGCAAGTAAGACTCTTGTAACAGTCGGGAAGTTTCCCGTTGATGATGTGTACTCTGCAAGTACAACTTTCTTTCTTGCTATTAAGGCATATAGAATTGGCATCTTGTCAACAATACTCTTCCTAATAAATAAGTCAATAGAATTGTAACTAAAATCAGGGATAATTTTCCACTGATCTTCTCTAAAAATATCATGTTTTCAATAACTCAATAAAATCGACTTTTTCTTGATGTGTTTCCCCTGTCAATTTTGTTCATTTCATCATTCTTTTCTGATTGTTTTGCTTGAAGTCATGAACGTGTTGACCAATCTCGTTGTTGTGATTTGCGCTTTCTGCGCTATGTTTAAGGGAACAGCAGCGGAGGAGTTGAGAAGCAAATTTCTTTACGAAAGTAAAGATATGGGATTCTATAACTTAACGAGCTGTTCAAGCGCTCCTTCTTGTGGTAAGTAGGACGTAGAATGAAAAATTTAGAGTGACTTCATTTCACATAGGAACTGCTATGGCAAGCTATAATGGTGTTAGTGCAAAGAGTAACGGAAAGGATCAATGTACTGGAGAGTGTTGTGCTGGTCACATCGATACCGGTTGTGCTTATCAATGTGTCGAACTTGCTCAACGCTATTTCCACGAGAAGCACGGAATTACTCCAATTTGGTATGTTAATGCCAAAGATATGTGTTCAACCCATCCTTCTGGTGTTTCGAAGACTTCAAGCCCTAAAGCTGGTGACCTCTTTGTCCGCACTAGTGGAACCTATGGTCACGTCGCTGTTATCACTGCGGTCCACAGTAGCACTGTCGATGTTTTAGAGCAAAACAGCTCCCCTTCGGGCAAGAATACATACAATAAAGCTGATGCAGGGTGTTTCTTAACTGCTGGTGGTGGCGGTGGTGGAGCATGCACACATTTAGGATATTATTGTGGTAACGATGGTTTAGGTAAAGATGCAAATAACTTATACTATTGCTCTGGTTCAGGAGCATCACCAACTTTAAAGACTGATTGCTCTTTCACTTGTGCTACAATGCCTTCAGGACAAGATGATAAGTGTGTGTCTGGTTCGTGCTCATCTGTCAACACTGGTAACTATTGCGGTGGTGACAAGATTGGTGGCGATAAGAACACTTTATATCGTTGTGAGAGCGGTAAGCCAGCAGGTGCAAAGTATTGCAGCAATGGTTGTTACACAGCTCCTTCTGGCTCGAATGATTACTGCAAATAAGAACTCAGGCTGATCTGTCTTCTCTTGCATATTATTTATTTTATGTTGTTTTCCCACCTTGTATTTGTCCCTCTTGCAGCCATCTTTAATTTGCTGTGTAGTTTGGTATTTGGTTGATGAAATGGTCTTTGTCAATGACTTTCATCTGAGTAAATTATGTTCTTTGAGTTTATTATTTAGAATAGAGAATGTTTTCTCGTGATAATATTCTAATAATCACAATATTTTCAGCTTTTGATTCTAAAGAAAGATGCTACAGAATTAAGAATGCTCTGAGATGGTGTTGTGGTTAGCTCCAAGTTGATTGACTTCTCTCCAATTTCATCAAGCCTCTGATCTTCGAAAATAGATTGCGGCGAAACAAGTTCTCTCATTATTTATTGATTACTTCTATAGATAATGGAAAAGTAGGTACATCGATATATAATGACTACTATTAAAAATTCTTTTATTTTTCTACTCTACCAATTCCAATTAGAAAATGGGTATTATATCTTATAAAGCGATATTAAGTGATCAAACATATTGTAAGGTCTGTCAATGCAAAGACAAAAACAAAAGAAAGAAAATACGAATATTGACTGTTATTCTATGAAATCTCTAATTTGGGCAAAATGTAATGGTATAGTCAACAACATTAGCACCGTTGACCATGGAATTACAGGTATGAGTACTGCTCATGTCATCGTAAGGATAAGTGTAAGCACTTGGACAAGCTTCTTTCAACCAGGATAAAGTTGGCTTGACAACATCAACCCAGTTAGGGTTTTTATTCTTGCATTGCTCTGTGTATTGAGCTCCAGGAACAGCAAGACCCTCGTCACTCCAGTTAACACAACCACAGCAAGAAGAATCAGCACCATTCTGATAGCAGGAACCAACATCAACACACGCATATAAGTTCCAGTATGTAATGGATTCTTGACCTTTTGGTCGATCACTGCAATAAAATGGTGCTCCATAGTCTCTTTGAACTCCACAAATTTGGTTAGCAGACCAATAACCAAGTAATTTACCGCATTTTAATTGAAGCAACTGTTGATAACCAGGATTAAAACTCAAACCACAAACCGTCCCCGCACCACAATCATTGTCGGAATTGCAACTATTACCTCCATTCTCAACCCAATTATATTCACTGAGAGGTGGTTTGAGATCCCAACTGCAATCGCCGAGACCAGCAGACGCTCTCTTCGCACCGGGGCTTCCACACCAATATGGTTTGTCAGAAGTGGAGGAAACACTTGGGGTAATACTAACAGGCAAGTTAACTCCATTTATAACTTCAACGTCATAGAAGTCGGTACCGGCATTATTGACAGTAAATTCCGCTTGAGTGGCAGGTTGCTGGAATCCATGAATACAGGCTCCCTTCCCACCACCGCAATCTGCAGTTACACAACCGCTATCAGAGCAATTTGTTCGACCCGCAATTACACCACTCCATCCCGAAGTTGGGATATCTACAACTGTTCTTCCTCCATTTGCTGATAATTCGAAATTATTGTTTGGAGGAGTAATTGTTGGCGATCCGTAACCGGAGACAAACCCAAACCAGACAGTCTGCTGACATTGATTTACAACAGTAAAAGTGCGAGCAGATGCAATGGCAAATACAGTAAGCGAAGTGAGTAAAGTTGACTGCATCTCTTGATTGTTTTGTTTTGTTTTGTTTTGTTTTGAAAGTCATACTTTTCGAATACTCTACTTCTATTAATCTTGATATTTTCAAATGGGAAAGACTAGTAAGGTAGAATAAAAAGACAAGATTTCCGCAGTTCGGCGGCTTCTTTGCTTTGATAAGATCATAAGATCGAAACACGCGAAGGATCATTCATTTTATTTCAGATTTGAATTGTTTATCGATTGTGAAGAATGGCCTCTGCACATAGACTCAAAGTCCCTGCTTTTGATTTATCTTGGTATGAATTTGCTCATAAAGAGCAACCCCATGTGTTTTTGTTAATGCCTGGAGGTGGTGGAAGCACAAAATCTGGTGTTAAAAATCAAATTATTTTAGCAAAGAGTGAATATCCCGGAGGAAATGAATTAGAGTTTGTTGATCCATATTTAACAGATTCTGATGGTGTTATGGCTCTTTGTACTGGGATAGCACATGGAGTTATTCAGGTAGCGTGATGGCTGCAGAAACTACTACTGGTCGTAATTCTCATCTCATATAGGGTAAAGATATGATTCTTGCTTTGGTTGATGCATTCTGTTTAGTATTAGAGGTTTCTATGGATGAAGAAAAGAAATCTTTAAGGTAGAGAGTGACAGAACTGTTAACAATCAGGAAACTTTCTGATATATCACTTTAGATTTGAGCGAAGGGTTCGATTTCAAGTAGACTTCCATGAAGAAACTCCTTCTGCTGTAAGCAGTCTATTTTTATTCCTTTCCTGTGAAATGATTATTTGAATAGAACACTTGTCTTATCACTTCATTTGGAGCCGTTGTTACTGCCGGTAAATATGTCATTCTTCCAAAATATTTTACCATCTAACCTTTGATGATTTAGGTGAAGATGGTACTGTAAGAACATGGTTGATTGATGAAGAGAAAGGAGAATGGAAAGCTTCAAAAATCTTTGATTTGAAAGATCATACTGCTCCTGTATCAGCACTATCTGAACATCCTTCAGAACCATGGGTAGTCAGTGCTGGTAAAGATGGTTCTTGCAAAATATGGGATGTGAAAAACGGAAATCTATTGATTGATATTCCCTATTTAATTGATGGCATTCCAAACTTTGATGCAAAGAAAATGAAGATGGAATGTCGTGGAGTACAGTAAGTCCATATCCCTTCGTTAGTTTCATTTTTCATTATTATTTTCTTTATTCTCTATTAGTTTTTCTATCGATGGAGATTCTATCTATTCTATTCAAAGTCCAAGAAAAGGATCAACTTACCTCATTCGGTGAGAAAAATCCTCTGATTTTTGCCACTATTCCGAATTATTATGCTGTCGTAACGTAGGTGGGGAATAGAAAAGAAAGAGGAAAAGGTCGTGGATAAAGTTGAATCAGAAGATGAAGATGAGAAGAAATCATCTGACAAGAAAGAGAAGTCTAAGACTACCACTGTTCTGGTAGCATTCTATGATAAGAAGAAAGAGGTTCACAAAGTTCCTTCAACTCGCTTAGCTATGTCTGAGGATGGTAAATATCTTGCTATTGGAGCTTCTGATGGCAGTGTATCAGTGGTGGAGACAGAGAACTTAAAAGAAGTGAAGAAAGTTAGTTGTCATGATCTTCCAGTGACTGGATTAGGATTTGCTCCACAACATTTAACCAAGGAAAAAGGTAAAAATTGATTTGAAAACGTTTTTTGTTTATTAACTCTGTTGTTTGGATAGAATTGGATTTCTTTATTGCGACATGTTCAGCAGATAATAAATTAAATTTAATTAAAGTGAAAGGTATGATTTCACTCAAGTTTGATGGATAACATCATAATGATTATATCTTTATTTCTCGTAGGATATTCCCCAATCGCTCGATTTCTGATTATTTTAGTATTAATAGTTGTTATTCTTTCACTATTTCTTTTAACAACAGGTTTACATATTGAAGTATCAAGAATCTTAGGTGATAAGTAATGTAGGTAGCGGGAGAAATAATTAGATTTTCATTGGTTGCATTCATTTATCTAACTTCACTAATATCGGACATGTTGTTCAAAAAATGAAGACATTGCCAAACGCATATATGCAAAGCGCTAAGAATATATTGGTTTCCAGTTCTTTCTCCTTGTTGAGTTTTGGATCTTTCACAGAAAATGAAAATATTACCAACTCTATTCTTCTTCCTTTCATTCATTTTCTTTTGCTCTTCATACTCTCCTTTCAGACATTATCATCGAGCTAAATTAATCTTGACAGCAGGGAAGAATGATGTCACTGTTCAGAACCTCGATACTCAAGAGAAAATCACGATGCAGGCAGGAGAATCTCTTTCTCTAGCTGCAGTTAAAACGGGGACAAGATTATCTTTCCAATGTAAACAAGGGAGTTGTGGGAGCTGTGAGATTCTTTTAGATGGGAAAGTTGTCCGGAGTTGCATTGAAAATATTCCGGCCAAGAAATCTATTACCATCTCGAAGGTTAAAAGAAAGAATTAA
>VFQN01008303.1_pt1 | contig 10572 bp, 17 predicted proteins | sample 3512371 | NCBI WGS metagenome assembly VFQN01 (sample SAMN10412370, study PRJNA504923) | tailings metagenome | isolation source: Replicate 2 from Balatoc abandoned mine | place: Philippines: Itogon, Benguet | collected 2017-08-28 | reverse complement strand
GCGTGCAAACCCGGCAGCGACCGCGCCCATTTTGTTGCTTTATTGGTGTGGTATGGGAGGGACGCCTCCGGGCGCGCACGTAACTGCACCGCGTTTGAGGCGCAGCTTGACGTGGGGTCGGTGTTTGTGACCGGACAGCCCGTATTCATGCCCCGCAACGACGCATATGCACACATGGCCCCAATCATGTGAGCTCCATTTTATCCTGTACAGGGCTGCAGTGGCGGGGGGTGGGAACCGAGCCACAGCGGAACGTTGCGGTGTGGTCAAGGACCGACAATGCCAGGGGCCACGGACAGTTCATGTGGGTCGCCGCTGGTACCAAGATGTGAGGTATTTGCTTTGTTTTGTGGCTTGATACTGTTGGCTTAAAGGCAGCAGCTTGGGCTGCTATACGTGGTATGGTGGCAATTTGAGTGATATGGTATGAGACCTGTCTACCGGTAAGTTCATCGCAAGGTGTGGGTTACAGTGCTGTCGGTGGGAGATTGTCAATGCTGTGAGCAACATCAACGTCCTCGATTTTGACTGACAGGCGAAGGCCAGGAGCTCCGTTAGCTAGTAAGGCCTGCTGGTACGCTTGAGGCACGAGCTCCCGGGGGCTCCTTGTCCTACTGGCCTGCCGCAACCGTTCACGTGCCCTGTCGGGCCCTGTCAATAAAGCAACACGACACCTGTCACCCCGGCGGTCCATGGCACGTCCCCCCTGGGCCGTCGCCACCGTGTATCGCTCAAGACACGCGCCACACTGTGTGGCCCACACACGCCACGGCCCTGCTAAACGACTACCGGTACCGGTAAACCACTACTCCGCGGAGCACCGGCTCGCGTTACCCGCATCGCAGCGCGTCATCTGCAAGGGGCCTAGAGTCCTGCCCGCCCACCGCCCAGCAGCCAGCACCGTAGCCACACAGGACGAGTCGACAGCCCTCAAGGGCACACGAGTCTGCCCATCCAGACCCATCAGGCAACGTGCGTTGGGCACGTGGGACGACCGCGCGCATACGGGTGGGGGTTGTGGACCTCGCCCGGACTCAGGCGACTATACCAGCTACCGGTATCTCCGTTGCCACATGACTGTAAGAGTGTTCACTACGCAGGCGTCGTCGCCGCCGCTGCTGCTGCTGCCGCCTGTGTGTTAGCGTCCGTGAGCTGCTCAATGATGTCGTCCTCGCTGGTGGTCATGAGCGCCTCGTAGGCCTGGGGGCACGGGCGGCAGGGACAGAGGGAAGGGGGTAGAATAACCAGCTATTGCGGTTGGAAGTACGTAAGGCGGTCAAGGCGGGGAGGGTGAGGAGGCGCGCAGGGTCGCAAGTAGAGGCCGCACATGGCCACGGCGACGGCGATGGACAGGTAAGGGCATGCGCCAGCACGGCGCCTCCCGTCCCACCTTCTGTATCTCCTGGAACTTGGCCTTGGCCTCCTCCTGGTTGTCGGGGTGCTTGTCGGGGTGCCACTGCATGGCCAGGCGGCGGTAGGCCTTCTTGACGTCCAGCTTGGAGGCGCCCAGGGGCACCTCCAGCAGCTCGTAGTGCTGCGGGGAAGCAGGGAGACAAGGATTGGTCCAGGGGTTGGCAGTGTATCCAACGTTCAGCAGAGTATACCACCTCCAGCAGCCCGTAGTGCGGGGGAGGGAGGAGCGGGCTGGAGACAAGGCTTTTGTGAAGGGATGAGCGGTGTGTGCTACTGTGAACTACCGGGGGAACGAAGGACACTACTTTAGCACCATGTAGCATCTGCAGCAGCTAGCGATGTGGCCACAGGAGCTGTGACAACTGACAAGGCAACGGGTACTCTGGAGAAGGCCTGGAGGTGTTAGGAGGGTTGCACGGTCCCTCAGCAACATCAGCCCGGCTACGGGGAAAGAGCTTCCAACAGAAGCCATTCACCCACCGGCTTGGCAGCTGTGTTCCTGCCACGCAACTCACGAAGCGCTTGTCCAACCACGGCCCGCCAAAGCACTGCCACTGCCCGCCAAATCATGGCCGCTCCCGCAACCGCGTCCCACCTTTGCGTGCCGCAGGTGGTACAGCATGCGCTCCCTGCGCTTGGCCTCGCGCTTCTTCTCGTACTCCTTCTGCCGGTTCTTGGCCTTCTGCTCCCTGTTGTCGATGGCCTCCATGATCATGCGCTCCGCCGTCTCCACCGCCTTCTGGTCGCCGAACAGCATCACGGTGGTCAGCTTCTTCTCGCCTGCGGGCAGCAACGCAGGGCAAGGGGTAGGCGTTGGGCGTGGGCCGGCGTGGGTGGTATTACCTGGGGGCTTGAGCAGACCCCCAGTGGTACAGGGCTGGCCGCGGCAACTGCCTGCAGGACCTGGCCGGGGCAGGGGACGGAGGCCCTGCCGACGGCACGTAGCAGACCGCCGGCTGCGCTACCCTCCGCTGATGCCCAGAAGCGACGTGCTCTACTAAACCGTCATTGCGTCAGGCGTCATGCGACATGCCTCGTGCAGTGGAAATACGACACCCTGGCTTTACGGTTGCCCCTGTCCCCGAGCGCAAGCACCTGAGAGACACATGCATGCACCCGTGTGGCCGTCCGTTGCCGCGCTGGCCCCGTTCCGCCCCCCCCCCCTGGCCCTCACCCGTCTGCAGCAGCTCCTCCATGTCCACCTTGAAGCTGGCGCCCCACCCCTTGGTCAGCTCCTTCTCGTCCTTCTTGATCTGGGTGGATGGGCGCGTAGGTGGGTGGGTGGGTGCAGAAGGATGCGAGAGGGAAGGTGACATGTGGCGCGGCACGATGCACTCGGTGTTAGCAGAGAGACACTCAAATAAAGGTAGGTTCACATACAGCAAGGGCCATGGCAAAGGCTTTACTGGGAGACGTGTTCTCTGGGAGCATTCCGGAATGGTGCTGAGCAACAAGGAACCTGACCAGTAGGGCAGTGGCAGTGGCCCGAGGCAGGTCAGGCAACAGACGCCCCACCCAGACCCACTCCACACATGCCGCACCCGAGACCCAACCGCCCACCTGCACCCTGCACTTGGACTTCTTCTGGATCTCCTTGATCTTCTCGCCCCCTGGGCCCACCATCAGCTTCACCTTGTTGGAGGGGATCTGCGAGTAGGCACGCAGCGGATGCCGGGGGGGGGGGGGGGGGAGCGCCGCAAAGACAATAAACGGGGGCGGAGGAGAACGCGGCGCCCTGCAACGGCGAGATGGACATTCGCTTGATGACAGCGGCGGGCTGTCACTGTTCAACAGCGCCCATGTGCTGTGCCCTGCCACCATGCGTGCTTAAGCGGGGCGCAAACATACACTACGGAGGTGCGTGACATGACCCCAGCAAAGCGATGCTTCGTGTGCCACTTGGGGACTCACGTCACCTCCAAACCCACCTGCTGTGGTCCTTCCTACCACCCCACCTGACTGCCAAGAAGCTCCCCTTCCCTGCTTTTGTTACCCCATGAAAACCATCCATTCACGCAGCCCCCCAGCTACGCACTGGCCACCTATGCGCCCGCCCACCTACGCACCCGCCTACCCACGCATGCACCCGCAAACCTCCCTCCCCCACCTTGATCTCCAGGTCGGGGTTGGCGTCAGGGTCGTCGTCATCGCTCTCCGCCAGCACCTTAGGCAGCGCCGTGGGGGCTGCAGCGGGATGCGGGAAAATTGGGCATGTCACAACGCATGCGGTTTGTGGCGGCATCTGCGAACGTTTTCATGGGCCCGCGGCGCATGCCAGACCGCCGCCAAAAGCCCCACTCTCCCATCTAGCCACCTAATTATCGGCCAATCTGCAGATCTTGGTCTGTCTACAAGCCTCCCTACCGCCAACCCCCGCTCACCCTTGCCCGCCGCCAGCTGCTCCGCAATCTTCCTCCGCTCCTCCGCCCTCCGCGCCGCCTCCTCCGCCTGCCGCTGCGCCACCTCGGGCATCACCGCCGCCGCCATGAAGGCGTCCAGCGGGTCCTCGTCGTCGCCGCCAGCCGCCTCCGCCGCCCGCCGCGCCGCGTCGTCCGCCTGGTCCTTGGCGCGCTTGGCCGCCACCGCTGGGGGGACGTAGTTGGGGTCCGCCAGCAGCCGGGCGCGGATTTCCGCCCTCCGCGCCTCCTTGGCCTCCCAGTTCTCGTTGGGGTCGTCGTCGTCATCGTCGTCGCCGGCAGCGTCAGCGGTGGCAGCGGCGGCGGGTGCAGCGGCAGCGGGTGCGGCGGCTGGGGGTGCGGTGGGGTCCTCCCACGGCATCCACACCTTGGGCGCAGCGTCCGCGGCGGCAGCGGCGGCGCCGCCACTGCCGTTGCCGGCGGCGGCCGCCCCAGGGTCCTCCCACGGCATCCATACCTTCGGCGCTGACCCCGCCGCAGCACCGTCAGCGGCCGCCGCCGTCACCGCGCCGCTGTCCGTCGCAGCTGCTGCCGCCCCCTGCCGTGCTTTCCACGCCGCCAGCCGTGCCAGCTTGTCCGCGACCCCACCGCCCTCCGTCCCCGTCCCCCCGCCCGACGTCGTGTCCCCGGCGGAGTTAGTGCCCTCCGTGCCGCCGCCGGGGCCGCTGGTGGTGGCGGCGCCGGGGGCCGCTGCCACCGCAGACGCCCCCCGGCCGCTGCGCTCCAGGGAGTTCGTGCGGTCCCTGTCCTGGTTCCTGTTCCGCGAGCGTGACCGGGAGCGGGACCGGGAGGAGCGCCTCCGGTCCCGGCCCCGGTCTCGGGACCTGGACCGGCTGCGGCGGGACCTGTGGGGTGTGGGGAGTGGGGGGAAGCACGTGTGTTACGGATCAACGTGGATGGGGGCTTCCAATGAGTAGGGGCACCGGCGGAAAGCAGGCGCACGTAATCTGACCAAGTTTACGAAGGCATTTGTCTGGGCACTGACCAGCGCCGCATAGCAGTTGCTCTGTGCGCTTAACAACTGGGCGCTTGGCGTAGATGCCGCATGTATGGGTGCATCCTTGCGCTGGAAGAGCTTCCCAACCGAAAGGCCACGCAGGCAATAGAGCCCCACCCCTTCCTCTCGATGCTTCAAACATCCCTGCGCTCCTCCCGTTACGCCACACCTCCCAACGCTGAAAGACTGTTACCTGTCGCGGTCTCTACTCCGGCTGCGGCTCCGCCTCCGTTCCCGCCTGTCGTCCCGTCGGCGGTCCCGGTCCCGGTCCCTGCTGCGACTGCGGCTCCTGCTCCGATGCGATCTACGCTCCCTGCTAGAACCTCGCTTACGCCGATCTCCGTCCCTGTCCCGGCTGCGGCTCCTGCTCCTGCTACGACGCCCCATCGGCACGCAGTCCAGGCCCGCTTCACAGGGCTGGTTGTCTCAGAATAAAGATAAAACCATTAGAAGTTTATTGCTGGTACAGGTTCAAGGCAGAAGAGCGTTTATCTGGAGGTGAGACCAGGGCTCAGGTCCCCAATTACGTCGCCGACAAGCTCAAAGCACAAATATGAAAGTTGTGGTTCAGGCGATCAAGAAACGGTAGGGGCGGAAACGGTGTCCTGTAACAGGCGCGTAGTTTTGGTCTCAACCGAGCCGGCGGTTGGTCGTTGCGTATAGCCGCGAGTCAGGGTCTTGTCACGGTCTTGTCAAAGGCACGTTACATCAATACTCGTATCTTATTACGCTCTCTGCAAGCTAATTTCAAGCGCACCGTTGCAGCACTAGAGTTGTAATCGCTGCCTTTGTAGTCTACAAAACTTCGGCCGGCTCTTCCTCTCTGTGCCCGTGCAACCGGGCAATGCACTGCAATCCCGTAGTTGATCCTCCTTGGTGAGGTAGTGTGCAAAGGGGCAGGCCGCGGGAGACGTCGACGTGAGCAAGGTGAGGGTCGGTCGGGGGCGCGGGAAGGGGCGCTCGGCGCGGGGGCCACAGGTATTATCTTATACTGTGCCATACTTTGGTTTAGGTGCATTTGGGTAGCCATGTTATGCGGCAACAGGAACGGGAGCGCGCATTGAAAGGTCCTGTGGGTGACGATGGGCCAAACCCCTACGATTTACTTGACATGCATAAAGCAACCCTACCTCTATTTATTGCGTCGGCATTGGAAGCACCATAACCAGGGCAGCGCCCAACGGTCGTGTCAGTAACCATGTTGGAGGCGGGCAACGTCACTTCACTCCCTGCGTGTGTAGTGACTGCAGCTGTGGCACATGCAATATGGGGGGGCGCAGTTGCGGGAGGCCTGAGGACTCCAGATTAACTGCAGTGCGCCTGTTGTGCGCCACCGTGGGTAGCTGGAGTTGGGGCACCATTCAAACCTGCAGTGGCCCCGTCCTGTGCAGCAAATTAGTGTTTCAAGGCTGTATTGTTGCGCGCAAGCTGATGTAGGAGCAACCGTGCGTACTGCCGGCAATCGACTGCCACTTGGCCACTGGTGACGCCCTTTGTGTGCAACCCTCTCACCCAAGCAGGTGCAACCTGGACGCACGTCCTGAGCGTACCAGGTTGGACGCGGGTAGACAGTGTAGTGAAAGAGTTATTTGCTGAGGGGTGGTCGCAGCAGCAGCATCGGCGTCAAAGCGGCAGCAGCCAAAGCGGCAGCGGCGGCGGCAACAGCAGCGGCGCGTGCGGCAGTCGCCGGATCGGGAGGGGGAGGCGCAGGCATGGCGGCCAACCCCAACGCTGGTCCAAAGGACCGGCAGTTTAAAGTGCTGAAGTTCTTGGGCAAAGGCAGCTATGGATCAGTGTAAGTGGGTGGGAGCCAGATGGTTTTGGTGTGGGCAAGGAGGTAGGGCGGCTGGGGCTTGCCGTAGCTTGCGCGATCCACCCATGCAATAGCCCTGTGCGACGCCTGCAATCCACACCTCCACCCACATACACTCCGGCCCCCACGCATCATCCGAACCGGTTCTGCCGCAGCTGCTCTTTTTTACATATACCCCTCCTACACCCCTTCCCCCATTAGCCTGCCCCCTGCCAAACCGCACGGCTCGACGACGCCTGCCCCTGCTCCCACTCCCGCCGACACCGCCTTCCCTCACCCTAACCCACAGCTACCTGGTGCAGCGCCTGGCGGACAGCAAGACGTACGCGCTCAAGGAGATGGACGTGCGCTCCATGAGCCAGGCGGAGCGCGAGGACAGCATCAACGAGATCCGGCTGCTGGCCTCGGTGCAGCACCCGTCGGTCATCAGCTACAACGAGGCCTTCCTGGACGGCAACCGGCTGTGCATCATCATGGAGTACGCGGCGGACGGGGACCTGGCCAAGGTCATCAAGTGAGGAGGGGTGTGTCAGGATTCCAACAGCATGCGGGGGGTATGGAAAGGCAGGCCAGTCACAGGAGTTGGAAGGTCACACAGCGCTCGCCGGGTACGGAGCTTGGGGAACGGCGGCCGGATTGGTATGCAGGAGCAGGGGTTCAGGCCGGTTTGTGGGGTCCATGAGGCCCTATGTGGACCAATAGTGCCGGGGCGTAACCAAACAGCCTTACCTCAGCATGCTCTCGCTTTGCCTCCTAGCCGGCCCCATCCATTGAGGTGCATATGCCGGTACTACCTTTCTTCTGCAGGAAGCACCAGATGGCCAAGCGGCCGCTCCCCGAGGACATCATCTGGCGCTACTTCATCCAGGTGGTCATGGGGCTGCAGGCGCTGCACCACATGAAGATCCTGCACCGCGACATCAAGCCGGGCAATATCATGGTGTTTGACAACGGCGTGGTCAAGATCGGGGACCTGGGCATCGCCAAGCTGCTCACCAAGACGGCGGCCGCCAAGACCCAGATCGGGACGTGAGTACCGCAAACGCAACCCGCCTTCAGGCTGGGCAGGCTCTGTACTACTGCACGCGTGCCAATGCTCTGCCACGCTGGACTCTTGGATCCCGATGGTGTGTGGGGGCACACCCAACACTTACATGCTCGCAAACATGCACAGCCAAGATAGCGTTGACTCATCCTGCAAGTGTCAATGGTAACCAACTGCTCCTCTGCCTGCACACCAACCCCCTCACGCCACCAGGCCGCACTACATGGGCCCCGAGATCTGGAAGAACCGGCCGTACAGCTACACCTCCGACACGTGGGCGGTGGGCTGCCTGCTGTACGAGCTGGCGGCGCTGCAGGTGCCCTTCGAGGCGCGCTCCATGAGCGAGCTGCGCTACAAGGTGCTGCGCGGCGCCTACCCGCCCGTGCCCGGCACCTTCTCGCGGGACCTGCAGCAGATGGTACGCGAGTGCCTGGACCCCAACCCCGACAAGCGCCCCTCCATGGACCAGGTGAGCGGCGTGCCCTCCGCCGGGGGCATACGTGGTGCTTCATCTGAAACACCAAACGCTTGCACCCCGCCCAGCGACGCTCTGTACCGTGCTGACCTGCCGGGCCTCTGCTCACCGCCTTGTCCGTCCCACAGATCCTGTCGAACCCGGCCGTGGTGTCCCGCCTGAAGCTGCTGCCCTCCGACACGCGCAACCCGCCCGCCACCGCCGGCAGCGCGCTGGTGGAGACCATCAAGGTGCCACGTGGCAACATAGCGGCCATTAAGAACAAGCTGCCGCCCGCGCAGTACGCAACAGACATGCTGCTGGGCGGGGGCGGCGGCCTGGGTGGGGGCGGCCACCACGGGGCGCAGATGGCCACGATTGAAGAGGGCAACGAGGACGACACACCGCCAGCGCGAGCCCCGCCGGTACTGCCGCCGCCGTACAAGCCGCCGCCGCCCGCGGCGCCGCGTCCCGTGCCCATGCCGCAGTACGCTCCGCCGGCATACGCAGCTGCGCAACAACACGCGCGCCCGGCGTCGCAGCAGCAGCCTAAGCCAAGCTACCTACCGGCCATAGCGCCGTCGGTGGCAGCGTCGGAAGCTGGGGGAGGGGGCTACAACGCGCCCAACCGGAGACCACCGCCGCTGCAGGCGGCCGGGCAGCGGCCCAGCCACAACGGCGGCGGCGCGCCTTGGTGGGTCACCCCCGGGGCAGCCGCCGCGCCCACACCGAGCGTGGTTTCGGAGTCCCACGCCAAGTACGGGGCGTTCTACCACCAGAACGGGTACTCGCCCGGCGGGCACGCTGGGGCCGGGGGACGGCATCAGCAGCAGCAGCAGCAGCAGCAGCAACAGCAACAGCAGGGTTCGCCTTGGGGTGCGCCATGGCCCCCCAAGCAGCAGTACCAGCAGCAGCAGCAGCAGCACGCAGCGCACAGCCCTCGGTACGAGTCGCCGTACTTGTCACCGTACGGCGCGCAAAAAGCTTACGGTGAGTAGCATTACCTGGCTTTCACTTGTGGCGTAGCGTCGCGCGGGGCCGTGTCGTGCATGGAGGTATATCCGTCGGCCCAATAGCCCTGAGGCATGCCTTGTATTGTTGTGTGCAACGGCGGGAAAATCCACGTGCGTAGTCTTCGAAGCGCTGCTGTCCTGCAGACCGCCCTGCGCACTTCTAACGAGCCTGTCGCCTGCTAATTCCCTTTAGGTGGCGGCGGCGGCGACGTGAGGCTACCTGCGCTGCAAGTGGCGAAGGTGCCTCAGGTGGCTGGCGTGGCCGGCAAACCGCCGCCTTGGAACTACGGCGGGCCCCGCAAGAACGCCCGGGGGCAGCCCATGGGGGCGCGGGGGGGGGCGTATGCGCACGGGGACGGGCCAGGGGGGGCGGATGTGCCGCGGTACCCTCCGCCGCAGTGGGCACCAAGACCAGCGCGGTGGTAAGGGCGTGTCGCAGTGGCAGCGGTACTGCGCTGCTGTAGTGGGTTGGTGAGTGCAGGTGGCGAGGGAGTGGCGAGAGTGCATGGCGGGAGGGTGGCAGACTGCTGGCGAAGGTTATGAGTTGTGACCGTTGGTTTGGCATGCTTGGCCTGAGGGCTGCTTAACTGTGTGGGATGCTTGCTCGTGTAGTTTTGTGTGGTACTGTGGGTGGAGCATGGATGACGTGCTTGTGGTTCCGATTCATTGCTGGTTGTTGTGCAGGCTCGACCGGTGTGATGCTGCAGGCAGGGTGGGCGCTGTCAGGACGTGCCCAGTCAGGCATGGCAGGGACCTTTCCCCACCGCGCGTGCGGGCTGGCTACTGGCAGAACGCTGTCTGCAGGCGTATAGAGCACAGCCCTTCCTTTGGATTTGCTGTTGACGTGAATGCAGCCTGATGCAGTGCAGGTTGGTAGGGACAAGCGCGAAGGAGGCAGGGGCGACTTGACTCCCATTTGCTACCCTGGTGTGAGGCCGAAACGCGGAGCAGTGGTGGACCAGGGTGGACCCATGCAAACTTACTAATCTGTTGTACTGTTGACTTGGCCATCAACTCTGTGCATACCAACATAACAGTAACACGTCGTAGGCGGCAGGGGCCGCACTGACCGGCGCCCCACAAGAGCACAGGTTGTATCGGTGTTTTGGGCCATGGGGTACCGTATCCCTTGGAAACGCCGTTGTGCTATTGTGGTCAAGGTGCACTACTTGCAGGAGATGCCGTGGGCTACCAACTTGTCCTCCTGGAGGTGCACATACATGGACACCGTCGACGCTGATGTCTTTGGCATGTTGTCCAAACGTGCCTAACTAGACCTGGATGTTATTAATTTGGTCTCCTGCCAGATCGCGGCCCCGTCCCGGCACGGACAGAGGGGACACGGGGTTCCTTACCCCTCTCACTATAATGAGGGGGGGCGGTATCTGATGGTCACGGACAAGCCCCTACGGCCGCGCAG
>VFQN01008302.1_pt1 | contig 10574 bp, 10 predicted proteins | sample 3512371 | NCBI WGS metagenome assembly VFQN01 (sample SAMN10412370, study PRJNA504923) | tailings metagenome | isolation source: Replicate 2 from Balatoc abandoned mine | place: Philippines: Itogon, Benguet | collected 2017-08-28 | reverse complement strand
CTCTTTCCGTGCTAATCTGATGGCAGTTTTCCCAGGGAAAATCTTCCGATTTACTAGTGCCCAGATGTATAAGCATCTTACTCCCCTCACTGATATTGTTCATCGGTTTGATCATGAAGTACTTTGGCCACTTTGGGCACCTGGTAGTGAACCAGAAGAGAAACAATGGTATACAATCGATCAATGGGCAATTAATAAAGATCGTCATCGTTTCTATAATGATCACATACATTTTAATGGTCCTTTAACTCATGCAATGCTTCATCAAGTATTAAATTTACTCTGTCCGGACATTGGTTTAGATGCTGAAGGTTTCTTACATTTACAAGATAAGATTATCGTGATTAATAATCCTAAAACGAAAAAAGATCATCATAATCATAATAATGATCATCACCATCATCATTCTAAACTAAGACATACAAGAAGACTGTTTGAAGAGAATAATAATAATAGTAACAATACATCATCCTCCAACGCATTAGAAAGAATGATAAATGAACAGGAAGATTCTTATGAATATTATATCTTTGATAAAAAGGGTAAATTACATTCTATTGTCTCAACTTGTTTCCCATATATTCCACAAAAGATTAAAATTCAATTAAGTGAATTTGATATCTTAGGATTTGAAAGATTAGATCCTTTCCCTGAGGTATTATGTCATGCAGGTGTTTTAATTAGACCAACGAATACAAAAGAAGTATTTCTTATGGGTGAGGATTATTTACGTCATCCATTTGCTAGTTATAATGCTTTTGTATCACGTGGATATGATTTTGATCAAGTGAAAGTTGTTGATGAATTTATCTCTGATTTAGTTGAACAAGGCAGTGCACTCCACTAACCGATCGAACAGCAATAAATACGATCGTTTTACACTACTAATAAGTAGTATGGGAACGAGAATCATTATTGCACCAACAAAGAAACCAATTCTCTCAACAGATACAGTCGAAAGAACTGGAGTTGCAAAATCTACTTGATCAATGCAGCCAAATGAAAGAAGAACGTAAAGTGAAGATTATTCAACTCGAAAAAGATAGGACAGAATTAGCCAAAGAAATTAAGCAACTACAAGTATCACAAGAGCAAATGAAAAGAGATCATTCCAAAGAGCTCAACAATTCTGCGGAAAATATCTCCAAGCTTGAACGTTTGACCTCTGAATACAATGCGCTTCAAGAACAATATCTGCAACTTGAGAAAAAAAAGAAAAAAGATCTTGAACACTTCACAAAATTGAATGAAACCATATCGCGGCTGAAGAAAACTATATACGAAGAACAGCTACAATCACAAGAGAAGATATTCGTCTCCAAACAATTCATGCTTCCAATCTATGGATATTTTATGTAAACTATGGCAGTTAAGAGAAAAAAATGAATTTTAGTAAGTTTTGGATAAGATGTATTATTGCGGTGCTTGACAAGTATCCTTAAAAGTTACTTAAGTATTATTGTTTTTTTAAATCTACATAGAAATGAAACAATTATTAGTTATTCTTCTTCTCATGTCTCTCTCTCTCTCTCTCTCTCTCTCTCTCCCTCTCGGGGTGTTAATTTGTTTAATTGTCTTAAAGATAACGAGAATATGTTTTAATAATACTTTGTCTTCTTCTCTGTATCTTTCCTCTCAGGTGATCTTGAAGAAGAACCATGAGAATGACGATGATTCGAAGAATGATGATGACGATCTCTATCTCGACCATATCTATCACGTGATGATGATCGTTCTCTCTTCTTACTATCATAGTCTGAACGATCTCTGCTGTCTCTTCTCTCGCGATCTCTATCTTTGCTCGTCGTGCCATTAGAGCTACGACTCTGACTCACTGAAGAAGCACCATAATAGCCACTACTTTGACCATAACTCGCACCATAATTTCCTGTTCCAGATGGACCATAGTAACTAGAGCTACCATATCCATAACCACCACCATAACCGTAGGTAGGGTTGGATGAAGGAGGAGGTGGTGGTGGAGGTGGTTGGGATGCAATAGAAGGTGTTGTAGCAGATGTTGGATTGAGAAGAGGCGGTGGAATGGAAGGTGGTGGAGGTCGAGGTGCGATATAATTGGTTCTACTTCTTGTTGTAAGGAAGATTGTTTGATATGCATCAGTGATTTGAGGTAATCGTGCTTCGGTTAGTTGGAAAAGAAGACGATCGTATTCAACCGAACGATCAATATCTTGTTTTCTCTCTATTAAAAATACAATTAGTTCGAGGAAGAGTAGATCGATCATCTATGAAACGTTTACCATCAGATTTTACTCTTTCTAATTGTTTGGATCGTAATTTCTCAATTAATTGTTTCATCATAATAAATCTCCCCTATTATACATGACAATAAATATCATATGAAATGATTGATGATGAACTAACTAACTTACCTGTAACGAGAGCACTGAAAGTCCAATGGTCTGTCCACTATTCGTCAGAGAGGATGATGAGAAAGAAGCAGAGAATGAATCATAGTCTTTCCTCTCTAACACTATTCTATTACTATCAAGATACTGTTGTAATGATTGTGTTTTAAACTGGAATAGATTCAATGAAAAGAGTTGTTCAATCGTTTTCCTTCGTTTAGGATTGAGTTGTAAACAAGCAACAAGGAAATCAATAATTCCTTGACCATCACTCTCCATCTCACCACCTCCACTACTACCATGATGATGATGGGATTTCTTCTCCTTCTTATGCTTCTCCTTCTCCTTCTCCCTCTCTTTCTCTTTGTTCTTATACTGCTGCTGTTGCTCTGTTAGGATAGGAGTAACAGTATTCGTGGTCGTCGCTAAGATCGGGAAACCACTATACAATGATAACCATTCCTTTGATAAAGTATTCTTTATCATATTATATACACGAGAATGTCCTTCAACACCTAAACCATCTTCTTTTTTAATTTGTCCACCAAAGATACCAGATAATAATAGCGTATCAAAGTCATGGTAATGGTTTGATTTAGGTGTCCCGAGAATACGATAGAGATAATCAACTTGTTTTAAACTATTTCTCTTTTCAGCATATTTGATTAAAGGTTTCCCGGTAATAAGATAGGTGATAATCGTTCCAAGACAATAGATAGAGGAGGAAGAAGTTGCTTCACCTCCTAATAATACCTCAGGTGCAGTAAGATGAGCATATTCACTTGGGATAATACCAGTCCATATATCTTCATAGTTATTATTGATACCTTTCCCACTTCCTTTCTTCTTTTTGTTGGTCAGGTTATCATCAATATTAATACTATTGCTTCCCCCATTCTCAGGGCCTAAACATGACATCACAGCTCCTTGAAGTCCTCCAATCTTCACAGTTCCTTCAGTAGTGATATAGATATCCTCAGGGGCTAAATACTTCAAGCTTATACCACTATTAGTAACAGAAAATTAGTTTGGAAACCAATAAAGGCGAAAGATAGCTTACCATTCAATTAAATAATCAATCGCTAACATCATCTCTTGTATCCACTGCATCACTAAAATTGGTCCAACTGAATGATATACAGAACATTTACGATCTAATAGACTTGCCAAGCTAATATGCACCGGGGCAAAGAGAAGACATCTAATAGAAGGAAGAGTGCTCTTCCTACTTGCCTTCTTACTGCTATCATTATTATTGTCACCGCTGTTTGTAGTCGTAACAGTTGGTTTAAATGCATTAATAAGAGATGGTGGCGATTGATCATTCGGAGTTGAGGAAGGAATCAATAGTTCCGGCGGAAGGAGGTCACTACTACCAGCTCCTCTTTCCTCGATTTCGTCGTCATCATCGTTCGGTAGCTCTTCGTTTTCTTCATCCTCCTCCTCTCCTTCTCCTCCTTTTACATCACTATCATCACGTTGAGATTGCTCTTTATTAAGATGAACAAAACCTAAAGGCTCTTGGAAGAACATCGTTACAGCGCGAGTCCTACCATTGTCATGACTTCTATGAGAAAGATAAAACAAGTGCTGGAAGAGTGCTACTTCACTTAACGATATTGTGAAGATATCTGAATATGGTAAATGAGCATGATTTGCTTTCATCATCTCCCTAAGCATCAATACAATTAATAAAAAGAATGAAGAAGTTAGAGAGAAAGTTACTTACTTCAACATAATCTTGGGCGAAATAATAGGTCGGATCGTCATCAAAAGGTATTGATCCTTTTGTTGTTGGCGGTTGGGTGAGGATAAATTAGCTTGAGCGAGGCGAGGAGATGCAGTGGATGTGACAGATAAAGGACTAATCGGATGAGTGTCATTGTTGATACTGCCATTAGAAGGGGTTAGAGCAGATGTGAATTCAATGAATGGGATTCGATTTGACCAAAGAAGGAATTCTAATCCAATAAGTCTCAATCTTTCAACTGACATCATCACTTGATATGAGAACTAGGAAGAGAGATGTCATCTTTTAGACAGATGAAAACGAGAAAAAAGACTTACCTCGTCCATCTTATGAGTATTTTGTGATGAAATGATGAAATCTTGTTGATTTTCTAATGTAATCGTTGATAATCGCTTTTGAGCGAATAAACGATGCTTTAGGGTAACCTCTATAGGACAATCAATAGTACAGGTTTAGACGATAAGAGGGGACTATAGAAATATTTTTTAACATTCTTACCTTGCTTAGGAGCAACAGAGAAAGCATTCGTCCATTCTAAACCTTGCTTTTGCCTTATCATATAAATAAAATCTGTTACTCCTTCAGTGAGATCGAATAAAGACTTCTTAGTAGCCTGGCCTTGAGAGATTAATGTCTTGCTCTTCCTATCAATCGAGTTCACCGTCAAAGCATTCTGATTTGTCTTAATATAATACTCTAAGAACTCTGGCAGCGGACTATTCGAATTATTCGACGTACTTCCACCACCATTCAGAAAATTCATACTCTGTTGAGACTTCAGCGTTTCGAGGAACTGAATCCAATACTTGCAGATAATATCTAATACCGCAGAAGACAGTCCTAACGTTTGGAAATACTCCAACCATACAGAGGTCGAGATCACTTCATCAATAGGCACTGAAGAAGAGGAGGAAGAAGGGAAATTCGTATTCGTTGTTTTATTATCATTGGATTGAGTAATTTGATAATGTATAGAAACTAATATCATAATACCTGTCATCCATAATTCATTGGTAAAAGGTAAGAGTAAATGATTATAATAAATTATTAAATAATGTAATAAATGGAATACATCATTATTATATTGACGATATAGATTTAATCTTTCTATCATAATAATATTTTTTTCTGATTTATAATAATATTGTTTTAATAGACTACAAGGATAGATAAAACTATAACAATCATTTACAAATATTTTTAAATAAATTTCATATTCTTTTTCAATAATTTTAGGTAATAATAATTGTATTGTTGATGAATTGGTTTCAATCGATGCGGTGGTGGATGTATTATTTAAATAAAAGATCTGTTGATAAGTGAAAAGACAGATCTTCCTTAATAATGTTGTTTTCATAGGAATATGATGTGTTTTTAATGTTAATGATATTATTGCAGAGATGATTGTCACATTTTCTTTCACGGATGTATCAGATAGATAGATTAAATATCGTGAAAGTAGTATCATTGCATGGAATGTTATTTCAAGTGAATAATGTAGTTTTTCTTCCATAATAATTTTCATATTTCTTAAAAATGTTTGTTCTAATGATTTGGATAATTCACAGTAGATTTTCCCACCATCTTTGTCAGCTGAAGACGTCAGTGAGGTGGGTTGACTACCATAGATCAACTGCGGTAAGTATTTATCCTCAGCGATATTCGTTAGAGCCTTCGTTGTGTCAGGCAGGCGTTGCCTCAGCTGATCTCTTTGCCAAGCTAATAGTGCTCGTGCATTCGAAGCGGAAGAGGTAGAGGAAGCTGGAGGTAAGGAAGGCACGAAGCGCCAATCATAAGTAAAGATTCCACTCTGCTTTGCTAAGAGACGTTTTTTCTCTTGCTCAAATTGCGACAATTCTTTCTCCTTAATTTGATTGGCAACATCTCGTATCTTTTGTTTACATTGCTGGATCGCTGCATTCTCTCCAACAAATTCAATGTCAAAGTAGCTCTTACTAGCTTCTTCGTCTTCATCTTTGATCTTATTTGCCCCAAATGCACTGGTAGGTTGATCAAAACCCTTTCCAAACCGATTCATTATCCCTCTGACACCATAATGATGGTTCATGTAATTGACAAAAGAAGAAAGCAACGATTGTTGACTTTTTTCACTACTACCACCTCCTAATAAAACAGCATGGGAATCTTCCTCTGCTAAGATCGCTCTAGCTATCGACCATTTGATCCTCATCGATAAGCGATCTAATTTGGTGTATGTTGGTGCCGCGATGGGTAGAGGTGCGGTAGTCTTATTGGAGTCGTTCTTTCCATTCTCTTCAACTTCATTTGAATCTCTGTTACTTTGGTTATCGACATCCATTTCATCCTCTCCTTCAATCTCCTACGATGGGAGATATTGTGAGTACAGAGTTAAAAGATAAAAGGATATACTTACCCTCTTTTTGATCTTCTTTGGTTCAATACTTTCATCAAAATAAAACCATTGCAAATTCTTTTGATTTAGATTAATTGGAAGCACTTCCTTTTGAAAGAAATCATAACAATCAAAGACATTTTCATTTGCAATAAATGCATCAACTTTCATCTCTTGAAAGTATTGTTTTGTTTCATTCCAAAGTTTAATATACTTTCCCACAAGGTTGGCGGGAATAATATTCCCATTCGAGTCAAAGATACCAGAACCAACTGGTGAGGATGAAGAATCCGTAACAGAGGTTGGGATGTTAAGATCTCTCTCGCGACAGCTCACCCAAACACCACTTCTCCCTTGAACTTGACTCAAGTTATTCCCTCCTTTCTTACTTTGTTTCGCAGATTCAGCCACCTCAATATATCCGCGGCAAGATGGGGTTCCACAAAGACAAACTGTTGGAGGACGACTTCCTGGTTTCCATTGGTAGTCAAGAGTGATTTCTTCTCCCTCACCGATTGGTTTGAGAGCGAATACCGCCAATCGCAGGCGATCTTTCACTGTCCAGATCTCTAATCTCGCATTAGGTTCGCAACTATGATTTAAAAATCGTGCAACACCTCCTTTATACCTCGCATCAACAAATGTCTTCGATTTCAGTTGCATGATGTAAAGGTGCTTGCTCTCCATCTTCTTATTCTCTAATGCGGCAAATCGTTGATTTAATTCTTTTTCAGATATTATTTCACCAAAATACTCAATGATGAGATCTTTTTTCTCGATTTCCTCTGTGGCGAACAATCCAAAGCCTTTTCCCGCAGCATCCCTAACCTCTACATTCTTATACTTTCTCTTTAAGAGGCGATTGTTCCCACACCCTTTGATACATTTGACACATTCAATCTGTGTCGCATAGTTTAAACATGATTCATTCAAACAATAGACCTCGTCTGTATCATTGCCTTCCAGATGACAGTTACAGCGGATAACTTCATAATCTTCATCATCAAATGCTGAATCATCACCACTCACACGAATCGATTGAGTAATCAACTCAAAGTTATCATCCCATTTCATCGACTTGCTCATTTCATTCAGATAGTGTGAATATCTAGTCTCAATCGTACTGCACAATGAATGGAGAATTCAAACAAGATGAAAGAAGTCCGAAGTATTGAAAAGCGTTTATTTAACATGCAGCGTCGAAATATAAAAAGACACAAAGAGAGAATTGTACTACCTCAAAACAACCAAAACTTGACAAGAAAAATACAATCCAAGGAAATACTCACACACAGCTATTAAAAAGGAAGAGGGAGAACGAAGAATTGCATAAGAAAAATAGACATCATGCAAATGAAGCAAACAATTTCGAAGAGGTTGTTTAAGTGTTGAAACAATAAAAATTCCCGACAAAACAAAAAGAAATAAATTGGGGAAAGTTGTTGAATCAATTGATAAGAAAAGAAGTGACAGAGGCGAATAAATTCAATGAATGAAGAGACAATAAAACATCGAATATATTCAGAAGAATTCTTCTAGTATATTAATCAAATGAGTGACCATGGGGATAAAACAATAAACAACAAACAGAGGCTCAAAACATACGTGTATTGTTAATGAAGTGAAGGAATCAGAGAAATAAAAGTCTTGAGTTGCAAACATTTTCAGACAATCTCATCTATCTCTTGTTTTGGTGGATCAGTCGATGTGCTTGCATCATAAAAGCTTCCACCAGCCTGCAAAATCTCTAAATGTTGTAATTCTGTATTTTCTTCAGGATCTGGAGAAATTTTATTCATTTTCGTTGAAAGAAATCGAATTATCTTCTCAGAAAAGCTTTTTGCTTGAAGGATTGCGTCATCTTTATGACTATGACTTTGTTCAACAATTTGATCATGATTGCTTGTAGAATGATCTTGTACTGGGAGCGTTGGCTCAGACTTCAATATATCATTAATTTTTTCAACGTCAGAAATAGGTTCGGGTGAACTATGAGTCGAGGGTTGAATTGCGATGGATGGCTGACAGCCTGCAACACCATTCTGTTTCGATTCATTGACTACATTTGCGGCGGCAACTGCTGCGTCCATTGCCGTGGCACTGAATCTGATGGACTGTCGACTTTGTCGAATAGTGAGAGAATTCGGAGCAACTTTCGAGTTTTTCTTCTTTTGTTGCATTCTTTTCTTTGTTGCCATGTTCGCTAAAAGTGTATTGGTGTTGTGTTAGATAACAGAGCAAAGTCAAGCTAAAGTACTTACCATTTACAAGGTATGCCTTGAATAATTCTTCTTTTTCTTCCTCAGAGAAAATATGTTCCCCAGAGAAAAAGATAAAATAAAATGCCGAAACAATTGCTACCACTCCAACAATGGTCAACGCGACGTACTGAGTATCAGTAAAAGCAGCAGCACTAATAAAGCAGAAAGTAAAAATGATAATTCCTAGAAAAGCACCTGTTGCTCCAAAAGGACTTGCGAAGAATCTTTCGAGGGAAGAATACTTTTGATGAAAGAAAATATATCCAGCTAACGCAGCAACATAAACTATCATAGTTGAAAGTGAGGTGATGATAGCACAATGTTTGATAACATCCTCATTATAAAATATGATAATGTTCAAGACGAAATTCATCAACGCGAATGTGAGCAAAGAAATGTACGGTGTATCAAGAAAAGGTACAACTTGTTGGAATACTTCAGGTATTAACCCTGATTTTGCCATACAAGATGATTGTCGACCGCTGCAAAAGATAAAAGCAAAAGCAGCAGCAAATAGAAAGGGAAAATTGAACCACGTTGCAGCTTCATAAGAAATATTAAATATCTTACTAAATCCATATGTTAATGGTAAGGGTTGGTAAGAAACTTGATCGATCCCCGGGTATTGAGAACTAGCAGTCACCAGCAGTCCAAACAAGCTGATAATACAAACGGTAATGACAATCACCATAACAATCGGAATATCTTTCTTTGGAACTGGAGCACAACGTGATGTTAAAGGAAGGAACTGAATGCCTAAATAGGCAGTAGATACAGGTGGAATGTGCTTTAACAGTTCGGTGATCCCAATATCATCGTAGTGTGATCCTTTGCCCCAGGCCTCAAAGTCAGCATAAGTAGCAGAGCCGATGATATAAATGAGCACTAACAAAACAAGAGAACAACCAAAAGTAGTATTAAATATCCAAAATAACTTGCCACCGAGTAACAATACAGATAAAATAAGTGCGTATATGAGAAAGCAGTTGAATAAGATAAGAGAATCGGACATGGCTCCGTATTTTGCTGGGATTGAGGCAAGTAGGTAGACAGTTGGACTCACATAGCAGGTATTAAGAAGAATTTCAAAGACTGCAACAATAAATCCGCAGATTGGTGTGGTAAAAGCACGCACGAAACCATAAATTCCACCCGAAAATGGGAGTGCACTGGTCATTTCAGCAATGCAGAAAGTCAAAATAACGTACCCAATCGTCGGAATCAAAGCGGAGCATAATAAAGTCCAAATCCCAGAATCCATTGAAAATGACCATCCTCGAACTTGTCCGCTTAGTATTCCTGTCATACCAATGAGGAATATGTCTTTTTGTTTGATCGAGGTTTGCTTCACAAAAGCATACTTTGCGGTCCATTCGGGAACAGCAAATGTTTGGCTCTTTTCACTTTGTCCTCCCATCAGTTCAGATCACTATGATTCGAAGGTCTACCTCAATTGAATTGATTGAATTGTTGCCATTGAAAACAGAAGATTAACGGAAGGATATTACCGAAAACTACTTTGTGACTTCAATTTCCGTGCGTATTTCCGGACACCCCTTCACTCTGCCTCGATATCAATAAATCAAAAACCCCAAAATCCAAAATCCAAAATCTCGAAAAATCGATTTTTGTTGGATCTTTCCTTCTGAGAGCAGATAAGTTGACAAGGTGCATAAACAACAAAGATTCAAGCCTTGTTAGCAATCAAAACAGCTTTGACTTGTAATCTGCATTAAATTTTTCGAAACGATTCTTACATTGGAAGTTGTGAAAGAAAATGGCTGCAAGAGAAATCCCCATTGTAAAAAGAAAGAGTATCT
>VFQN01008300.1_pt1 | contig 10579 bp, 13 predicted proteins | sample 3512371 | NCBI WGS metagenome assembly VFQN01 (sample SAMN10412370, study PRJNA504923) | tailings metagenome | isolation source: Replicate 2 from Balatoc abandoned mine | place: Philippines: Itogon, Benguet | collected 2017-08-28 | reverse complement strand
AAATGACAAAAAATGACAAAAAAGGACAAAGTGGAAAATTGGCATGTACGAATGATTATTTTTCTTTTGTCTTCTTCCAATACCCTTCTAGGGTGTGTTAAATGGAATGAGTCGACCAAGCTAACAGGTTTGGCAACTTGTCGTAGTTGACAAAAAATGACAAAGTGGACAAATTGGCAAACAATGACAATGTCAAGAAGAGCTTGAGATGAGTCTGGAGTCCTCTTTTTTGACATTATCTGAGTGAAAAGGGACATTTCTTCACTATGAATGATTGCTTATCGGTATTGTACGGGATTCCGATGAAAGGTCGGTTTGCCGGTTAGGATCGCTTTAGATCGAATAAAAGCTTAAAAAATAGTTCACAAATAACAACAACCATAACTAACAACACTAGAATAACTGTCCTTAATACGCACCTGATCTAGCACATGGAGTTGGCGCTGGGCGACATTGGAATTGAGCTGAACCTGGCGTTGAAAAGCGAACCTGTGCCCGAGGTGGGACGGGCGCTTCGTCAGATCAACGAATTAGTGTGTGGGTTTATCAACGCGTTGGTTTACCGACTTCTTTCCTCGTAATTTCCTGTTGTAGTCTCCGAAAGAACTCTTTACAAGAGTGATGGCTGATTTCAAGAGAGACTTCCGTCTGCAGAACGATAAGATGTGTGTCTGAATTTTCTGTTTGAAAAAGTAGACGGTTCAAAAATTGGTAAATATCGGCCCAAATTTCAGATTTCCTTTCCAGCGGAAAATCGGCAAAAAAGAACGATGGAATAACCGAACGACTCCACGACAAAATATAACCTTCGTTTGATTTCATTATTACTTTATTACTTAAAAGGCTTATTTCATTGAAGGCTTTATTACTTAAAAGGCACGAGCAAATATTGCGTAATGTGTTGCAGGCTGGCCACTGTAAAAGCATTTTAGCTTGCTGATCTCTCGCTCGCATCTATTGCTTTCAAAAGGATAGCATCGAATTGTTGCCTTGCACTCAAGTTTGATCTTCTCTTCATTCTCTGCATCTTCTTTCCAAGGAACCAAATAAAGCCCTCGCTGCTCGTCCTTTCCTAACATCTCTTTCATTTCTGCATAGGACTCTACTCGGTAAGTCTTCGCAATAAGTCTACTCGAAGCGATTTGAAACATTTCGTCGTGGATTTTATCTAGCTGTGAAACGATGCTTTCAAGTAGCAGTGATCTTTCCAGAGATACAGTACATTTCTTTCCGACCATTCGAGCAGCAACGCTAGCTTGTTGGGCAGTAATATCCCTTGGCCCAATGTCTAATCGGAGAGGAACTCCTTTCCGTTCCCACTCGTAAAACTTAGAGCCGTGTCGAACATTCCTTCTGTCATCAAACTTGGTACGCACACCTCCAGCTTCCAACCAATCTTGAACCTCTTGACACTTTTGTTCCACAATTGCGTCTGCTTCAGAACTTCCAGAAAAGATTGGTACGATTACGACTTGATAAGGAGCAACTCGGGGAGGTAGCAATACTCCTCGATCATCAGAATGAACCATCAACATTGCACCTAAAAGTCGAGTGCTTACACCCCAAGATGTCGCCCAAACTAATTCCCTGGTATTATTTTCTGTTTGATAGTATACATCAAATGCCTTCGCAAAATTTTGCCCGAGAAAATGAGATGTTCCTGCCTGCAAGGCCCAACCATTTTGCATTAACGCTTCAATCGTGTAAGTTGCCTCCGCGCCAGCAAAACGCTCGGATGGTGACTTGACGCCCGCTATCACAGGCATAGCTAAGACATCCTGTAAAATGCAATGACTTCGACGCAATTAAGTTCTAAAAAATTGTACCTTGCAAAACTCTTCGTATAACGAAAGAATAGAACGCGAGAAGGATTGGGCCTCCTCAGACGACGTGTGAGCAGTGTGACCTTCTTGCCACAAAAATTCCGAAGTTCTCAAGAAAGGACGAGTCCTCATTTCCCACCGAACAACATTTGCCCACTGATTTATTTTCAAAGGTAAATCTCGATGAGACTGAATCCATTTGCTAAACATATTCCAAATGATAGTTTCAGATGTGGGACGAACAATCAAAGGCTCCTACTCCAGTTCAGGAAAGAAAAAGAGGATTGCAAAGAATGTACCTCCAATATCGAATCTGGGTCTGGTATGAGATCCTTTCCGTCTTCAGTTACCTTCAATCTGTGATGGGTAACAACTGCACACTCTTTTGCAAATCCTTGGACATGTTCCGCTTCCTTTGCTAAAAACGATTTCGGGATAAAAAGAGGAAAGTAGGCATTCGATGTTCCTGTCCTTTGAATCCTCTTATCGAGGTTTCCACGCATTCGATCCCAAACGGCCATCCCCCAAGGCTTAATGACCATGCAACCCCTCACTGGACTCTGATCAACCATATCCGACGCCGCCAAAATATTATTATACCTAGAACTCAACTTAAGGACAACATCAAAAACAGAAAATTAAGTACCATTGAGAATAATCTTGACTCCTAGGTGTGATTACATCTGAGGACTTTGCTCCATAATATCTTGCTGTTGTTGGAGAGGTCAAAACAAACCTCTGTGCTCGAAATAAGGATGATCTATACAATGATGATATTTCTCTTAGTTTGCAAGTTAAGAGTATTGTTAGTAGCAGTCGCAACATACTTGTTGAAATGACGCATTATTTTCCTACAACGATTTTTCACGCCTCGTAAATTACCGACCGCAACATTTGAGAATAATGGAGAATGATGACAGTAGTGAAGAAGATGAGCAACCACGGTTCATTCGAAAATCAGACAGACAAACAAATTTAACTAGTAAGAAAGAATTTAGCAACAGTGAAAACAGAGAAATCCGTCTGAGAACGTTGGTATTGGAGCAGGTTCACTCCCAAAATTCAGCAGATGTAACCATTGAAAGGGGAGACTCTGACGTTGAAATAGAATTGCTTCATTCAACAGAAGATACTGATTTACAGGTAATTATAATATGAAATCAAAATGTCAACTCTGAAATAATTTTGCCAAAGTTCCAGGCGTGGAAGATTCGAGAGTTAAATCGACTTCATAGAGATACTGTTGAAAGGCAAATTTACTTCGCCGAACGTGAGAATCTCACTAAACGGCGCTCGGTAGGCGAGGATGATGAAAATGATGGTCCTCCCTCGGGGCATTCAGTTTCTCAGGAGGATAAAGTTAAATGGAAGTTCTTGCAAAAGTACTACCATAAAGGAGTCTTCTATATGGATTCTTCAAGTGTTAGATCGCAGAATGACGTGAGAAACAAAGAATATTCCGAGCCTACTCTTGAAGACAAAATTGACAAAGAAAAATTGCCATCAATTTTAAGAGTCAAAAACTTTGGGAAGAAAGGAAGAACTAAGTATACTCATTTAGTGGATCAGGACACTACTTTGAAAGAAAATCGTAGAATCGCTTACAAAATTGACTCGAGTGTCAAAGAATCGTTGCGGAATGCGAAATCAAGAAAGCACTAAGTGGCTCCGATTGCTAAGCCTCCGTCCACATTAAAGCAATGGCCTGTGATATATCCCGCTGCAGGATCTAGAGCAAGGAACTTTACTAAACCTGCTACTTCTTCGGGCGTCCCGAAGCGTTTTAAAGGAATCATAGGGAGGTAAACGTCCTTGTTGAGGTCTTTAGTCATGTCGCTTTCTATAAAACCTGGACAGACTGAATTTACGCAAATTCCTCGGCCTCCAAATTCTTTAGCAAATGACTTTGTCATAGCAATAACACCACCTTTAGCAGCTGCGTAGTTAACCTGTCCTGGATTTCCAATTTGTCCGATAATTGAAGCAATGTTCACTACTCGCCCACATCGCTGGCCCATCATTGCGTTCTTTATAGCGGCTTGGGTCGCATAGAAAACGCCATTCAGATTAACATCGATGACATTAGTAAAGTCCTCAGGCTTCATCGCAATAGATAACATATCTCTTGTTATGCCTGCATTGTTTACAAGGACGTCAATTGATTTGTACTAAAAGATACTTATTCACGAATCAAAACTGTGTTACGAACATACCTGTTCCAAGGTAACTTGAATCAATTTGCCGACCTCCTCTGGAACTCCAATATTCGCCTGAACAGCGATAGCATCACCGCCCTTCAACTTTCCTCTCTCTTTAATTTCTTCGCAAACTTCAAGGGCCGCAGCTTCGTTGCCAGAGTAATTAACGATCACTTTACACCCTGCCTCACCCAAAGCTAGAGCAACCGCTTTTCCAATGCCGCGACTCGCACCAGTAACTATTGCAACGGGATTTTCTGGCAAGCCTCTTTGCTTCTTTGCCCATACAGCAAACTCTCGTACAGTACCGTACTTATGGAGATTTTGGAAAGCTCGACTTAGAACGAACATTCCTAAACAAATTAGCAAAAACAAACTTGACCACATTTGAATGTAAACGCGAAGTAAGTTGACCTGCAAGTATTACTTCATTCTCGATCGGGATTTCCGTCATCTCGAAACCGCAAATTTACGGTTTGCGATTTTGGGGATTCGAGTTTTCGCTTCAGACGTCGTTCACTTCGTTATTCGCCTCATCTGTCGAGATCAATTTCACTTTCATAATCTTTGTATCGAGGATGTCTTCGCAAATCAATGACGAAGAAGGTTGGGGATGGGATGCACTTGGGGAGGATGAACCCAACGATTCTCACACAGATAATTTGCTGGCGAACGAGCGGAACTCCACGCACATCCCCAAATCCAACTCTGATAGATCTCTTCATGGCAGGAAAGGTGTTACATCCAACAATGCGATCAGTGGTATCACCTCAAGCCCATCATTTCAAGAACTTGAGAAGGCTATTGGCGCGACACTTGCGTTAAATTTTGCTCATGGTGAGGAATCTATCGAACAGAAATCTTTGTCTCCGAACAGTTCTTTCAGTGCTTCAAGACTCTCCAGTACGAATCTAACACAACAAAAAGTACTGCAACAAAGAATGAGACAGTTTCATAATAGTCATAGGAATATGAACAATTATTATCGCCATCATACTCCCAACAGTTCTACATCTCTCCCTGCCAAAGTCGAACTCGCCCCATATATTAATGAATCGGAATCAAGAGCCTTAATTCTTTTTCACTCTCCTACATTAACGACAAACACGATTCGAGACGCTTGTTCGAAGTTCGGCGTCTTGTACTATATTCGTCCTGAGTTTCACAACAGAGGAGTCACTTTCCTCAGCTACTTTGATTTACAGGCCGCAACCAATGCCAAAGAATCCATCGCCTCTGCCTTTGCTACCGATTCCGAGGTTTCTGCCCACTATAGCGTTATGTTGCATGCAACTAATTCTAATACTGAAGAGTTTAGGTTAGTCGTCAAGAATCTTCCGAATGGCGGAACCGAGAGCGATGTACAAGCCATATTCTCTCGTTATGGGCAGTTACGTTGTATTGAAAAAACATTTGGAAGTGGCTTAGACTTGTCATCGCCTTCTCAAGATCTTTCAATTTCTTACAGTATTGAATACTTCAACATTCAGGACGCAAGATTAGCTGCATCAGAACTTTCAGCTACCTCCGCATCAATTTGGGGCCCCGATGTGTCTGTGAAATTCGCTCCTCTTGATGAAAGAAAGCAACAACTATGTCGACAGCTCTTAGCCACTTTATCGAGGTGGCGATCAGAAATCGCCTCGACACCTGTAATGTCGTCCCCAAATCCTTATCCAATCGCTCCCTCCTTACCGCTGCCTGGCTTTCCTCCAATGGTTCCTATAATGAATCAAATGCCACCTACTAATTTATACCCAGTGAACAATGCGATGGTTGACCTAAACCTAATTCCTCCACTTCCATACTTTCAACCGAATTTATTTCAACAAGGTGGAATGCTTCGCTCGAATTATTTTACATATCCAACTAATTACCAATCAAAACCTGAGAGTTTCCCAATAAATTACTCGAACTCGACAGATGTCCCTAACCAGAATTATTATGGCAAAGGAGGCTTTGACGGCTACGATAAATTTAACAATGAAACTGGCAGGTTTGTTCGCCCTCTCAATCAGCAATAAATGAATTTTATCTCTCTGTTAGTAACCCTCGAGCAACTATGATGCCTCATGTCAACCCTCACTTCACCGAAAATTCAACTCCATATTCCAATGAACTTCAAGGTACAACAATAGTTTAACTTTCGCGATTTCTCAAATTGAATTTTCACAGAAGGAATGTTCCAAATTGATCCATCTACTGCTGCCACGAATAGCAAAGGAAATCGTAAAGGCCGAGCGCAACCGTCTAACGAGCGTTCGGATTTTGATTTTGCTTTGGACCTCGATAGAATTCTGAATGGTTCCGAACGGCGGACCACAATTATGGTGTGTTTCTTTTTCTTTCATCTTAATACAGTTATTTTTTGGCTCCCACACAACTCTCTAGGTCCGAAATATCCCCAATAAGTATTCTCAACAAATGTTGCTTGAAGAAGTCAACCAAAAGCACGGTGGAACATACGATTTCTTCTATTTGCCAATCGATTTTAAGAATCGATGTAACGTGGGATATTGCTTCATAAATTTCCTGGATCCCAAGTTTATTCCTGCTTTTGTTGAGGACTTCAATGGTCAACGTTGGCGAAGCTTTAATTCTGAAAAAGTTTGTGCCATAACTTTTGCTCGCATTCAAGGGAAGAGCGCCATGATATCTCGATTTCAGAACTCAAGTCTTCTGGAGAAAGATGACGAATATAAGCCTCTTCTGTTCTATTCAAATGGGCCTGATGCAGGAAAGCCTGAGCCCTTTCCAGTCGCCTCAGTTCGGCCACAACGCTCCTCTACTATAAATGGAGAGACTGTTGAGTCAGAATCGCGAAGTGTGCCCCCATGAGGTGTTTTCTTCTTTGTTTGTGTTTTGAAGATTTTGTGCAATTTTGAAAATTTTGATGTATACGTACATTGGATTATTAGAACTTTACATTAGCGTTCACTCATCCACTGACTAAATAGCATTGAAGTAGGACCTAAGTGCTTAACTTATACATTCTGCAACAAGTTGGCTCAGTTCCTTTCGTTGTGAACGAACAGCAAGTTTTAGCACTACACCAGTACCTTCATCGAGTTGTAGCTGTGCACGCACTAAAACAGGAATATTTCCAATAAAAACACCTGACAAGTGAAGTACATGTGGCTTCTTTGCACTGAGAAAATCAGGAGCTACCAAATGTGTGTTATCAACTGCTTGCATTCCCAAGAAGTCGATAATAGCGGTAATCGCCTCTTCAACCTTCTTAAATTGCAGAGCAAACTTCTCCAAAACTTCTCCTTCAGATCCAACTTGATCCCACGCTCGTCTAAAATCTCCAAGAGAGACTTTTTTCATAAAATCGCTCGTGGTTACTTCAAGGCTCTCCATCGGGAAATCTTCGTCATAGCCTTTCTTATTATTTTCGAGTTGACCTGTCGTGGGATCGACACGAAATAACTTGAATTGAAGCTCACACGAAATCGTGGCAGGTTGAGGAGAATCGTTTCTTTTGAAACAAACAAAGCTAGAAACCTTTTCTCCATACTTTGCAACAGAAGCAGGGATAACACTCTCTAACTCGTAGACTTCTTCGTTTGAACTTTCAGTATTGACTCGAACATTCTGAAGCTGTTGATCGTCAAGTGTATTCAACACGAAAAATTGGAGCACTAAATGATTTTCAAAGACATGTTTCACACACGAAACAACGTACTCCATCTCAGTTTCAGTCAGTTGGATTTCCGCAGATGATCTGAATGCCCTTCCCAAATGAGCGAACTGAGGAACTTTATAAATATCAGCCGCGGGATCAATAATTTCCTCGGCAGCCTCATCTGAAATAGGAGCCTTCTTTTTGATGCCAGCCGAACTTCGAACCGCAGGAGCCACATAACTCTCATCGATCACAGGTAATTGTGCGAAGGTTAATGGCGTCAAACCGAGATGCCCAGAATTGGCATGAGAAGTCAGGGCTTTTAAAGACCGCTCAAGACTGGTAAAGCTCATAGGCAAAGGTTCCTCCAACACAAATTTAATGTCATTTTCATCATCACGTCGTAAAGTGGACAAGATGACGACTGCTCGATCTCTCACTTCATCATCTTCGTCAACCAAAGAGCGATTCAACAAGCTGATGATCGATTTTCGCAGTTCAGGGACCTTGCTTGCAAATGATCCTAACGTAGAAACCGCAGCTGCACGAACGACTGAATTTTCGAGAATCATTCTGTTGAAGACAAATCTGATATAACGAGAAGGTGATTGTGTTGTTGGTCCCAAGCTGCCAATAATATGCATTATTTGAACAATAAGCTCAGAAAACTCGCAATCTTCGATAAACTCACAAAGCTGGAGAAGCGAACTTTCCTTTGTCTCCGCTATCAGATTCATCAATTCCACGATACTATCAACAATCGCCTTCTTGAATTCATAACCTCCATCTTCGCGTAGGAAAGTGGCAAGAAAATTTACCATAACTCGGTGTTTCTTCGGGTATTTAATACACAATTCTCGGATTGCTTTCACCACGACAATTTTGAACTCATCCCCGATCTCACTCATAAAACTGGAAATTTGCTTCATCAATCTTTCAATGCTAGACTCAGTCCCAGTTTTCAATAATGTAGTGATAGCCAAAGTAGCGATGGAACGATTTGAGTCAGAAACCAAAGTTTCCATATCATCATTGCATTTCGCGACACTAATTGGATGATTAACAGCGACATCACTGAGAGTACGCATCGCAGCGAAGCGAAGCGCGGGTTTAGGAGAAGATAAAAATAACTGTAAGACTGTGATTGCTGGACTGAGATCATTCTTATCAACTTGAGGTAAATTACACATCGCCTTAGCTGCTTCATAAATGACCATTTCACTCTTATGACGAAGACAGGTTTCTAAAAACTGATAAGAAGCCTTGGCATTCGTGCTATTCATGTCTTCATGTAGCAAATTACTCGTATAGCGAATCAGCAAGCAAGTTGCGAGAGGAGAACGGAGAGAACCCTTCGATAACTGTTGAACGATTTTCGAGACAGCAAGTCGATCGTGTTGCTTAATCTTGTAAAGAAGAGACAGGGCGTGGTATTGGACCATTTCAGATGAGGAGTTCACTGCCTCTTGTACTTCGTTAATCCAACGACGGACAACTTCGGGACAAGCTTTGAACAATCGGATGCCAGACATCAGAGCGGAGGATGCAACGAAAGCGTTCCGATCGACGATTGCCTGCTTCAAATATCGTTCGATTGCGCCAAGCATGGTGGCGTCGATAATCTTGGCTAATACTCGCATCGAATTTGCCCGATACAAATCCTCGCCTGTATTCATATCTTTCGTTAAAGAGCTCGTTACGATAATCACATCATCAGGGTTGCAAGTTTCGGCAATTTCTTTGATGAAAAGATACATCATTCTCCGTAAATTAACATCATCGGACTGGAAAAGTTTTGTGACTCCAAAGAAGACCTCTGTCACTTCAGCAGAAGAGAATGTCTCTCCTTTCACCAATAGGAAGAGCAGCTTTGTAATCATTTGACAGCATTTCCGGGGATTTTGAGTAACAACGGAGGAATCATGGAAAATTCGAGATTCTTGCAAAACTGTTGCCTTTTCCAAATGTTGATACGGGGACTCTGTCGAAATGCGTTTCAGTGAGAAGCATGGCACCAAGTGCATTGATTACCTTTTTCATAACCCTCATCTTCATTCTTGAATTTGTCTTTCAAGTTTTGGAACTCTTGAAGAAGGCTGGTAGCCAAAGGCTTTGTCCCATTATCTATCTCTTCAGCAGTTCTCACTGTTGAAGAGATTCGGCTGCTGTTTTTGGTGCTCATATGTTATATGTTGTTGCAATTTCCGAATTAAACAATTCCGTCTCAATACTCGAGATTTCGCAAAAGCCTCTTTCTTAATTTCCTTACAAATCGACTTTTCAAGTCGAGATGCCAATCATTTCATTGCAACTCTGTGTGAATGAATGATAGTCGATTTATAGAGCATGTCCTGTGAATTCAATCACATGAATAAGATTGTGTCGATTGAAATAATCTTTTATGTGATGAGTTTCATTACTGGAGTCTCTCTTTCGATGTTTCCTCATCTGTGGTCATCTTCAAATAAAAACAAAAATAAATTACACCAAGCGATTTACATTACCTCTCGCGGAACCAGGTTCATCTAATGGATCAAACTCCTTGAGAGAGATAATTAGATGGTACAACATAGTATCATCTCGCCAGTCGTCATCTGGCGCATGTATCATCATGCACCCTTCGAAGAATTGAAATATTCTCTGCTACTTGTGCTGCACATCAGCCTTTACCTCGAAGAGATCTCCACGCTGCCCTATGCGTGGAGCTCAGTGGATGTGCTACTCATCTTTCCGAGAACCCTGTTCAACGAACAAGGAAGCAGTCGTAACTCCTAACTGAAAAAGAAGCAATAGTATGAATAGCCAACTCATTCGCAAATCAAACATTTCTAGTCCAAAATCCACAATGGGAGCAGGGATTTCATGAGAATCGGTTTGCAACAATTGCAGGTAGTGTTTTATTCTTATTGACGCATGATGAAGAGTTACAT
>VFQN01008299.1_pt1 | contig 10581 bp, 13 predicted proteins | sample 3512371 | NCBI WGS metagenome assembly VFQN01 (sample SAMN10412370, study PRJNA504923) | tailings metagenome | isolation source: Replicate 2 from Balatoc abandoned mine | place: Philippines: Itogon, Benguet | collected 2017-08-28 | reverse complement strand
GTCAACCTAGTCAACGATCAGCCACCAAAGTACTCAAAGTCGTGCTGTATCCAGCCGCCTGCAGAAAAGAACTCAATCTCAACCCCCTTCCGCCAGCGGGGCTTCAGGCCCTGCTGCAGCAGCGAGTTGAACACGGTCTGCCGCTCCTTGCGGAGTGCGCAGCCCAGCGCGGTCAGGCACGGACCCACCACAACCCCGACCTGCTGCCGCAGGAAAGGGTCTCCTGCTGGCCACACTGCTGCCGGTCCTGAAGACTCTAGCCTCCATGCAAGCCACGGTTCGCGTTGGTCACGTGTTTGCCATCAGAGGCAGCCTTTTGCGCTCGCAGCACACGCCCCCAACTATCCCTCCTGCCTGCATACAGGGCGGACTTGTGTTCCCTCCATCCCCCACGCGGAGCCCCGGAGGCCTGTACGAGAGGCCCTCCGATCCGCCCCGCGACATCCCCGCCTCATCCCTGGCACGTGCCCTGACCCCCGGGTCGCCGCCACGTGCCACCACCCCCGGATCACCCACCAGCGCCGGGCCCCCCTCCCCGACTGCCACCCCGCCTACCCCCGGCACCCCCGGGTCCGGGCAGCACAGCGGCGCGTCACCAACACGCCTGGCCGGCGGGACCTTTGCAGCCTTTGACATGGGGCAGCTGTCCCCCGGGGTGCTGTCCAGGGGCAGCTCCCCGTCCCGTGCCGTACACCCACAGTGGGGGGCGCCGTCACCGCAAAGCGCGTACGCTCCTCCACCCAGCGATAGCCGGTCCGCCTCACCTACAGCAGCTGGCAACGCAGGCGATGCACCGTCCTTAACCCACGCCCCAGCAGGGCACACGCACCCGGGGCAGATGCTGCAATCCACTGTGTCCAATCCGGCTGGCAGCGAGCCGCCCTCTAGGTCCTCGCCCTTTGCTCCCTCGCCAGAGGGCGTCCCGCGCCCCGCGTCCTCCGGGGCGGGGTCCTTGTGGTACCAGCAGCTGCTGCAGCAGCAAGAGCATCAGCTGGAGGAGCAGCTGCCGCTCTCCGCCGTGCCCCCACACGTGGCAGCGGAGGACGGTGTGGGTTGCGGGTCGGGGAGGTCCTCTGTGGTATCGATGGAGGGAGAAGCACCGGACGCTGCTGCCGCGGCGGAGCAGCTGCAGGGGCCGCTGCTGCACTACCCGGGCGCACAAGACGTCCTCCTCCCACCCCAGGTGAGTGTGCTGCCTTGCTTGACCTCGTAATGATCGAAAATATGGAGAAGACATACCGTTTATTACGCATACACGTACCAGGTCCAGCGTGGTCCCTCTCCACACTATACGACATCTCGATGGAGCAGGAGAGCCGCTTCCTGTCCTTTGAGCCAGGCAGGCAACACCATGCCACGGTTCCATGGCTGCTGTGCTGCTTCCACAATGGGTACCACCTGCTGCGTGTGCCCACAGCACAGCACAGCGGTTGTCGCTCCGGTTGTCCATTTGTCACTACCAATACCTCGCTCGCCGTGTGCAGGTGCCGGTTCCCGCATGTGTCTGACGCCTTGTACTGATCCCCTCACTCCACACGACCACGCGCTACCCGCACCTCCCTGGTAACCGCCCAAGCTGCTGCCATCGCTCCACTGTGCACTTGTTTGCTCCATGCTAATGCAGCACCAGCCACTGCATCGCTCCACACGCCGCCCCCGCAGGACGGGCAGCAGACACTTAAACACGCATTCCTCACCTCACGCCTTTCCCACCGTGTCGCGTAGGCAAGGAGGAGCCACCCGCATATGTATCAAGCTAATAATCATGTACACCACATCCCCGCAGGACTGCCAGCAGGGTCACCCAGCGTACCTACCAGGCTACGCAGACGGGCAGCTGGGCGACCAGCAGCTGTCGTACGAGCCCGGGTTTGAACCCGGGTATCCTCAGGAGGAGCCCATCGCCCCGCCGCCCGACCCCCTGGCCGGCCTGTCGGTCCTGCAGCGCGAGCAGGCGCTGGGTCTGTACCGCAACATGCTGCTGCTGCCGTTGGGGGTGCCGCAGCAGCAGGGCGCGAGCGGGGGCAGGGGCGGCGACGTGTGGCAAGGAGGGAGGGGCGTTGCGGCCGACAGGGACCAGGGGTCGCCGCAACAGGTGAGGATACCATTGGAAGGGAGAGATTGTGGCTCATGGGGCATGCCAGCAACTGGCAGTGAAGCTGTCCTTGGGCTGCCACATGCGTCCACGCAACGTGTCTCCTGTGCGCTTTGCCCTCAGGCCCACTTTCCGTTCCCACCTCCTCACAACTCTTGACGTTCGTGGCCCTTTGCAATTCGGGCGCCTTCCCGCAGTCCCTGCGCCCCGGGCCCACCGACGGCACGCCAGAGCTGGTGGTGTCCCAGGTGCCCGTGGAGCTAATACACGTGCCCACGCTGCTGGCCTCTACCACCGCCGAGGCGGCCGGTCAGCGGCGTGACGACCGACACGTGGCCGACGCGTCGCACCGCATGGAGCGCGTGATGGCGGCCGAGGGGAAGGTGGACAGGCACCGGGAGCTGATGGGCACGCTCATGCTGACGCAGGTTGGTGGTTGGTGGTTGTGATCGGAGGGTCCGCAGGGGTCGGTGGGCGCATAGAATGGTGTTGACACAAACGGCTGCGTGACAAGGGGAGCTGATGGGCACGCTTATGCTCACGCAGGTTGGTATGCTTGTTACGGGGATGGTAAAAGGTGATATGGCGAGTACAGGCTTTCATGGCGGTGCGGCTGCACGCATGGGGAGCTGATGGGCATGCTCGTGCTCGCGCAGGTCGGCAATTGTGACTCGTGGGTCGATTGGGGACCGTACAGGCTGGGGCTGGGGCTGGGGCTGGGGTTGAGGCCGTTGGGCCTAGCCGCCAAGAGTCTTGCCGCAAGCCACCCGCCATCCGTTTCTGTGATGTCTCATAGTGCGCTTCACGCAAGCTCCTTCCCTCCTACCCTCGTCCCTCCAGGTGATTGGCAGGCAGACGGCCGTGGGTCACCTGCACGCGCCCGGCTACGTGCCGCTGCCCACCAGCCTCATGGCGGAGATCGTGGGAGAGATGCGCCGCGTGTACTGTGGGGAGGCGGCGGAGATGGTGGCGGGCAAGCGCGAGCAGCACAGGTGGGTGTGTGGGTGATGGTGGGCTAGCGGTGGAGGTTATGAGCAGCAGCTGGATGAGGGCATTTGGGTTTCCTGTTGGTGGGGAGGGTGCAGGGGCCCTGAGCTCCTGGAATTGCAGGAGCGGGGTTAGGTCGACGTCAAGAACGCAGGCGCATGTAAGCATCACGTATCCTTGCAAAACGACTGGGCGGTTGGCGTTTGGTGGTTCGCTGCTCCGCCGAGCACTGTCTAGCAATGTGCCCCTGCGCACGTGGCATATCGTACGGTATGCACGTGCCTCGCGGCTCAAACCCCCTCTGCCCCTCAACTCACACCACTGGTCACCGTCCAACGCCCCCATGCCCCGCTCCCCCAGGCGGATCATGGAGGACATTGAGGGGGAGAAGAAAGCGGTCGCGGCCTACGTGGCAGCCACCTCGGGCATGCAGGTGGGCCTGGATGCATCTTGCGTGGAATACCGTCGGTTTAGGCGGCCACCTTGGCGGCAACCTTCTATGTTGTGTTGTGTCGCTGGGTCGGTGTGGGTGGCAACCTCGGGCATTCCAAGTGGCGCTATCCTGGCGTGCGGACCTCAAGATAAGCCTCCCCCACCCTCTCCACACCTCCTCCGCTTCCCTGCCCGCTCAGCCCGTTCCACAAAAGCTCCTTGCCCTCCCCGTCCTCCTTGCAGGCCGCTGTGGTTGACAGCGTGCTCCAGCGGCAGGAGGAGGACCGCTCCCGCGCCGGGCGTGCCCGCGTGACACGTGCCAACATGCGCGCCATGCGCCGCCAGCGGGCCGCGCAGGACAGGTCCTTTGCCATGGCACTGGGCCGCCAGGTGGGGGGAAGGGAGTGCTAGACGATATCGTTTAGTCAAGCAGGCGAGCGGGAGGGCAAGGGGGGGACGGGGGGGGACGGGAACCAAGTACTAGTAAAGCTAGATGGAGGGCGGGGGGGGGAGGCTAGGGTGCTGGGCGGGCTCGCAGAATTTGCAGCGTCGTGCGACTGAGACAGGTCCTTCGCCATGGCGCTGGGCCGGCAGGTGGGGGGAAGGGAGGGCTAGGCAACACTGAATTGCCAGCAGGACAGCGGTAGGGGAGGGACAGGGGGAAGAAGGGCTCGGGTGCTGGGCGGGCTCCCGGATGGAAGTCGCATCTTCACAAGGGCTGAGGCACGGCGTTCGCCGTGAGCCTGGGACGGCAGGTGGGCGCACGCGTGAAGCGCGCGGAAACAATGGGGTGGGCTTACGGGTTTCGCATGGCCATAAGGACTGTGTGTGTGTATACAGCACCCGTAGGAAGGTCAACTTACCTCACTGACCAAGGATTAGGTCGCGAGGCAGGAGGCGGCGGTTGAGCCACAGCACCACGCAGGCGGTTTATGATGACGAACACACAGTGACGCAGCGCAAAGCAACCAACTGTACTGCCGTGGCGCGCTGGTGCCTGCAGGTTGCGGGTCTGGGCAAGCAGATTGTGCGCAGCGAGCTGCGGGCGCGGGACGTGGCTCTGCAGGCGGAGGCGGCGGAGGCGGCGGCGTGCAGGAAGGACATGGAACGGCTGGCGCAGGTGGGGACAACCGCGAAAAGGATAAATGCCAGTTTAGACTAGACCAAAATGCCGTTTTACGTTACCACTCATGATGGATGATGTGACAAATTCGTTGCAGAACCTCGGCCTTGGGGGTGACCGGGAGGGGGGGGGGGCTACATGGCCCGCTGCGTTGCGGCCGCGGCCTTGCACCAGGCCTTAGGGCTGGTAGGGGAACACATCACGCAAAACCCCAGCGCCAGGAGCACAACTTCCTCACATCATGCTGCGTAGTCCTGATCAGCATCCTGCATCCTGCCATTGTTCCTCCCCTCTCATTCCCCAGGACCACATTACGGCGGCCCGCCATGACCTGAAGGCGCTCAACCGCTGGAAAGCAGCCAGCGTGCGGTCGGAGGGCTGGACAGAGGAGGTGGGTGGGCGCGTGCTTGGGTGGGGTTGGAGATGAGCAAGGGAAGGGGAGGCGCCCAGGCGGGGCCTTGAAAACCGGTCGCACTATGGAGACATACCCTGGAACCCACGACCAACCGCTCTAACCGCCATCTCGGCCGTGGCCTCCGTCTGGCCCCCTACCCACTAGTCCCTGCCGCACCATGAATCAACCGCAGAAGGCAAGGATATGATTCCACTTCCGGCCACTTTGCCGCTGTGCTTGCTACCCCCGGACTCTCCCTTCCCCAGGTTGCCAAGTACTATGCCCTGCTGGACATGTCCACCGCGGACGAGGTGGCGCTGCGCCGTGACGAAAACTACGCCCGCATGCGACGCACGGGGCCGGCGGGGGGCGTGTGGGGCGCCGCCAGGGCGAAGGAGGACCTCCGGGCGCCGCTACCCCTGGCATCGGTGGTCTCCGCCGCCGCCGCCGCCGCCGCACACCGTACCCCCGCCTCGGCTGCCTCCGCCGCCTCCCGTCAGGGCCCGTACGGCCCGTACCCGCCGTACTCTGCGGGCAGCAGCAGCATGGGGGGTAGGACCGTAGCGGACATGCTGCCCGGGTCTTGGCAGCGTGTGGCTGGGGTGGGGGAGGAGGAGGACGAGGTGGGGGGCGGCGAGGCGGCTGGGGGTGGGGGTGTCCGGCGCAGCCAGTCGGTTGGATCGTACATGCCTGGGGCTTCGCGCGGGAGCATGAAAAGCGCATGGGGGATGTTTGAGGGGGATAACGGGTCTATGGCGGGGAGCAGTGGCCTGCCGTCGAGGCAGACGCCTAGGAGGTGGCAGCAGCCGGAGCCGTTGCCACTGCCGGCAGGATACGTGCCTGGGAGCGCGGTAGGGAGTAGCCGGCCGGCGAGCATGGCGGGTCCGTGGGCGGAGGGAGAGGGCGTGCAGGAGGAGCAGCAGCAGCAGCAGAGCGGAGCGGGGAAAGACAGGGAGAAGGGGAGGCGGAGGGAGGGGTCGTTCGGGGGCATGGAGGTGGGGTCGGATGGGGTGCTGGTGGATTACCTGCCGGAGGCGTATGCGATGAGGCCGTACGGTAGCAGGCAGGGCGGGGGGCAGGGGCCGCCCAGGCCGGTGGGGATGGTGGTGTCGAGGTACTAGTGGGGTTAAGGGAAGGGGAGTTCTGAAGGGCCAGGGGGCATGGGCGCGTGTTTTGCGTCGTGCGTTACATGGCAGGTGGCGTGGCCGCACAGTCCTTGCTGGTGTCGACCACACCTATTACGATAAATTGTCCAGTAGTATGGCGTCGCGATGCATGTGCGTGCATGGGGGGCAGTTGGGCGGGAGAGGCATGAGGCATGGGCTTGCATGGGGCCGGCATGGACTGGAGGAGGACTGGAGTGACAAGATGCGGTAGACGGAGTGAAGGACAGGTGCTTGGGGCAGCCATGTGTGCAGCAATGGGTGCTTGGACGAACATGTCTTGCAGCGCAGTGCCTGGACAGGGTGTGTCTCGGGGGCAACTTCGACACGTGCACCCACGCGCGTGTAACCCGCCATGTTTGTAACGTCGACGCGACGTGGTTGACTAGTCTCAAGCCTGTGATATGTGTACGATGTGTTTGCACTGTTTTTTGAATCCTTTTGAGGTCCTGGCTACTCGGTCGGCAACTTGGCATCGGGGGCACATTGTTCGGCCAAAGCTGGCATGGAGGGCAGCTGGACAGCTGCGCACTCCAGTAATTAGTTCTCATTAAAGGGGATATAACTGTTCTTCCTGACAGATATGCTCCCGCCTAAATGCAGCCACATTAAATGACGCAACACCCATAGGAAGCGACACTCGCGGCAACGGTTTTCTGCTACATACCTTATTCTCCTCTGATAGAATACTGCTTAACAAAGGATAGAGAAGATGAGCGCCTGGAAAATGGTTGTGAACTGGCTTCTGCCCCCTCCCGTGGTCTTGACCATCTTGCTCATAATACCCTTACCGCGGTAAGTATTTACAACTCGTCGGACTTGACTGTTAGCATCGCTGCGTGGCGCTATGGGACTGCGCTTGGGAATGGCACGGAAAGGTTCCGGTTGCGTGTCCACCTTCCCGAGGCCCACTAACGCAACTAGGCAGCACTTGCAGCAGTCGCCAGTGTTATGAACCTATTGAATTATCATGCGTGTCTGCGGGTGTAGGGTTTAGGGGCCCTCTCCTGTCACAGCCGAGTGCATTTCGGGGAAGCTCGCTTGCTTACAACTTGTCCTCCCTACCTTCATGGACAAACCGTTCCTGGAGAGCAAATTCATTATCCACACCGGCTTACACCCGCGCTCCTACTTGCCGACCGAGCGGCTGAGTGCTCTCAGCGCCTGTGAGCATTTGCCGACGGCACACATGCACCTGTACTCACTCCGCCACACAGCCCCCCACCTCCCGGTCTTTCAGCAACGCATTCCACGCGAGTGCATGCCATACTAACAAGCTGGATCCCAACATCAGAACTTTTGACACGCTCCCACACGTGACAAAAACACGTAACTGACCCAAGGGTCGCTTTGCACCATCGTAGCCCAGACCCACACTGCAACACAAAGCTGGACCCGAAGACCAGAGCTTTCCGCACAGTCCCGCGTTCAACTGACACTTGGCTGACCCAAAGGTCGTTCTGCACAAACGTATAATCCCAACCGCAGCCCTTAACTCACGATCCCCCGCCCCGTGGCCCCCAGGGTGGTCAAGAAGGGCTGCCTCATATTTGTGCGGAACTTCCTGCAGCTGCGTCTGGGTAAGCTATCGGTACGACGCCAGGCTGCAACACGTGCGGTCTCATGGCACGGGGGATGCCCCATGCACATCGCTAACCCACGTGGCGAGTGGGGTGCCCCTTGCACATCGCTAACCCACGTCGCGAGTGGGGTGCCCCTTGCACATCGCTAACCCACGTGGCGAGTGGGGTGCCCCTTGCACATCGCTAACCCACGTCGCGAGTGGGGTGCCCCTTGCACATCGCTAACCCACGTCGCGAGTGGGGTGCCCCTTGCACATCGCTAACACACGTCGCGGGTGGGGTGCGAAACAGGCCAGTAGTCCTGGGCGTGTTGCTACGTGACGCATTAGCAACTCCATGATGACACAATGCACACGTCCATGAACTGCGGTGCATTTTACCCTGCCCCCTTGTTCCTTGAATGCTACAACCCACTTCCATTCCCACTGCCTTTCCTTGACAGTTGCTGGCGTCCAGCTGGTGCACGTGGCTCTCATCATCGCCGGGGCGGCCTTCGTCGGTGGGTTCCGCTGTGGAATCCAAGTGTTGCAAGCAAGGGTTACTGCGCAGTCGTACCTCGCCTTACGAGCTTGCACGGCCCGTGCGTTGCACGTGTTACTGGTACGGCGCTGCTGGCATGCTGGGCGATCATCAGGACAACGAAGGGATGATGGCGCTCGTTGCAGGGATGAGAACACGAGAACGTACCACGGTACCAGTACTTGCACCGGTCGCACGAGTTGAACAGCGACACGCAGCGGCGGCCGATGCACCTTGGTCAGGGTTGTAGCCTTGGGTACCCACAAACTGCAGTAAGGTACATGGAGACTGTCTCTGCTTCGGACTTGCCACCACCTAATTGCCTGGACATGCTACGGTACAAAGTTGTCGATGCCTTACCACTGCGCCCTCTAACGAGCATGCAGGACCCTTTTCCACACCTTTTGGACAGCCCCACAGTACGTTATGCATTTTAACCCGGCTAAACACAAAGCCGCGAACATTATACATGCGTAAAGCCGTCGCGGCTGCCGTTGCCGTTGTGCCCTGGCCTGGCGCCCCCGTGCAGCCACGAGCATCAACACGTACAAGGTGACCCAGCTGCACCTTCCCGAGACGCTGACCCCCAACCAGAAGACCGCGGTCCTGGCCAAGAGGTGGCGCGAGGTGGGTCTTGACTGTTGTGCGCGGTGCTTGCTGGCGACTTACGCTTGCCAGAAGTGCTGGCAAAAAGATGTCAGCCCTGGCGGGGTGTCGTACTTCGCCACGCTGTCCACTCCGTTGTGCGGGCGTCTGGCTCTGAGCCAACCAAGCGCAGATAGTTGTCGTCGTGGAAGTATTGCGCACTCGTCAGTGGAGAGCGTTCAAGGCAGGTACCTCAGCCACATAGGATGCAGCGCCCGCTGGTGTATACTGCACAGGCGTCCCATCACGGCCCCATAAAGTTGCCGCACTTAAGGCATACTTGTGGCGCTTCCTTGTACCCGTTGCATGTGCACCTGTCCGAGCAGGAGCGGAACTTTTGGATTGCCGCCCTCACATTCTCGCTATGGAGGTGAGGCGGGGCATGGGACGATGGGAGGCGCTTCAGCTTGTGCACATGCTGTACCTTGCGCATTCCACATGCAGATCGGACTGAGCACAGCATGGCTGTCGGCCTATGTTACGGGGCAGAAATTCTGACTGGAGATGCATGACTGCATGACTGGTGTTCCATGTTGGCCCAGCTGGTCCTTACGAGCCCCTTCGCAGCCCTACCTTTTTTTGTCCCTAGCGCCATTCCCGTAACAACTGTCCATGCTGTCAACGTTTCGCATATGTTTCGCATGCGTGCGTGCAGCCTGCTGTACCGCTTCTACTCGCTGATGGCGGAGCACACGGCCCTTCAAGACCGGGTGCGTGCGCTGGAGGCAGCCCTGGAAGCAGCCCTAGGGCGCCCGGCGGTTGGGGGCACCGGAGGGGCAGCAGCAGCGACGGCAGCAGCAGCGGAACCGAAGAAGGGGGCAGCTGGCGGCAAGGGTTTTTTCTCTGGCAAGGGTGCGGCGGCTCCGGAGCCGTCTGCTCCCCCTGCGCCTGCAGAGCTGCTTGGGAAGCTGGGGGCGGAGGCCGCCCCCGAGCCCAAGAAGCACAAGTGAGGTTTGCTTTGGTGTTGCAAGTTGGGTAGCCGTTGCAGGCCGTTGCAGCCGGCACAGGGGTGGCAGCGGATAAGGATGTTGATTAACACACGCTGGTACCGTCTTGGCATGAGGTTGTCGGTTGGTCCCTGATTGGTCCGGATCGTGGTGCTTTTGCAAATGTCCGTAACACTGCAGTGATGCAGGGGGCATGATCAGGTGGCATGGGTGCGTTGCTGCTACCACCTACCAGACGTGTTGCAAGGCCTCTTTAGGACTGACCTGGACTGACACATGTTGCGTTCTCTGTACCGGTAGTAGGCAATTTTCGTATGGGACATGCACCCAGGTGGTGCAGTCACGTACGGTACAGCGCAAGCGCCGAAGTGCTTACATTGCTGCAGCCATGGTCGGGCCTTTTGCAATATCATCCCGTAGCTCATCCCCGCCTTCTGCACAACGACCGGTGGTTACTCACGCGATTCGTGTCATGTGAACGCCCTTCTCTCTCACTGCACGGCGAAGCAAGTGAGGTGTTGTGCCTTCACTCAGAGCAGGTAGGGCGCGTGCTTGGCACCACGCGACACCGTCGGTCACAATGACCGACACAAAGCGCAACAGTTTGGTTTGGTTTGGTTTTTTACAGGGGACCCAGGGGGGGGGGGTACGGATGTCCAAAAATGACCGCATGCCTAAAATAGAAGATCTATG
>VFQN01008298.1_pt1 | contig 10583 bp, 6 predicted proteins | sample 3512371 | NCBI WGS metagenome assembly VFQN01 (sample SAMN10412370, study PRJNA504923) | tailings metagenome | isolation source: Replicate 2 from Balatoc abandoned mine | place: Philippines: Itogon, Benguet | collected 2017-08-28 | reverse complement strand
CCGGAATAATACTTAACACTAAAATCAAAATCAACCATGGGCTAAACACCGCCAAACCTGCGGCCAGAAAACCAATGGTAATTATATCCTGCACCTGCGCCAAAGTCTGAGCCAACAACGCCGTCCGCCCTACGGTCTGTTGACGGGCGCGTTCGAGCTTGTCGTAAAAAACAGGCTCTTCAAATTGGGTCAAATCGAGCGTTGCCGCGTGTTGCATGATTTGAATCGACGACCGATTGGCGTGCAAATCGCCCAAAAGGCCATCCAATAGCCCTGTTATACGGTTCAGAACATCGGAGCTCATCGCCAACGCCAATTCCATCCCAATCAACACCAACAAATGCCGCGTATCGGTAGAGTGGTTATTGATAAGCAAAACCACTTCATCAATGATTAACTTTCCCAGATAAAGCGTCAAAAACGGAATTACCGACCGAATGAGCCGTAAGCCCACATTGGTCGCCGTCATCCACGGCTGGGTATGCCAAATTTCTTTTAAAAACAGCGGTAAGTATTTGAGTGCCTGTATTCTGGCTTTGATGGTGGGGAGTTGATGTTTATTTTTTTGAGCCATTGTAGGTGATTTTCAATTGCCAAGGGGCAAATGTTGACTTTACAGAAACAGAAACCCGTCGCATTTAGTGCCGAAAAATAAACGGGCCTCTTAACGAACAGGTTATCTGAATTACTTTAGTAAAAAAATTAGAAAGAAACGTATAAAACAAGAAGCCCTCTACGCTTTGGGAAATCAATGAGCGCGGAGGCACAAGCCATGGATACCAAAACTTATCAACTATTCTTTGTCAAAGACCTCGCGGATTTTTCCGATGGCACCCTCTTTGAGTTAGAAAATCAACTCTACAGCCACGCACAAATGAGCAAAGCCTCCAATGAACGCATGAGGGATATTGCCGATTGGGAATATGAAACCAAAGGTTATTTATTGCCCGACCGGGGCGACGGTGTTCAAGCAATTCTGCCCGAAGAAAAAGTCATCGCTTGCGCGCCCTTTTCTCAAAATTTCTCTCCCCTCAAAGGACGAATTCAGGTAACAAAAGCCACCACCAAAAGTGTACGGTTTCCCGATGCCCCCGCCCCGTCCAACGCTCCGGTGGGGATAGTGACCCGCAATCAAGTTTCTGTTTTTCAGAACATCCATTTTCAGCGGCTCCTCATTGAACTGAATTCTGAGCCTTTTGAAATAGAACAAATCAGCGTTTTCCATAAAGTAAAGGGCCTTGAAGTAGAATGTTATTATGCTCCCAATCCAAAAAACGAAAATGGAAAATGGATCATTAGCTGTGAATTCAGCCACATTATGTTTGGCTTTTACGAAGTCCAGGTTCAATTTACCAACGGCTGGTATTACAGCATCCACCTCATCAAACATTTTCCCGAAGAAGTAAAAGAAAAGTACCCTTTTTCGGATCAATTTTCCGCCACCTCGGGCCAAAGAGCCGTTTTTACGCCGATTCCTGAAATTAGTTTTGACCTTTCCAAGTATGATTTATCCAACAATACAAACGTTGTGATGAGCACCAACGAATTAGGTTTCAGCGATGAGCTATTGAATGATGCCATGGAGTTGAGCATTGAATGGGGCGAGAATTACCGCAAGCCCATTTATGAACGATTACGCAAAAAATATCCCCAAATCACCGCCGAGCAGGCCGAAAAAATTCAAAGACACTGTCGTGAAGCAGAATCGTACATCTACGCCATGGGCGAAAAAGAACTCAACGGCGACATTACAGAGGCCGACATTGTGCCCCTTGCCCAACGAAAATACCCGTGGGTGAACGCCCGGCATTGGTATCGGCTGAAAAATATCGCGATGTATTACGCCCGAAAATGATATTCCTCTCCACGTCTCCCAGAAGCTATACGGAAAACACATTATAAACCCCAAACATTTTGCTTTAACAGTTAATTGTTCAAACGACATTTTATAAATCCGGATACTTATGAAAAAATACCTTTGGGGACTGGGTGGGTTGGCGCTGGCCGGCTCTTTGTTGGCAACTTATCAAAACGACAACCCAAGTCGCGGGGCTCAAACGACCCTCGACAGTGTATACGCTACCCTCACGCAGGAACAAAAACATGAATTGAAATACGCCGTGGGGGCCTTGGAAGTGGCCGACGGGTTGGAAGCCAATCTGTTTGCTTCAGAACCGATGATTACCAATCCGACCAACATCGACATCGACCACAAAGGTCGAATCTGGGTGTTGGAGGCCTACAACTACCGTCCGCACATTACAGGAAATGCTACCCACAAAGAAGGCGACCGCATCATGATTCTGGAAGATACCAACGGCGACGGCAAAGCCGACGCCAGCAAGGTGTTTTATCAGGGGCCCGAAGTCAACGCGCCCTTGGGGATTTTGGTGATGGGCAACCGCGTGTTGGTTTCGCAAAGCCCGTACGTGTGGTTGTTTACGGACGAAAACGGGGACGACAAAGCCGACAAAAAAGAAATCATCTTTCAAGGAGTTAAAGGCGAGCAGCACGACCACGGAATGCACGCTTTCACCTTTGGGCACGACGGTAAACTATATTTTAACTTCGGAAACGAAGGCAATCAGCTACTCGACGGCAAAGGCCAACCCGTGCTGGACCAAGACGGACAGCCTATTGACCGTAAAAAATACAAGCAAGGAATGGTGTTCCGCTGTGATCAAGATTTCAAAAATGTAGAGGTATTGGGACATAACTTCCGTAACAACTACGAAGTAGCCGTAGACAGCTACGGCACCATGTGGCAGTCAGACAACGACGACGACGGCAACAAAGGGGTGCGTATCAACTACGTAATGGAATACGGAAACTACGGCTACACCGACGAAATGACGGGTGCAAGCTGGAGCGCCAACCGCACCAACATCGAATCAGAAATTCCGCTGCGCCACTGGCACTTGAATGACCCCGGCGCCATCCCCAACCTGCTCCAAACGGGTGCGGGCTCGCCCACCGGCATGTTGATTTACGAAGGAGACATGCTGCCCAAAGTATTTCAAAACCAGATGATTCACTGCGATGCAGGCCCCAACGTGGTACGCTCATATCCCGTTGAAAAAAATGGCGCTGGTTTCAAAGCCAGCATCGTAAATGTACTCTACGGAAAGCGCAATCAGTGGTTTCGCCCGTCGGATGTGTGCGTAGCCCCTGATGGTTCTCTCTTTGCCGCCGACTGGTACGATCCAGGCGTGGGCGGCCACCAAGCGGGAGACTTGAACCGAGGCCGCATTTACCGCGTAGCACCTGCCAATACGGCTTACAAAGTTCCTACGTCGGATTTCAGCACCTTAGAAGGAGCGTTAAAAGCAATTCAGAGCCCCAATGTTTCGGTACGTTACATGGCTTGGAACAAAATTCGTAGCCTTGGGCAAAGTGCCGAAAGTGACCTCGTAAAAATGTATCAAACCTCCCCCAATCCCCGCATGAAAGCCCGGGCGTTGTGGTTGTTGACGAAACTTTCCAACGGCACTAAATACGTAGAACTTGCCTTAAAAGATACCAATCCAGACATCAAAATCACGGCTATCCGCGCAGCGCGCCAAATTACTGCCAAAGGCGTATTGCCGTTGTCGATTGAACATTTGAACACTTTAGCGGCTGACCCCGACGCGCAGGTGCGCCGCGAAGTAGCTTTGGCGATTCGTCACATCAGCGACGATTTGGCCGCCGACGTGTGGGCACAATTGGCCACCCGTTACGACGGAAAGGACCGTTGGTATTTAGAAGCCCTCGGGGTGTCGGCCGATGGTCAATGGGATAAATTCTACAACGCATGGCTCAAAATGGCGGGGTCTAATCCAACGGCTACCCCCAAAAACCGTGACATTGTATGGCGGGCGCGTACGGCCGCTTCGGTGCCGCTGTTGGCCTCGCTGGCAGGTGATAAAAATGTGCCGCTCAACGACCGTTTGCGCTATTTCCGGGCGTTTGACTTCAACCCTGGCGCAACCGAAAAATCAAACGCTTTGTTGGACATCATGAAGGGCAACACCGACAACGACGTGGCCAAATTGTGCCTGCGCCATTTGGATCCTGGCTTTGTCAAAACCTCGCCCGTGGCGCAGCAATCCCTGCAAAAACTGTTGGATGCCAGTTTTGGCACCTCCGAGTACATGGATTTGGTGCAACGCTTTGAGCCAATTTCGGAGTCAAAACGTCTTTTACAAGTGGCCACCGAAAAACCCATGCAACGCGACGGCCGCGACGCCGCCCGTCAGCTGTTGAAGCAAGAACAGGCACCACTATTGTGGGCCACCATCAACGGTAAAGATGCCGCCAAAGCGCAGAGTGTGGTCACTTCTCTACGGAGTGTGGGCACCAAGCAATCCATCGACATGCTCAAGGCGGTTGCCCTTGACCCCAAACGCCCCAAAGCCCTCCGGGCCGAAGCCACGCGGGCGTTGGGCGGTAGCATGGACGGCGAAGATTTGGTATTGGCGCTGTTGAAAGAAGGCAAATTTAGCGGTGATTTAAAAGCCGCTGCCGTACAAGGCGTGAGCAGTGCTTGGCGCAAAAATGTAAGAATAGAAGCCGCCAAATACTTAGATGCCGCCCCCAGCAAAGCAGGCAAAAAACTGCCACCCGTAAGTGAACTAATGGCCATGACAGGCAACGCCGCCAACGGGCAAAAAGTGTTTGCCAATTACTGCGCCATCTGCCACCAAGTCAATGGTGAAGGCAACGATTTTGGGCCTAAATTATCAGAAATTGGCAGCAAACTGGGCAAAGATGGTCAATATATGGCTATTTTCTACCCAAGTGCGGGGGTGAGTTTCGGCTACGAAGGCTACGAAGTAAAGTTCAAAGACGGCACGACCACCGTGGGGATTGTTTCGAGCAAAACCGAGACCGATTTACTACTCAAATTTCCCGGAGGCACCACCCAAAGCTACAAAATGAGCCAAGTGGTATCGATGAAAAAAATGGATGAGTCGCTCATGAGCGCAGGCCTACACGAAGCCATGAGCCAACCAGAATTGGTGGACTTGGTAGAGTATTTGTCCAGCTTAAAACGGAAGTAATTTTTAAGCAAAGTTTAAGCCACATTTAAGTACTTTTTAAGGATTAATTTGGACATTTGACCTAATCAAACGAAAAGCTATCACGTAAGTCGAAATTCTTTTTCGTTTTTTGTGGTGTTATATATACTCAGATACCCGACGTGCCAATCCAAGTGCGCGTCGGGTATTTTATTAAAACGGATAGCCCTATACTTTAAAGAAGTTTCAGTGAAAAACTTGAATTTATCTCCCTACTATGAAATACCATTTATCAACAATTGTCTTTTGTTTCTTCACCACCGCCACTACGTTCGGGACAAACCCCCATCATCTACTTGGCTTAAATCTCCGCGTGCAGGCGTTGGCATTCATGTACCCTGCGCAGGCACAGCTCATTTTTGATGCGGGCAACGAAGCCAATGCCTACACCGACCAATTTTTTGGGGTAGGCGCACAAAGCCAAAATGACAATAGTTCCAACGCTTTCCGACATTCGCTTTGGAATGCGCTTGCGGTCAAAAAACTGAAAGATGCGGGTGCCAACGATGCCACGGCCAACGACATTGTGCAGCAATTCACGTCGGCTTATGAGTACAATGAAGCAGGAACGGCGCTGGTCAAAACGGCTGCTTCGGCCATGGATTTGCACAATAACTTAGTGGGACGTTCCTTTAAAAACTACACAACGGTAAATCAATTATTGGACAGTCTATTTCTAAAAGCCATTGAACCCAAAGTGATTACGTCTACCCTCAGTCAGATTTTGGCGAGCCACAATGCGGATGTCAATACCGCATGGAATTTGTTGGAAAACACCGATAGCTCCGTCCTGAATGTTAGTAAATTTTTGGTTAGAATTGACCCCTGTACGGTTTCGTTGGTGTTGAATCACACCATTACAGATACGGTCAAATTTGAGGTTAGTACCCATATCCAAGCCCAAAATATCCTTTCGCCTTCGGCCAAAGTGACTTATGATGCCCAAAATTATGTATTACTAAATCCAGGATTTAAAGCAGACGAAGGAAGTACTTTTTCTGCGTATGTGGATGGATGCGGAAATAAGTAGGGCTTATTTTTTTGCTTCTGCTGCTTTTTCAACAGTGGAATGATGCGAGGCGGCAAACATCCATCGGTCGTTTTGCTTTTGGATGGTGTAAGTAAACGCCACTGGATTTCCTCCAAACGTATGGATAACACTGGCTACAATCAAATCACCTGACTTAATGAATTTTAGATCAGAGACTTCGCTGTTGGTGCTCTTTCGTCCTTCAGCCCCTTTGACCACAGACTCTCGGTACGAAAACAAACCTTTGGTATTGGTATACCTAAAATCACTCGGAATGCGGCTGTTGAAAAAGCTGTGCGGGTCGGTGTTGTATTCTGTGATAAACGATTGGAGTACTTTTTCAGGATCATCCGTATTGTCTTTTTGGGCAAAACTGAACGAGTGAATGCTCAGAAAAAGGAAAGTACAAAAAGCGATTTTTACTGGCAAAGTTTTCATTGAAGCAGATAAGTTTAGTGAATGATTGAGACAAAGGTCGGTCATAATCCTAAGCCTCACCATCCCCAATTTGGGTAGTTTTTAAACCAACTTTTGCTCAATGGCCTTCACCACGGCTTCGGGGGCTGAATTAACGTGGAGTTTTTCGTAGATATGCTTGATGTGGTAGTGAACCGTATGTACACTCAACGAGCACGCGTCAGCTATCATTTTGTAACTCATGCCTTTTACCAAACAAGTCAGTACTTCGCGCTCGCGCCCCGTGAGTTCGATATAGGTAGGTTGCGACTGTACAAACTGATTTTGAAACATTTGCATTACCTTGACCGCAATAGCGGGCGACATGTGCGCTCCTCCCTTGTGAACATCTTGAATAGCCTGCCACACGTCGTCGGGGTCGGGGCTTTTGAGTACGTAGCCTGATGCACCGCCACAAACTGCCGAAAAAATACGGTGTTCGTCTTCAAAAATGGTATGAATCAGTACTTTCGTTTCGGGGTAAACAGCTTTGATGCGCTGTAATGCTTCGATACCCGACAGCCCTGGCATCTGAATGTCCATCAGTACCACGTCGGGGCAATGCTTGCGGATTTTGGCAACGGCATCGTTGGCATCTTCATACGCACCGGCCAAATACGCACCTTCCGTATTGTCAAAATACAATTTCAGGCTTTGCCGCAGGCTTTTGTTATCCTCAAAAAGTACAATGCTGATCATTTTTTAATATTGTTTACTATCATCTCTATAATCGTTCCAATTCCTTCTCCCGACGAAATATTCACCTCAAACCCACCTTCCTTTGCCCGTTTTTGAAAATTTTTCAAACCATTCCCATCGGTATTTTTCGAACAATCAAAGCCTTGGCCGTCGTCCGAAATTCGTATGTGCAAAGCGTTTTCTTGCTGATAGATACGTACTTGAACGGTGGTTGCGTGGGCGTGCTTGGCGATGTTGTGGAGGGCTTCTTTATAGACCAAATACAGGTTGCGTCGCTGCTCCATCGTGAAAATGGGCAATTGCGTAGCTGGGACTTCGTTCTCAAAAACAAAGGAGATGTCGTGGGTTGTGAGCAATTTAAAACCCACCGCTCGCATCTTTTCGAGGAGTTTTTCGGGTGTGTCGTTATCAGGATTTAAGGCCCAAACGGTATCTCGAATGGTGTGAATGGCTTCTTCGGAATCGGTTTTGATTTGGCTCAAAATAGAATTTGCTTCCAGATTTTTAGTGCCGACTTTCTTTTGAATCACCTTGGCCGAAGTGGCAATGCTGGTGAGGGTGGCACCTACTTCATCGTGCAAATCACGGGCAATTTCGTCACGGATTTGGAGGAGTTTGTTTTGTTGGCGCAGATTTTCTCGGAGTTGGGCGATGAGTTGCTGTTGGGTTTGGGCCTGTTCTCTTCGCTGTTGACCCGCACGTTGGGCCAAAATATACCCCAGCATGGTGATTTCAATCAAGGTACCCGGGACAAATAAATTGTTGTAAGGAATGAAGGGTAGCCAAGAAATATTGTAAAGGGCAAACATGCTAATAATCATGGCTATGAGGCTGATACTAAAAGCAACTCCATAAACCCAGACTTGCTTAAAATTCTTAATTGACACGTAAACGAGCCCAATCAACAACATGAATAATACGATTAAGATATACCCTCCCCAGTCAATTTTGAGCCAAAAGAGTAGACGGTAAAGTAACGATGGGAAGTTATTATCAACAAGACGAATTATTTTGGTAACTATCCAATTCATAAAATAAAGCCCGTTGAGGCCCATGATTGCCCAATAGAGCGTTTTTGAATAGAAACGCAAATTGAGAAACTTAACGTGGAAAAGCGACCAACATAATTGATATATAAATGGTGGAGCAATAATATACTTACTGACTGGCAGAAACGCGTAAAAATCCAAGTAAAAGGTAATAATACTGAACATCAGTAAGGCATACCAGCCAATCAAGGAATCACGGAGACGAATAGAAAAAATAAAAGCATAGACAAAGACGAGAACAAAAATGCCCAACGAAAAACTTTGCCAAATGGTGTTATTTTTTTGATAAGCGAGTGCATGTTCTAAGTTGCCAATGTGTATGTAATCGCCGTAGGCATTTCCTGATACAATTGAGATATAGATAACTTTGGGGTAACTACCCATGGGAAAAATGGGTGGTCTCGTAAGTACTTGTTGATAGAAAGCAGGGGTTTTTAATCCTGCCTGAAACGCCCGTTGTTGCTCTTTTTCATCCATTATGATGACTTCTATTCTACGAAATCCTCGAAAACTGTGAATAAGGTAAAGGTCTTCTGAGGTGCTGTTTTTTACTTCAAAACGCAACCAAATCTTTTCGGTAAAGTAACCGAATCCCACAATTTCTTTTTGGTTCAACGCCTGAAAGGAATCCAATGGATAGCGGGCAACTTGCTCGGCTGTGAGTGTATGCGTGGCATCTTTTAAGAAGTAAACGTAGGTAGCAATAGGGTTGGCTTTTTGGGCATCAGTAATTGTGAGTATTTTCTGACTCCAAACGGGTATCTGGATACCAATGAGTAGGTAGAAGAGCAGGGTTCGCATTCGCAGCAGATTTGTTTTACAAGGTAGAGATAATCTTTCTAAAACTGCACTCTTCCCCTTTCTTCATCGGCACCTCGGCGTTGGCGGGTGATTTTGACTTTTTGATTGCCAAAACTACAAGAGTACGTCAATTTCACTACGCGCGGCTCAAACTTCATTTTGGCCTGAAAATCAAATTGTTGAGTTGGAAATGAGGTGTACCATCGTAGCGTGTTTGTCCAAAAAATATCGCTGATATTCAGCCGAAACGTGCCTTTATTATTGGGTAATACTTTCTGAATACCCGCAATTACGTTGGTTCTGCTGCGTAAATTCATGACACCTGCTGGAATAAGTGATAGGTACTGCAAGTTTAATTTAGCCGTACAATGGTTACCGAGGTTGAAAGTATGCACCGAATTGGCATTGCCGTAATAGATGCGTTGGCTAAAAGGCCCAATGTCAAACTGCGATTGCGAACTGCGGTAATAACCCGCCAAGTTGTTCTGAACTTTCCACCAAGACGTGAGCGTGAGCGGGAAGGTTACTTCTACTGACAAGACATCAGAACGGTCGAAATTTTGGGTAATGTGAATCAATTCGGGGCGACCAGGATACGTAACGGGTTGGTGTTTGTTGATGATATCTCGTTCGTGGCTATACCCGACCCAGAAAAAATAAGCTCCTTTGAACCCATAGCCCGCCCTAAGACTGCTGTTATAGGCGGGTTTTAGGGCGATATTACCCACGTAGTAGGTATTGGGGTCGGTGATAAAAAAATTAGGAATTAGTTCGGTAAAGACGGGGCGCGTCAAGCGGCGACTGTAAGCCAAGTTGAGGGTATGCAGTTTTCCGACTTGATGTTTAAGCGACGCACTCGGAAACAGATTGAGATAGCGTCGGTCGAGGAGGGGTTTGCCGTCCACCGATTGGATGTTGGTATGCGTATTTTCAGCCCGGAGACCGCCTTGAAAATCAGTTGTAGGGCCGAGCTTTCCCGTAAAATTGGCGTAAACCGCCCCGATTGTCTCGCGGAAAAGGGCTTTACTGGTCAAGTTGGGGTCCATGGTGAGCACTCCGTCTATGTTGCGCTCCACGCCGAGGGCGTTGTCAATGTGCGATACGTTGATTTTAAAACCACTTTCCATTTTCCATTTTTTACCCAACGGTCGCGCGTAATCGGCGCGCAATACCCCAAACCGAATGCCCGTATCTTTGGTGGTTTTCATGGACTTGATGGGCAAAACCGAAGGGTCGGTTGTCATAAATTGGTTAATGTCAAAAGTATTGAGTCCATTGTTTTCAAAAGACTGATAATCAGCGTCAATGGTAAGGGTATGTTGGCGGGTGGTGGTATGCGAAAGCCCTACGCTTGCGCCCCAATTTCGCCACGGCGCATCTTCTATCCAGGTCAATTCCGACGTAGTAAACGGCTGAGACTGTCCCGCAATTCGGGTGTTGGAAGAGTTGTAAGAAATGACATCACGCTTGTTTAGTAAGCCCTGCACT
>VFQN01008297.1_pt1 | contig 10583 bp, 21 predicted proteins | sample 3512371 | NCBI WGS metagenome assembly VFQN01 (sample SAMN10412370, study PRJNA504923) | tailings metagenome | isolation source: Replicate 2 from Balatoc abandoned mine | place: Philippines: Itogon, Benguet | collected 2017-08-28 | reverse complement strand
ACACCAAGGACTGCCACTGGGGGACCGCTGCACTGCCTCTCAGCTCACGCATGCGTGCATGCATGCCGGCTTTCGGTTGCGGATGCGCGGCAGTTGCAACAGGTCACTAGATGGAGCGGGGTGCACACTTCCAGCAGGACGACGTGCTGCAGCAGCAGCGTCGTCGTCGAAGCATTGTAGCAGTATATGAGCTGTCTTCTCCTACAGTCAACGTGCGCGTGAAGAAGAAGACATGTTCGACGCACACGGCAAGTTTTGTCGTCGCCCATTCAACTCTAATGCTGACCCGAGGTAAGGGCGGATGCACGAGACCCCATGGGCGAGCCAGTATCTTACGTCAGCTTCGCGTGCACCTGGAGTGGTCCTGTTCCCTATGCTCTTCATGAAGGCGGGGACCAGGGGCGGTCAGGGGCGGTTGGCGGGTATCCCGAGGCGTACGATGCATACGCGTGAGCCCAGGACGGAGTTAGGCACCTGATAACTATTGCTGCGGTGACTTGAATGTCAGAGTTCACCTAACCGATCGCAAAGTGTCTGCGCAAACATCATAAGCTCCGGCTGTAGCCCTTCGCCTTCCGGAAGGGGAACCACGCCATCAGTTTGCTATCCTCTAGGGCCAGCAGCTGATTCCTGAGGCCTATCGTGTTCACTATAAGCATTGAGGGATGGCACTCGCGCCATACGTCGGGCACGCGGTCCAGGCGTTCAAGGATGCTGAGCTACAGTTCCTCGACAGCCTTCCGGACAGCAAGAAACAGAGCATCGCGGAACACGGTAGCTTTGATGTCAAAAAAATGGAGCATCCGGCAGTACGGAGACGTTGCGTTCACGATAGCAGGCGTGAAGCCCTGCGCCTTACTCGCCCTAGGCGGGGAGCCTTGGTACGCCAAGGCGTTGGTTGAGGCTGCTCTGCTCCCCCTCATGGGGTCCGTTGGAGGTCTAGCCGAAGCGGGCTTCGAGCTGCGCGAAATCACGCATCCCTTCATAAGTGAAATTCCCCGCCATCCAGGGTAGGTCGTGGCTGGGGTGGGTCGGTCCACGACGGGAGGTTCCTTGATTCCTGCATACGCTGGCCTTTGCTGCACGTGTGTAGTGGAGAACTGGCTTGCAGGCAGAGGGCCTGACGCCCTGGCAAGACGTGTCATGAGTTGCCCAATTCGGACGCTCAGCGGAATAATGAACTGCGAGGCCACGCACCCATGCCACGCTCCCGTACTGTGCGTAACGTATGGGATCACGCACACCCCAGACAGAGTCCCCATGGATCAGCACGGAAGCTGCTACGATCATACGGACACACACTCACGCATCTATGGCCTTGGTGCAACTTCCCTTTGGCACGCGTATAAAGCGTCGGACAAGCTCGTTCGCACCGTGCACCGGCAGTCAAGGTATATATCCGCCATTCCGGGGTTTCCATGCGTAACTTTGGGTTAGGCCAGAGCATACACCCGCGAGTATTCGTAAACTGTACGGTATTTGTGAGAAGACACGGGCCTCACCCTACGTACGTTGCTCCCGCTTGCCGCCTTCCTGCTGCCGTTGTGACCAGGTTCCAGGGCGCATGGGTGCTGGCCAACACACGGCACCCCCAGGACCCCCTGGTACGGGACACCTTCCTGACGCCACACGACGGGCCAGTGCCGGAGGAGGACATCGGGAAGGCGCTGGGGTACCCCACGCGCCTTACCGGGTGGTACTTCACCATACGGTGAGGCCAGCGCACAATGCAGCCCCTGCATCCCGATAGGACGAAATGTGGCACGACGGCCTGCAACTCTCGTTCTCTCACGTTGTCGTGAGCATTTGCACTGGCATACGTGTCCTCCGCGAGACATGCGCCCATAGCAAAACCCGCACCGTCCTGACCCACTCCTTCCCTCGGGTACTGGGCATTCTGTTGAATGGTCCCCCGCCGCAGCTACATCGATGAGACGGAGGGTGAGGCTGCGGGCGTGCCCTGCGTGCCGATCATTGAGTACGACTGCCTCCAGGAGGGGACACCGGAGGAGCTGAAGGAGGAGCTGCGGCTGATGCTGCAGCACTTCCGCCGCTACCGCAGCGTGTGGAACCAGCTGGGCCGCCGCCTGACCATCGACACGGGCGGCCACCCCTGGCTCGAGGCTCACCTAGCCCAGGACGAGGTTAGTTTGGCGCGGCAGGAAGTAGGCGGGTGGGGGTGCTGCTAGGAGTCGCCATGCATTGGCGTGCAGGGCGATGGACACGCCCCAAGCAAACGGCACGGGTGGTTGGGGTACCGGTATACCGAATCGCAAGGTTGTTGACTTCCTCTCGCTGGCCTGACATGTGGCCGGGCGCTGCCCGCCTCAGGGGCACCACGCTTGGGGCCTTCTATGCCAGAGCCTAGGCGCATGCATGGCGGGCAATAAGTAGGATGTGGGTTTGGGCTGTGTGGCGGGCGGGGGAGGAAGCTGGGCAGCTGCAGGTTGCAGGCGGGTGGCTGGGTGGGGGCGGTGGTGTGTACGGTGAAGGGTGACGGAAAGGGGCAGGTGCGGAGGATGCTGGCAGGGCGGCAGATGGTCATGCGGTTTAGCCGGCCAGGTAGCCGTTGTTGCGTATGGGTCGTGCATGGGTGTGCATGGGTGTGGGCCGGTGAGTTGGTGTGCTGCTGGTGGGTGTTCACAGTGCGGGTTGGGGCAACAGGTCGACGTTGGGGCGACGGGTCTGTGGAGGTTGTTTATGGGCTGTTGTGATCTGTTTGTAATGAATCGGCAGTGTTACGGAGGGCCTTGCTTTGTCGGAGCGCACGCCAATTGTGTGGAGGGGCCTCGGGGTGCTGGGTGCGGCTGGTCTTGACAAGCCGCTTATTATCATCACACTCGCGTCCCTGTCCGCTTGATGCATGCTTCGTTCGCTGTGCACCACATACAACCTTCTCTACTTTCGTGCATGGGGCATGTTTTGAACCCGACGAGTTTGTTGGAGACAGGCGCTCAGTATTATTTTGAGTACCACTGTGATGAGGGCCTGGGAAGAATGAAGGTCTTGCTGTGTAATGAAGGGTTGGTGCAGCTTTTGAGTTCAACCCCCGCCCAGTGGACATGAGAACCAGGAGAGCAGGAGGGGAGATGCCCCCAAACAACCGTCCTTACGCATACCGGTAGATATCGTCTGCACAGACAAGGTTTTTAGCAGGATGGCGCTGAGGTTTGCGTGTCGTACAGATCTGCAGTTGTATGTACGTTCCGGTGTTTTCGTGCTGCCGTGTATGTTGACCAGGGGAGATGTTGACCTTTCTGCCTTCTCTTGAGTTCTGCACACGCTGCGCACTGCACACTGCCGGTGCGTCGTGCTTGCACGGCAGGCGAATTGGCATGGATCTGTGCGTTTGGGCTACATACTAGTGCGTGCTTGCATGCACGAGCACTGCGGCAGGCCTGCAGGAGCGGAATACGCATGTTCTTACCTCTAATCGTTCTGTGGCGCTCGTGCCTTGCCTCTACTTCTTCTGTACCATATAACGAAAATCTGGGGCAGTTACCAATGCGTCATAACTGCTGGCTGAGGCTAATGTATTCGTCTGGAACAGGCTGGTGGCTGACCGAGGGAGCGTATTTGGGCGCTTGCAAGTGTGTGTGCAGCTGGCAGCTTCTGCTCCCGGGGAGGTTGCTTCGATCCTGTCCCCGCAGCTCCGGCCCTCTCCGGCATTCCGCCTTCTCAGAGGTAGCACTCAGCCGTCGCTTTCCCTTGCTATGCAGTGTAATGTACAAGTCAGCTCTGGGGTCCTCGCCACGCTCTCCTTGTCATTGCAGCTCGGCTCTTACAGCATGGGGCACGCAGCTGCTACGTTCCAGATGAAACATGTATTGGTACTGGCACATGCTAACGAATGCAGTGGCAGCTACACGCCCGAACACACCAAAGTTCCCATAAGTTTGCTACACAGCCCTGCGTGGCCGTTCAGTCTTTGACTCGAAGACTTTTCAGTTCCAGGATCGTCGGGACCCTAAGAGGCGTCACACGATGCTCGTAGGCCCCAAGGCAAGGCTCTCCTCGGCCACCCTCTGACCGCGGCAGCCCGGTTGTACCAGATGGGTTAGCACAGCAACCCGCAGGGCCGCACTTAGTCCCAGACATATGTTGCTGATGCATCAACACAGCCTTGGTCACCAGCAAGCCGCTGCCCTCCCACGTGCCCTCCCACGCACTTCCATAAGTAATCGGCGTGCGACGCCTTGTGTTGGCACAGCTACCAGTAGCACCAACGCCTCTGCGAGACCCCGTCCGCAGCACAGCGTCGTAAGGGCCGGCAGGGGCCAGCCCGCGTTGCAACACCAAGGGTGTCCCCTGCATCGAGCCTGCCCAATGACGCTGCTCCAGCTACTCCTGCCCATGCCGTCCTCCCTGCCCAGCTCCCCTTCCTAACCCTGCTGCCCTTGCTGCTGCTGCACGCAGCTCCACACGGCCATGGCCCCGCTGACGTGTGCGTTGAGGGAGCGCGTGAGGCCCAGCATGGGGATCTCCACGTACACGTCCTGCAGGGAGGGGTTGTGGGTTAACAGGTGCATGTGGGTTAGTAGGTGTGCCACACATGGAAACCGGCAAGGACGGGCCTAAGCAAGCTCCACCTGCCTGGGCGCGCTGTGTCGCCAAGGGTGCCAGCATGCGAACTGGCACGTGTGCAACCGAACACATATCCACACGCCCCTGTCCTTACCCACCATGAGCGGCAGCAGGCCCTGCGTCACGCCGCTCTGCTTGTCGCCCAGCAAGTAGCACGCAGCGTGTGGGAACCCATACCCCCAGTGCCAACCCGCCATGAGCGGCAGCAGGCCCTGCGGCACGCCGCTCTGCTCGTTGTCCAGCAGGCAGCACCCAGTGTGTGTTAACCCACACCCCCCGTGCTAACCCACCATGAGCGGCAGCAGGCCCTGCGGTACGCCGCTCTGCTGAAATAGGTAGGATGGCGGGCACATGCGGGGCCGGTTCTTCCATAACGCGCTCAGGAAACAGCCCAGTGCCCCAGAATATGTGTTTGACAATGTTCGATAGCAGCTTAAGCAATCCTGCTGCGTGATGGGCCGAGCTGAAGTACGGCCTGGGATTGCTGCACCAACCCTGCATCTCTCGTTTCTCTCCCTTTTCTTGCAGCCATTGTGTAACCCTTATGTCTTTGTCTTCTTACATTGCTGTCATACAATGGACCAAAGCGGCCTCGTTTGCCCTCAGGCTCTTCCCGCGTTGCAGCTGTTCGACAATGCCCTCTGGCCCGTCACCTTCTTGATAGTGGCTATCGTATGGGGATGCTTGGCCCGCAGCACTATCGTCACGGTTTCCCAAAACTGGGCAGACGTGGTCGATAGGCTGCCGTCGCGATGGTACCGCCTCGCAACCAGGCTGTCGACTCAGTGGGCCGGAGTAGTCACCACCACATCGACGCAGTGGGCCTCAACAATCACCAGCATATCGACGCAGTGGGCCGCAGCCCTTATCCAGGCATCGGCGTGCCTCTTCTTGGATGCTGCGGGCAGACTCGCCCGCGGCCTGGAGAACGCGTTCGCGGTGGCGGCGAGGCACATTAGCGATGCATTCATCTTCGGCCGCTGAGAACGCGGTGGCCGGCCTATAGCACGGAGCATGGAGCGGTGCAGCTGGGGGTGGAATGGCGGGCCCAGCAGCAGCAGCAGCAGCAGGAGGAGGAAGGAGGGAGGAGCAGCAGGAGGGGAGCAGCAGGGGAGCAGGGGGGGGCAGGAGGAGGGCAAGCGCACCCCCCTAGGCTTGACGTCAATGCCAGGGGTGGCCTCGCTCTACCCATCCTGCTACAGTTACGGGCAAATTGAGCCACGTGCCGCGTGCCGGTGTGCCTGGGGGCAGCCACGGTCATGTGCACGTGGCAGGACGCCACGTGTATTTTTGCTGCGGGTATTTTTCCTCACCACCATGCGTGAAACTGACTCACCAGGGCACAATGAAGGCCGAGCTTATTGGAAAATGTACAGACGCACGCGGCCAGTCTTGCATTCACGCCAATGCGCTGTGGTGGGTGCACCCAGCCAAGCAACGACTGCTGGCTCCCAACGACTGGTTGCTTTGTAACCAAGCAAGGGAGCTCCCCTGGTTGTTTGGGCGTCGTGGGTAGGGAGTGTCTTCCGCTGGGGTCTCTTCCTCTGGGTGCGGCTTGGGGTCACAGTAGCAGCTTGATCTTCTGCTGGACCATGGGACTACCCGTCACCTTCTGGTGGTGGGTGTGGCTTTGGGCTTGCCCCACGGTTGCTGCTGGCTTGGCTGTGGTTGGTGGGCCGGTGGCTTCGTGTTGGTCGTGGGCGGTCTGCATTCTAATTGTTGCGGTGGGCATGTTTTGTGGGGCCTGTCGGGGCCCTGGGTCTCTGGTGGTGTTCTCTGTGGGTCTGGGTACGTGGGTCTGGGGTTGTGATTTGTTAGTGCCCAGCCTTCCTGTATGTGTCCTTTGCCTGCTTGCCGTTTTCTAGGGTTCCCCTGTCCCTTGGTCTCTTTTGGCCTGTTCTATTGGCCCTGTCCTATGGTGTTTGGTTTCAGGTCCTCTTTGTCGCAAGGTGTGCCCTTTTTGCGGTTGGGATTCACTGGGTTTGAAAATTTGGTAGTGCTTGGTGCTTGCCTGTGCTGCTGGTTGGGCTTTGGACTCCCGCTTTGGACTCCTTACCTGTAAACGTTCCCGCAGGGAAATCAACTCCCACCTGCTTACCCAGCACAGATCCCTTCTGATATCCCTTGCTTGGCAGCTAGCAGCTTAAACCCCTTGTTGTTGCGGTCTATGGGCTGCTGCAGTGCCTCCTCATGGGCCTGCGACATGGTCATCAGCACTTTGCCAACCAGCTTCTTGCAGCCCTGCTCGCTCGGCTTTGGACTCCAGCTTATTATATATTCTCCTGCTCTGCTTGTGCTGCATATGCGTCCAGCAAGGCGTCCAGCTCATCAGGCTCGGCAGCACCGTTCATGGTCTTGATTGGTCTCTATCTGCTGCTGCTGAGGCCCTGCTGAAGTGGGTCGTTCTGTGTAGGTGACTCGTAGAGCCCAGTACCGGTAAGTATTGCAAGAGAAATTGTCCTCAGTAACCTCGTTGTGGATGCGAGGTCACTGCGCCCTGTCTGTAGAGCAGACGTGGGATGCTGTGGCCTGCATGCCGTACAGTTGGTACGGCAGGGCCCATCCCCTCGGGGCGCTAGGCACACGTTACGCGACCGCTTAATGCCCCCAAGTCGTCTAAGACAAAACTCTGTGCAGCCGTGCTCCAGACGACCAGGTGCCAAGCACCACCACAGACAACCAACCAGCCAACCGGTGCCGTCCTCAGTCACCATGGCTGACGCATACCCCCTCCTTAATTATTAAAGGCCTTCCACGGCCTCCCAGCCCCCAGCTCCGACACTATCGTCCCAGCTGCCCCTGCTGCTGCTTCACTGCTCCTACCACCCCAGCTCCCTGGCCAAGCCTACTGCGCCTGCCGTCCTCACTGCTCCTGCCCCTGCTGCTGCTGCCCCTGCTGCTGCTGCTGCACGTAGCTCCACACGGCCATGGCCCCGCTGACGTGTGCGTTGAGGGAGCGCGTGACGCCCAGCATGGGGATCTCCACGCACACGTCCTGCAGGTGTGGGTTAGCAGGGGTGTGGGTTGACGGGTGCATGTGGGTTAGCAGGGTGGTGGTTGGCGGGCGGGTCAACAAAACAGACGGGTGACGCCCAGCATGCATGGGGATCTCCACGCACACGTCCTGCGGGCAGGGGGTGTGGGTTTACAGGTGCATGTGGGTTAGCAGGGTGGTGGTCAGCGGCGGGTGGGTCAACAAAACAGACGGCGGGTGACGCCCAGCATGGGGATCTCCACGCACACGTCCTGCATGGGGTGTGGGCGGTGGGAAGCACGTCACGGTGTGTTTGGGCAGCAGAGTGGCAACGGCGCTGTCCACGTGCCTATCCAACACACATGCCTATGGAGCACACATTCCATAGCACGCTGAGCGTCCCGGAGCACCCGCACCCGCAGCGGCACATACGGATGGGCACATATTGCACCTACACGCACCCGCGCGTGCACACCCCCAGAGCTAACCCACAAGCAGCAGGGCCTGTGGCACGCCGCTCTACTCGTTGCCCAGCAGGCACCCAGTGTGTGTTAACCCATACCCCTAGCGCTAACCCACCATGAGCGGAAGCAGGCCCTGCGGCACGCCGCTCTGCTCGTTGCCCAGCAGGCACCCAGTGTGTGTTAACCCACACCCCTCGCGCTAACCCACCATGAGCGGAAGCAGGCCCTGAGGCACGCCGCTCTGCTCGTTGCCCAGCAGCAGCACGCAGCGAGGGGGGAAGGAGAAGCGCTGTAGGGGCACGCTGCCGGCAGCCTGCTCCACGCCTGGATACGTGCGACACGGTGTGAAGCAGCAACGGGGTTAGGGCGGGGCGGGCAACGGCAAAGCGGGCCGTGTGCAAGTGTGTGAGGTGGCGGGTGGGCGTTGTAGTGGCATGCAGCGGCCAGCCTACGTCCAAACTGAGAATGAGAATGAGTACTGTTCTTGAGGCTAGGCCAGCTGTGCCCTCTCTGCTCTGTCGCCCCTTTCTCCTCACCCAACCCACCGGCGGCTACGGCATGTTGAAAAAACGTAAACGTATCACGCTCTGTGTCCCCTCACCGGAACCCCTGTCGCCTTCCCACTCCCCACTCCCCACTCACCAACCAGGGTGTACCCCGCCTCCCTCATCTCCATTAGGTAGGTGGGCAGGTCGCGTGGGTTAACCTCCACCAGGGGCAGCCAGCGCTCGCTGGTCACCGCCTAGAGTAAGGGGTGTGCAAAGAAAGGGGACGGTGGTGCACGTGTATTAGCACCGGCTTACAGTAAGTGGTATAAACAGGGGACGGTGGTGCCATTGCAGCACCGGGTGTGGGCATAGGAAGACGCTGACAGGTCTCCATTGCCCGGGTATACGTATGAACCTGAGAGTGATGATTGCAACAAACGCACAACCTCACCTGTCTCTTGAACGCGTCGCTTGCCGCCACCGCCCGGGAGGGCAGCACCAGCGCCTCGCAGCCCATGCTCTCGCACGTCCTGGGGCCGGGTGGGTTAGGACAAGGTGTGTCAGGAACCGTGTAGTAGGAAAGGGGTGCGTGTCGGGTTCCCATGCTCTCGCACGTCCTGGAGGCGGAGGCGTGTGTTAGGGGGAGGTGTGATAGGAAACGTGGGAGACCGGCTGGTAACCCGACGAGCCGGGATACCTGAACACCCTGTCCCGCCCACATCCCACAGCCCAGCCGTCGAGCCCACCACCCACGACCAGCCTTCCTGAGCCTGCCTCACGCTGTCCCACTAAAGCACGTGCCTAAAGAACCTTCCTCTCCCATTCGCCACCACTACTCGGCCCCCTTTTACAAGAAAACCCACCTGCCCACCAACACATGCCCCCCCTCCCCCTGAGTCCTACCGCCTAACGCCCCCTCCCCCCACCTGCACAGCCCCGCCATGTTGGGAACGTTCTCCAGCAGGCTGGCCACCACCACCAGCCCCGTGCTCGTACGGCACACCCCGCCCGCCGTACCGCCGCCGCCGCCGTACAGTCCGTCCAGCCGGTCGCCCAGCGCCGCCAGGGCCGCGCCCGCCGCACCCCCGCCACCACCTCCACCTCCCAGCAGCAGCTGCGGCCGCAGCTGATAACTCCCCACCCCTGCACCCGCCCCCTCCTCCCCCTCCCCCTCCCCCTCCTCCCCATCCGCTTCCTCCCCGAGCCCCTCTGACCCAACCTCCCCCTCTTCCTCCCCCTCCACCTCCCCCGCCTCCTCCCCTGCTGCTGCCTCCACCCCTGCGGCCCCTGCCCCCGCTGCCCCCCAGTCCGCCCCCGCCCTCCATGCCGCCCCCAGGCCCCGCACTAGGCCCGGCAGGGCACGCAGCACGTCGATGGGCAGGCGGTCGCGGGTGTGCAGCGACCAGGTGGAGGGGGCTCCCGGGTCCACCTGTGGTGATGTGTGTAAGCACAGGATGAGCGGCTGGGATGTGGTGTGGGGGCAAGGGGGGAGGATGTGTTGATCGGGGGGCGGGGCTGAGGGTGGGAGGCTGTTGCTGGGCAGTCCGCCTAGGACCGTGGCTTAGGACCGCACCCACCTCCAGGACCTCCCCACTGGCGGCGGCGGCGTGCAGCACCTCCTCACGGATCTGGGGGTGCAGGGGCAGGGACGCGTAAGGTGTAACAGCGAGCGCGAGAGCGAGAGCCAAGTGTTGAGGAACAGTGTCAGGCGTCAAGGAGACACGGAAACGCAGACACCAGCACCAGAAGAGCAGCTTGGTTGACAAGACAAAGGCAAGCGAGTCTTTGCGGGTTCCCCCCTGTCTCGGGGGGTTTCGGTGTTGTGGTTGCTGTTGGGGTTTGTGGGTTCGAGTGTTGTGTTGTGTTGGGGGCCCCCGTGGTGCTGTTGGTTGTGGGCCCGGCTGGGAGCCCTTCCGGGGCTGCTAGCTTGGGGGCCTGGTAGTTGGTGCGAGGTCCTAGGTGGTGCATGGGGGTCCCCGGGGGTGCTGTTGTTTCGGGGGGGTTTGCCTGGGTTTTGTGGTTTTCTGGTTCCTGTCGTTGTTCAGGCCACCGTGGCCATTCCCCTGTCCTGTA
>VFQN01008296.1_pt1 | contig 10584 bp, 11 predicted proteins | sample 3512371 | NCBI WGS metagenome assembly VFQN01 (sample SAMN10412370, study PRJNA504923) | tailings metagenome | isolation source: Replicate 2 from Balatoc abandoned mine | place: Philippines: Itogon, Benguet | collected 2017-08-28 | reverse complement strand
AGCTTTTGCGAGGTCGAAATGGCGCGGCTGCTTACACTGAAAGCCGCGGACGCGATGGACCGCTATGGCAACAAGCAGGCGAAGGACCTGATCGCCGCGATCAAGGTCGTCGCCCCGACGATGGCACAGACTGTGTCCGACCGTGCGATTCAGGCGCATGGCGGCATGGGGGTCAGCGAAGATACGCCGATCGCCTATTTCTTCACGCTCAACCGCTATGTTCGCATCACCGACGGGCCGGAAGAGGTGCATATGTCGCAGCTCGGCAAGCAGAAGATCGCCGAATATGTCGCCGCGAACCGGCGCTGAGCGGGAAGGGGAACCAAGGCAATGAAAGCCCTTCGCTATTACGGTGCATACGACATCCGTTACGAGAGCATGGATGACCCGACGCCGCAGTCGGATCGCGATGCGATCGTCAAGGTCACCGCCTGCGCGATCTGCGGCAGCGACCTGCATATCTATCACGGCCACGGCTTTTCGGACGATGTCGGCTTCTGCGTCGGGCATGAGGCGGTGGGCGAGGTCGTCGAAACGGGGCGCGGCGTGTCGCGGCTAAAGACCGGCGACAAGGTGATGATCCCCGCCGCGGTCGGCTGCGGGTCGTGCCGGTCGTGCCTCGCCGGGGTCGTCAACTTGTGCGAATATGGCATGGGCTCCTGCTACGGCCTCTCGGCCAAGTTGCAAGGGTCGCAGGCGGAAGCGGTGCGCGTGCCCGCCGCCGACGTCAATGCGGTGCTGATCCCCGATGGGGTCACGGCGGAACAGGCGCTGTTGATGACCGACGCGCTCGCCACCGCCTGGTTCGGCGCCCGCAATGCCGACATCGTGCCGGGCAGCAGCGTCGCGGTGATCGGTCTCGGGCCGATCGGGCTGATGGCGGTCGAGAGCGCCTTCGTCATGGGCGCGCATGTCGTCTATGCGATCGATCCGATTGCCGAGCGGCGCGCGCTCGCCGAAGAAGCCGGCGCAATCGCGCTCCATCCGAGCGAGGCGGTCGAGACGATCCGCGAGGCCACCAAGGGGCGCAAACTCGACTGCGCGATCGAGGTCGTCGGACGCGACGAGACGGTCGATCTTGCGCTGCGCCTCGTCCGCGCGCGCGGCACCGTGTCGGTGATCGGGGTGCAGCAGTCGCGGCGCTATGCCTTCCCGCTCGAACGTTTTTTCGCCGCGGGGCTGACCTTCCGCGCGGGGACCTGTTCGGTACCCGAGGAACTGCCGACCCTGTTCCCGCTGGTGCAATCGGGGCGCCTGAGGCCCGAGAAATACATCAGTCACCGCTTGCCGTTAAGCGCGGGCGCCGAGGCCTATGCGCTATTCGATGCGCGCGATGGCGGCGCCCTCAAGATGATCCTGACGCCAAACTAAGCATTCTATCCTTGCGTAAAATTGCCTTGAGCTACTGTATCATCAATGGATAACAGGCTTACCGTTTTGGCGCTTTCACGCAGGTTTCATCGCGAAGATTTTATGGGAGTCGATCAAGCTGGGCGTCTGCCCGCTTTTCGAGGCTCGGATTGCATAACATATCCCTTATGCCGAAAAGCCCAACACATCCGGCCCCGCCACCACCTTCCTGGCAGCATCGGTGACCGGCCGCACTTCAGCGCGGTTTTCGGATGAGTGCATAGGACCTTGATGATCGGGGGCCTGTCTCGCATGCTTGGGCCATGACCAAGCGATCCGACCCCAGTCCCAAAGGCCTCCGCCAGTTTCTCGATCTTGAGCAGCAACAGGCGTGGCTGGAGGGGCGGGTTGCGCTGGCCGATGCGGAGGAGCGGCAGGATTCGATCGAGCAGCGGATCAAATATGCGCCGCGATTCCAGAAACTCCTTCGTCGGCCGCAGGTGGCCGAATTGTTCGGCATTCTGGAGTTGTATGGCCGGACCTGCCTGCCGATCCCGCGCGCGACCGAGCGCTTTTACTGGTCGGTTTCGTGTCTGCCATCAACATCGGACAAGCCGCTGGTGCGCGTCAATGCGAGCTGGATGGAGCTGTTCACGCTCTATGCCGACGGCGACGATCTACGCGCGCGCTTCATCCTCCATCTGTCGGACTTCACCGTCGGCGGCGTGCTGTTGCCGGAGGCGCTCGACGAAGGCCTGCTCGAAGGGTGCGTCCGGGTGCCCGAGGATCTGGGCTGGTCCTTTTCGAGCGGTTCGGACCTGTTCATTGTGAAAGTGCGAAGCGCCGAGGCCATTCGCGCCTTCCTGACCGACCCATATGCGCTGCGCGCGATCCGGCGGTTCAACCTGACGCACATGAATCGCGGCCGCAACGCCTATCAGGCCAGCCATTCCTACGGCGTGGCGGATTACATGCTGGGTGAGGGCGAGGCCTGACCGTCAGGCGCGCTGCTCGGTCGTGCGCGCCCATTCGGCTAGGCGGCCTTGCTGCTTGATGGTTTTCAGGCACACGACCGTCGCCAGCCGATGGACGCCGGGGAGCTTCGAGAGGTCGTAGCGCAGCAACTCGTCGAGATGGTCGACCGAGCGCGCGAAGATCTTGAGCATATAGTCGCTGTCGCCCGCCGTCGTGTGGCATTCGACGACCGCGGGATGCGCCATAACCGCGGCCTCGAATTCGGTATGCGCGTCGAGGCTGATGCGCACCTCGACGAAGCTTTGCACCGCAAGCCCCAGCGCGACCGGATCGAGCCGCGCGGCATAGCCCTGGATGACGCCTTGCTCTTCGAGGCTACGCACCCGCGACCAGCAGGGCGATTTGGAGAGGCCGACGGTCTCACCGAGTTCGGCGAAGGACTGGCGCCCATCCTGTTCGAGCGCGTCGACGATCTTCCAGTCCAGACGATCCATCTCAGTCTCCGATGAAGGCGGCGGCCGGCGTCACTTGAAGTCCGGCTGGACTTCGGGGTGCGCGGCGGCGAAGGCGGGGAGGGCGCGCGCCGCGGCGGCAGCCGCGAGCACGCGCGGGAAGGCGGCGAGGTCGACGTTGTAGCGCTCGGCATTATAGACCTGCGGCACGAGGTAGCAGTCGGCGAGCGTCGGGGTGTCGCCGAACGCGAAGGCGCCGCGGCTTTCGCCGATCATCGTCTCGGCGGCGGCGAGGCCTTCGTGGACCCAGTGTGCGATCCACTCCTTCACCTGCGCGTTGCTTGCGTCGAACTGGCTGCGGAGCCGGTTGAGGACGCGCAGATTGTTGAGCGGGTGGATGTCGCATCCGATCAGCGCCGCGAGCGAGCGGACCTGTGCGGCATCCTCGGGCGATGCCGGCAGCAGCGGCGGTTCGGGCCAGCGCGCCTCGATCCATTCGAGGATCGCGGGGCTTTCGATCAGGATGCGGCCATCATGTTCGAGCGCAGGGACGAGGCCGTGCGGCGCGATCGCCAGATAGGTGGGGTCGTGCTGCTCGCCGGCGCGCAGATCGTGTGCGATCTGGCGATGCGCTATGCCCTTGATGTTGAGCGCGATGCGCACGCGATAGGCAGCGCTCGAGCGCCAATAGCCATGCAGGATCGTCTCGCTCATAATCCTCTCCGCTCGTTCCGGTTCGGGCCTTCTATGCTGTTCCGTATGATTCGCCAATGCCGCCCAATCCGCTGATCATTTTGCAATTGTGAAGAACGATAGTCCAAATATCTCTTATATTGCAGAACAAATGCCGCTCCATCGCCGTTGGCAGATTCATATTGCGGACAATGTTCGCCAGAATCGCGCCTAGTCTCGGGCAAAGCCCGGGGAGGCCGGATTGGCTGCAAAACATATTTTCGACACACCGCCTGCGGGCGTCGCCCTGGACTGGACGATGGACCAGAACTGGCGCGCGTTCACGCCGGCGCAGCACGCAACCTGGCGGACGCTGTTCGACCAGCAATCGGCGGCGCTCGGCGGCTATGCGTGCCATGATTTCCTGCGCGGGCTCGACATATTGCGCGCTGTCGATCCCGGCGTTCCCGACTTCGCGGCGCTCAACCGGATATTGAAGCCCGCGACGGGGTGGGAGATCGTCGCCGTCCCGGGGTGGATTCCGAACCAGCCCTTCTTTGAGCATCTGACCAACAAGCGCTTTCCGGCCGCCAATTTCGTGCGGCCCGCCGACCAGATCGGCTACAGCGAAGAGCCGGACATGTTCCACGACATCTTCGGCCATGTCCCGATGCTGACCAACCCTGCCTTTTCGGAGTTCCTCGTCGCTTATGGTCAAGCGGGGCTTCGCGCCGAAAAGATGGGCGCGTCCGACTTTCTCGGGCGGCTCTGGCTCTACACGACCGAGTTTGGGCTGGTCGTCGAGGATGGCAAACTCCGCGCGTTCGGCGGCGGGCTGCTGTCGAGCTATGCCGAGGCGCTGCGCTCGCTCACCTCGCCCGAGCCGCGCCGCATCTGGCTCGACATCGAGCGGGTGATGCGGACCAAATATCATTTCGACGAGTTCCAGCGCGTCTACTTCGTCGTCGAGAGTTTCGAGGATCTGCTGCGCGCGACCGAGGAGACCGACTTCGCTGCGATCTATGCGCGGATCGCCGATCAGGCGGCGATCGAGCCCGAAGATGCTTTCGCCGGCGATTGCGCCTATGAAGGTCCTCTGCAGCCGGTCCGGCCGGGACCGGCCTTCATGAAGGAGGCGGCGCCGCGATGATCCGGAAGAGTAGCGACGGCGCGACCGACATCTTCGAAACCGAGATCGACGGCGAGACGATCCAGTGGGACAATGGCCTCACCTATGCGCGGCATCTCCAGACGCAGCAGCTGCTGTCGGCACAGGTGCCGGTGTCAGACAAACCCGACGAGATGCTCTTCATCATCATGCACCAGACGATGGAGCTGTGGCTGAAGCTGGTGCTGCACGAGGCGCGGCTGGTCGTCGAGGCGATCCGCGGCGACCGGCTGGAACTGGCGGGCAAGGGGCTCGACCGGATCGCGACGATCCAGCGCCATATGATCCACAGCTGGGAGGTGCTCGCGACGCTGACCCCGCACGACTTCCTGACCTTTCGCGGCTTCCTGCGCCGCGCCTCGGGCTTCCAGTCGCAGCAATATCGCGAGCTGGAATATCTGCTCGGCAACAAGCGCGAGGATATGATGATCGTCCATAAGGACGATGCGGATGCGACGGCACGGCTGCGCGCCACGTTCGAGGCGCCGTCGCTGTACGACGAGCTGCTGAAGCTGCTCGCAAGGCGCGGGTTCGATATTCCGGCCGACCGGCTGGAACGCGACTGGACGAAGCCTTACGAAGCATCGGAAGGCGTCGAGAAGGCGTGGCTCGCGATCTACAGCGATCCCGAACGGCATTGGGACCTCTACGCGCTTGCGGAGAAGATCACCGCGCTCGAATATTATTTCCAGGAATGGCGCTTCAAGCACATGAAGACCGTCGCGCGGGTCATCGGGCACAAGCCGGGCACCGGCGGATCGTCGGGGGTCAATTATCTGGTCAAGGCGCTGAGCCTCAGCTTCTTTCCCGAACTCTGGTCGATGCGGACCGAGATGGTCGCGCCGCGTGAGGGCGGAGACTATAGCGAAGGGAAGGGCGCATGAGCCTGATCTGGGATATTTCACAGCCGCTGCACGCCGCGGTGCCGGTGTGGCCCGGCGAACCGGCGTTCGCGCTGCACAGCCATGCGGTGATCGGCGACGGTTGCCCGGTCAATGTCGGTGGCATGTTCACACCGCTCCACGCGGGGACGCATGGCGATGCGCCGTTGCATTATGCCAATGACGGCGCGGCGTCGGCCGACTGCGACCTCGAACCCTACATCGGTCCCTGCGTGCTGCTCGACGTGCGTCATGCTCGGGGGCGGGTCGAGATCGGCGATATCGATTGGAGTGCGATTGAGGGCGCGGAGCGGGTGCTGCTGCGCACTTATGAGCGGTTTCCGCACGAGCAATGGGACAGCGATTTCATCGCGATCGCGAGCGACGTGATCGCGCGGCTGGGTAGCATGGGGGTGCGGCTGATCGGCACCGATGCAGCCTCGCTCGACCCCGAACAGTCGAAGACGCTCGACGCGCATCAGGCGGTCAAGGCGGCGGACATGCGGATATTGGAGGGGCTCGTCCTCGATGACGTGCCGCCCGGCGCTTACGAACTCGTCGCGCTGCCGCTGCGCATCGTCGGCGCCGACGCGAGCCCGGTCCGCGCCATTTTGAGGGACCTCGCATGACCGAAACGCTCCTTGCCACCGATGTGTCGGCGCTCGATGCCGCCGACCCGCTGGCGCCTTTCCGTGAGCGGTTCCAGCTTCGCGAAGGGCTCATCTATCTCGACGGCAATTCACTCGGCGCGCTGCCGAAGGCGACGGCGGCGCGGATCGCCGGGGTCGTGCAGCAGGAATGGGGCGAGGGGCTGATCACCTCGTGGCTCGGCGCCGAATGGTCGACCGCGCCGATGCGGATCGGCGACAAGATTGCCGGGCTGCTTGGCGCAAATCCCGGCGAGGTTGTCGCGACCGACTCGACCTCGGTCAACATCTTCAAGGCGCTCACCGCGGCGCTGTCGCTGCGGCCGGGACGCTCGAAAATACTGTCCGAAAAGACCAATTTCCCGACCGACGTCTATATGATGCAGGGGATCGAGGCGTTTTCGGGCGGGCGGGTCAGGGCGCTGACCGTGGCGCCCGACGCGGTCGTCGACGCGCTGGACGAGGATGTCGCGGTGCTGCTGCTGACGCAGGTTCACTATAAGTCGGGCCGGGTGCGCGACATGGCCGAGATCACGCGCCGCGCGCATAAAGTCGGCGCGCTGGTCGTCTGGGATCTCAGCCACAGCGCGGGGGCGATCGAGGTCGACCTGAACGGCGCGAACGCCGATTTCGCGATCGGGTGCGGCTATAAATTCCTGAATGGCGGTCCGGGCGCACCGGCCTATCTATTCGCCGCGGCGCGGCATCAGGCGGCGACGCCGGTGCTGTCGGGCTGGTTCGGCCACGCGCGGCCCTTTTCCTTCGAGGAGGATTATGATCCCGCGCCCGGCATCACGCGCTTCCTGTGCGGAACGCCGCCGGTGCTGGGGCTTTCGGCGCTCGAGGTCGGCGTCGACCTGCTGCGCGAGGCCGATATGGCCGCGGTGCGCGCCAAGTCGCTGCGGCTCGGCGACCTGTTCATGCAATTGATGGAGCCGCTGTGCGAGCGTCATGGCTTCACGCTGATCAGCGAGCGCGATCCGGCGCTGCGCGGCAGTCAGGTCGCCTATGCCCATCCGAACGGCTACCAGATCGTCCAGGCGCTGAAGGAATATGACGTGATCGCCGATTTCCGCGCGCCCGATGTGCTGCGTTTCGGGCTGACGCCGCTGTATCTGCGCTATCGTGACATCGTCGACACCGTGGAGCGGATCGAGAAGGTGTTCGCGACCGAGGCTTGGGCCAGGCCCGAATATCAGCAGCGGGCGGCGGTGACATGAGCGACGTGTCGGCGCCCTTCCTCCCCAAATCGCGCGTCGCCGCGGTGCAAGCGGCGCCCGTCTTCCTCGATGTCGCGCGGACGATCGACAAGGCCTGCGCGCTGATTGCCGAGGCGGCGGGCAACGGTGCTAAGCTCGTCGCCTTTCCCGAGGTGTTCGTCGCCGCCTATCCCTATTGGAACTGGCTGATGACCCCGATCGAGGGCGCGGCGTGGTTCGAGAAACTCTATCACGCCTCGATCCTGATCGACGGGCCCGAGGTCGCGGCGCTCTGCGAAGCGGCGCGCGCGCACGGCTGCACCGTCGTGATCGGGGTCAACGAGCGCGATCCGTTCAGCGTCGGCACGATCTATAACACCAACCTGATCATCGGCGCCGACGGCAGCCTGCTTGGACGTCACCGCAAGCTGGTGCCGACGTGGGCCGAGAAGCTGACATGGACCGGCGGCGATGGCAGCTCGATCCGGGTGTACGACACGCCGGTCGGGCGGCTCGGGACGCTGGCGTGCGGCGAGAATACCAACACGCTCGCGCGCTTTGCGCTGCTGTCGCAGGGCGAGCTCGTCCATGTCGCCAACTATATCTCGTTGCCCGTCGCGCCCGCCAGCTATGACATGGCGCAGGCGATCCGCATCCGCGCGACCGCGCACAGTTTCGAGGGCAAGGTCTTCACCATCGTCGCCTGCTCGGCGGTGAGCGAGGAGATCATCGCGGCGATGTCGGCGGAGCGGCCGGCGAACCGCGAGCTGCTGTCACGCCCGAACAGCGCGTTTTCGGGCGTCATCGACCCGCACGGCAATCTGATCGGCGAGCCGCTGATCGACGTCGAGGGTATCGTCTATGCCGATATCGACCTCGGCGAATGCGTGCGGCCGAAGCTGATGCACGACATCACCGGCGGCTATAACCGCTTCGATATTTTCAATCTGACGGTCGACCGGGCTCCCCGCGCGTCGGCCCTGTTCGCGGAAGATCCGCCCGCGGACGGCTCCAACGAGGAGAAGCCGTCGTGACCGACAGACCCGCCACCCTGGACCCGCGCGACAATGTTCTGGGGCGTTCCCGCGTCACCGACACGCCCGAGCTTGCCGCCTTTTATCAGGAGCTTGCCGGGCATAATGCAGGCGCCTTCTGGAAGCGCGCCAATGCGATCGAGCCGTGGGAGCCCGAAACGCGCTATCGCCCGACGCTCTGGCGCTATGCCGACATGCGCGCGATGTGCCTGCGCGCGATCGAGCTGGTGCGGCCCGAGGAAGCGGGACGCCGCGTCGTCACTTTGCTCAACGACAGCGATGCGGGGCGCGAGAATGTCGCGGTGTGCGGCTGGCTGTTCAGCGGCATGCAGGCGATGAAGCCGGGCGAGATCACCCCGGCGCACCGCCACACGGCGTCGGCGCATCGCTTCATCATGGAGGGCGGCGGCGTCTATACGGTGGTCGACGGGCATCATATCACGCTCGGCCCGCGGGATTATGTGCTCACCCCGAACGGCTGCTGGCACGACCATGGCGTCGAGGCCGACGGCGCGGTGTCGATCTGGCAGGACGGGCTCGATATCCCGCTGATGAACTGCATGGAGGCGAACTTCTACGCGGTGCACGACGCGCCTCGGCAGGCGGTCGCCTATCCCTCGAACGACTTGCCGCTGAGCTATGGCGGCGCGGCGCTGCGGCCCGAGGGCGTCGCGTCGTGGGACAAGCCTTATTCGCCGGTGATGGTCTATCGCTGGGAAGCGGTGCGCGACGCGCTGTGGAACCTGGCGAAGGTCTCCGAAGGCACGCCCTTCGACGGGCATATGATGCGCTATGCGAACCCGCTGACCGGCGGCTGGGCGCTGCAGACGATGGGCGCGCATATGCAGATGCTGCCCGGCGGCTTTCGCGGCAAGGCGCACCGCCACACGGGCAATGTCGTCTATAATGTCGCGGGCGGACGCGGCTATTCGATCATCGGCGGCGAACGCTTCGACTGGGAAACGCACGACATCTTCTGCGTACCGGCGTGGACGTGGCACGAGCATGTCAATCTGGACGCGTCCGACGAGGCGTTTCTCTTTTCGTTCAACGACTTCCCCGTGATGGAGGCGCTCGGCGTCCGGATCGAGGAAGCCTATCCCGACCATGGCGGCCACCAGCCCGCCTGATTATCCACACAGACAGGACAGAATATGCGCTTCGTCACCTATCGCACGGTCGAGACCGAACCGCGGCTCGGCCTTCTCCACGACGGCCTGGTCATCGACGTCGAATATTTCGGCGATGCGATCGGGCAAGATCTGCCCTCGACGATGCTCGATTTCATCGATCTGGGGCCGGTCGCGCTGCGCTTCTTGCAGGAAGCCATTGCAGGCGCGACGACCGTCGACCTGATCGGCACTTCGCTGCCCGAAGGCAATGTCGCGCTGCTCGCGCCGATCCCGCGGCCGCGCAAGAATATCTTCGGCATCGGGCTCAACTATACCGAGCATGTCGCCGAATCGGCGCGTGCGCTCGACACGTCGATGGAACTGCCGCAACAGCCGGTGGTCTTCTCGAAGCCGCCGACCGCGGTTGTCGCGTGGAACGACCCCATCCGCCACAACGCGAAGGTGACGCAGCAGCTCGATTGGGAAACCGAGCTGGCGGTGATCATCGGCAGCACCGCGCGCGGCGTGGCCGAGGGTGACGCACTCAAGCATGTATTTGGCTATACGGTGATCAACGACGTGTCGGCGCGCGACTGCCGCCGTGCGGGGCAGTGGATCGTGTCGAAGGGGCAGGACAGCTTCGCGCCGATGGGGCCGGGCATCGTCACCGCCGACGAGATCGGCGATCCGCACAACCTCAACATCCTGACCCATGTGAACGGGGTTGAGAAGCAGAACAGCAACACGCGCCTGATGCTGTTCAACGTGCCGCAGCTGATCGCCGATATTTCGAGCGTGATGACGCTGGAGCCCGGCGACATCATCGCGACCGGCACCCCCGCAGGCGTCGGCGCAGGCCGCAATCCGCCGGAGTTCATGTGGCCGGGCGACGTGGTCGAATGCACCGTCGAGGGCATCGGCACGCTGCGCAACCCGATCGTCGCGGTCTGAGGCGAAAATTCATTTCGCAAGGGCGCTTGTTTTCGATGGGCCGCGCTGTTAGAGGCGCGCCTCGTTGCCGCTTTAGCTCAGTTGGTAGAGCACATCATTCGTAATGATGGGGTCACAGGTTCGAGTCCTGTAAGCGGCACCAT
>VFQN01008295.1_pt1 | contig 10584 bp, 5 predicted proteins | sample 3512371 | NCBI WGS metagenome assembly VFQN01 (sample SAMN10412370, study PRJNA504923) | tailings metagenome | isolation source: Replicate 2 from Balatoc abandoned mine | place: Philippines: Itogon, Benguet | collected 2017-08-28 | reverse complement strand
CCCGTGGAGAATCGCCGGGTGAGACTTCCGGCTGCGGGTCGAAGATCGTGCGGGGGGTGACCGCGGTTTTCGGCTTGCCGTCGTCATACTGATAATCATCAGGCAGCGTCAGTTTGCGGCCGGTAGTGGCGACTTCGACCAGATTCCCGCTCAGGAAGCGGTTGTACTTGCCGCCGCCATCGAACTTGTCATCAATGACCTGCAACTCATCGCGGAACTTCTGGACAACATTCTTGGAATTGAAGGCCTTGTCGTTCGCAGGCCGCCGGTAATTGGTGCCGAACGTGTAGGCGGCGACTTCATAGAAGTCACGGCGCTTCCATTTGTCGAACGGATGATCGTGGCACTGGGCACAGCCGATTTGCGTGCCGAGGAAGATCCGGATGGTATTGTCCATCGAATCCAGCGGCATGCCCGTATCCCGCAAGAGATATCCGGTTGCCGGGTTCTCGAAGTACTTGCCTTCGGCGGTCAGCATTTCGTAGACCCACTGGTCATACGGCTTGTTTTGCTCGAACGACTCCTTGACCCACTGATTGTAGGGTCGGCCAGGGGCATTGTTGGTGACCTGGGCCTCGCGCAACCGCAGGATATCGGCCCAGTAGTTATACATGTGGCCGGCGTGTTCCTGGCTGTTCAGCAGCGAGTCAATCAGCCGGGTGCGCTTGTCGGTGCCGCCGGCAGCAAGAAAATTCTTCACCTGCCGGTAGGTGGGAATGGTGCCGGTGATATCCAGGTAGACGCGGCGAATGAATTCCTCATCCGTCGTTTTGGGATTCGGTTGCACCTTGTACTTCGTGTAGTTGGCAGCCACCATCCGGTCGATCATTTTCGCGGAGGCCACCGCGCGCGAATGTTCTTCCGGTTTCACTTTGGCAACGTTCACCCGGCGAGTGGGCACCGGGATCGGCGGCGGAGGCGGAGCCTTTTTCTTGACGTTGCGCTGCTGGGCATCGCTTTCGAGCGCGACGGCCGAAACCAGAAGCAGGGAGAACAAGGCCCAACGCCAATGCCGGCGGGAATTTCCAGTGCTGGAAACCATTGCAGACCTCAGAACTGCGAGATGTGAACACACCAGATGTGGACTCAGGGAGAGAGCGGCAGCGATGGCTGCAATCGGATCCAGACCACAAGGCGAACGCTGTTATCTGGAATTATGCTGCTGTTCAGGAACCGCAACAAGCATCTTCCATCATAAAAAAATGTCAGCTATGTGGACTGGATGTCAGTGCTGGCGAGCATGCCAGTAGTCTTCCGGCAACGCCGGCCCGCTGGCAGCTCGCTCAGTCGCTGGACCCTTACTCAGCAAGATATTCGCTGGGAGTCGCCCGCTTGCGAACCTGCTTGCGGATGACCCGTGGAGCCAGAATCGGTCGCAGCAGCACCAGCGATCGTTCGGCCAGCAGGAAGTCTGCCACCTTGATCTTGCGGGGCACGAACGTCCCGGCGGATTCGGCAGTGTTCAACAGCACTTCCCAGCGCTGCACACGCGGCAGTTCCGGCAAATGGAAGTTGATTGGCTCGTAATGAGCGTTTAGCAGCAGCACCAGCGACTCTCCGGTGATGCGGCGGCCGCGGGAATCCGTCTCGGTGATTGCGTCGCCTGCCAGCAGCATCCCGAGACAACGCGCGAAGCCGACGTTCCAGTCTTCGTCCGTCATTTCCAGACCGGTCGGAGCCAGCCAGATCAGATCCTTGATGTCACTGCCGCGAATCGGCCGGCCCTGGAAGAACTGACGCCGGCGCAACACCGGATGGGTGGCCCGCAACTGGATCACATGACGGACGAATTTCAGGAAGTCCTGCTGGTCTGGATTCAGCGTCCAGTTCAGCCAGCTCAACTCGCTGTCCTGACAATACGTGTTATTGTTGCCCTGCTGGGTTTGACCGAGTTCGTCCCCGGCCAGCAGCATCGGCACCCCCTGGGACAACAGCAGCGTGGCCATCAGGTTGCGACGCTGCCTGGCCCGGAGAGCCTGGATCGCAGGATCATCCGTCGGCCCCTCGGCTCCACAGTTCCAGCTATGGTTATCGTTCGCGCCGTCGCGGTTGTCCTCGCCGTTGGCGAAGTTGTGCTTGTCGTTGTAGCTCACCAGATCCTGCAGCGTGAAACCATCGTGGCAGGTGACGAAGTTGATACTCGCGTAGGGCTTGCGTCCGCTGTGTTCATAGAGGTCACTGGAGCCGCTGAGCCGGGACGCGGTTTCGCCCGCCGTGCCGCCGTCGCCTTTCCAGAAGCGACGGATGCAATCCCGGTACTTGCCGTTCCACTCGGTCCACAGGACAGGGAAGTTGCCGACCTGGTAACCGCCGGGACCGACGTCCCACGGTTCAGCGATCAGTTTGACCTGACTCAGGACCGGGTCCTGGTGGATGATGTCGAAGAACGCGCCCAGGCGGTCGACCTCGTGCAGCTCGCGGGCCAGAGCACTGGCAAGATCGAAGCGGAAGCCGTCGACGTGCATCTCCAGCACCCAGTATCGCAGGCTGTCCATGATCAACTGCAGCACGCGCGGGTGCCGCATGTTGAGCGTGTTGCCGCAACCGGTGAAATCCATGTAATACCGGGGGTTTTCCGGCGATAACCGGTAGTAGGCGGCGTTATCGATCCCGCGCAGCGAGAGGGTCGGACCGAGATGATTGCCTTCGGCCGTGTGATTGTAGACGACGTCCAGAATCACCTCGATGCCGGCCGCGTGGAACGAGCGCACCAGCATCTTGAATTCGCGGACGGCTTCATCGGCTTCACCGCTGGCAACATAACGAATATCCGGCGCAAAGAACGCCAGCGTGTTATAGCCCCAGTAGTTGACCAGCCCGCGTTCGACCAGGTGGCGGTCGTCAACGTGGTGATGGATCGGCATCAGTTCGACAGTGGTGACACCGAGCTGTTCCAGATGCCTCAGGACCGGGTCAGACGTCAGGCCCGCGTAGGTGCCACGCAGGGCTTCCGGAACCTCGGGATGCTGCATCGTGAAGCCTTTCACGTGCAGTTCGTAGATCACCGTCCGGTGCCAGGGAATGCGCGGAGGCCGGTCGTCGCCCCACGTAAAGGCCGGGTCGACGACGACGCCCAGCGGAGCATAGGGGGCGCTGTCGCGGTCGTCGATGACCAGATCCGCTGCCCCGTTGCCAATCTGATAGCCGAACATCGCATCGGACCAGAGCACCTTGCGGGCGATGGCCTTGGCGTAGGGATCGAGCACCAGCTTTTGCGGATTAAAGCGATGACCACGTTCCGGCTCGTACGGGCCATGCACACGGTAGCCGTAGCACTGGCCGGGCCTTACGTCCGGCAAATAGGCGTGCCAGACCTGGTCCGTTTGCTCGCGCAGCGCGATGCGGTGGGTTTCCGTCGTGTCATTGGCCGAGGTAAACAGGCAGAGGTCAACCTGAGTCGCGTGTTCGGAAAAAATCGCAAAGTTGGTGCCTCCCCCATCCCATGTGGCCCCCAGTGGATAAGGTGCTCCCGGCCAGACGCGCATGAATGCCTCCGAAGGAATTGATCAATCACAATACCTGAGCGGTCAGCATGCAGTCCCGGCGCAGTGCTGGCCGGAACTTGACCGTTCTCGTACGGTTTTCTGCCAGATGCCGCAAAAAAACACGGCAGCGAAATTGCAAGCAAATTCCGAACCAGTGGCTCCGGGCTATCGGGCACCCGCTGCAACTGGTGATGTGGCAACCGGTTCCTGTTTGACTTCTGCCTGACACAGGTCACTGATCACCGGGGCAATCAGTGCTGTCCAGCCGGTCTGGTGAGATGCTCCGAGTCCTCGACCATCATCGGCATGAAAATACTCATGGAATAGCACAAGTTCTCGCCAGTGCGGATCTTCGGAATATCGGCGGTCGGCGCCGTGGCAGGCACGCTTCTGTCTGGGGTCTGCCAGGAACAGCGACGCCAGCCGTCGCTCGATCAGCCGGGCGACCTCCAGCAGATTCAGGTGATTGCCGCTGCCCGTCGGACATTCCACCGTCAGTGTCTGCCCATAAAAATGGTAATACGCCTCCAGCGATTCCATCAGCAGGAAGTTGACCGGAAACCAGATCGGCCCGCGCCAGTTGGAATTGCCGCCGAACAGTCCGTTCACCGACTCGCCGGGCGTGTAATCCACCCGATGTTCCTGATTTCCCGCCTGGAAGACATACGGATTCTTCTCGTGGACCTTCGACAGCGACCGCACGCCGTACGGTGACAGGAATTCGTCTTCATTCAGCAGATACTGCAGCATCCGCTCCAGCCGTTCGCGGGAGGGGATGGCGAGCAGGCGGCGTTCATGATGCCGGCGACCATCGAGCTGGCAGAAGTCGCACAGGGCGATATGCCGGGCGAGATCCTGCCGGTTGTTCAAAAACCACTCGAAGCGTTTCTTGAAACCGGGCAGGCGATCAATCGTGCGTTGTTCCAGCACGTACACCGCGAAGAGCGGGATCAGGCCAACCAGCGATCGCACCCGCAGCGGGATATTGGAACCGTTGACATGCAGGTGGTCGTAGTAGAAACCGTCCAGATTGTCCCACAGCCCGGTGCCGTCCAGGGTGTTGATGGCATCGGCGATTGCCACGAAATGCTCGAAGAACTTCGACGCGACGTCTTCGTAGGACGGATCTTCCACCGCCAGTTCGAGGGCGATGGCCAGCATGGTGACGCAGTAGAACGCCATCCAGGCAGTGCCATCGGCCTGTTCCAGAAAACCGCCCGTGGGCAGCGGCTTGGAGCGATCAAAGATCCCGATATTGTCCAGACCCAGGAAGCCGCCGGAGAACAGGTTCTTGCCGCGGATGTCCTTGCGATTCACCCACCAGGTGAAGTTCAGCAGCAGTTTCTGGAAAACCCGTTTCAGGAACAGACGATCCCGGCCGGAACGGCGGCCAGCGATCTTGTAGACCCGCCAGCAGGCCCACGCATGCACCGGCGGATTGACGTCGCCGAACGCAAATTCGTAGGCGGGAATCTGCCCGTTCGGGTGCATGTACCATTCCCGCAGGAACAGCAGCAGTTGCTCCTTGGCGAATTCGCCGTCCAGATGGGCGAAGGGGATCATGTGAAATGCCAGATCCCACGCGGCATACCACGGATACTCCCATTTATCCGGCATTGAGATGACGTCGCGATTGAACAGATGCTGCCAGTCGGCATTGCGTCCTTCCCGACGTGAGGCTGGTGGCGTGGGTTGTTCCGGATCGCCCTGCAGCCAGTCGCGGACGCTGTAGTGATAGAACTGTTTGGTCCACAACAGTCCCGCATTCGCCTGCCGGATCACTCGCGCATGATCGGCACTCGCCGGCGCTGGAAAGTTTGTGGCGTAAAACTCGTCCGCTTCCTTGAGCCGTTGCTGGAAGATCTGATCGAATTCCTCGCCGAAGGGCTCTGCGAAGTCGAACGGAATCGGACACTGTCGCAACTTCAGCGTGACTTCGCCCCCGGGCGGAATGTGCAGGGTGTAAGCAGCAGCGACCTTCGTGCCGACACGTTTCGGATTCACCGCTGACTGGTTGCCGTTCACGACATATTCGTGGAAGCCGTCCTTGAAAAAGCGGCCAGGAGCGGGGGTCTGGAACAGACGCGGGAAATTGGTTTCATTATCGGTGAACAGCCACTGCGCGACAGTTCCGTCAGAAGCTGTGTCGCAAAACAGCCGCACCTGGCCGAGCGATTCGTGTTCGGTAAACAGTCCCGGCTGACCGTCTTCAAAGATTCGCGGTTTCGCCCAGCAGCCTTCGTGATCACAGCCCCAGCTCCAGGTGTTGCGGAACCAGAACTGGGGCAAGGCATGCAGGATCGCCTCATCCGGGCCGCGATTGGCGATGGTGACGCGGATCAGGATGTCGTCGCAACCAGCCTTGGCATATTCGACCTGCACGTCAAAGTAGCGACTGTCATTGAAGACGCCGGAGTCTTCCAGTTCAAACTCGGGCGCATTGAAGCCGCGTTGCCGGTTTTCCTCGACCAGCCGCTGGTAGGGGAATTCCGCCTGGGGATATTTGTAGAGGCCCTTGGCATAGCTGTGGGTCGGCGTCGAATCAAGGTAGTAATAGCACTCCTTGACGTCTTCGCCGTGATTGCCCTGGGCGTTCGTCAGGCCGAACAACCGCTCTTTCAGGATCGGATCGCGCCCGTTCCAGAGAGCCATGCAGAAGCAGAGACGGCATTCGCGGTCGGTCCAGCCGAGCAGGCCGTCCTCGCCCCAGCGATAAGCCCGGCTGCGGGCTTCATCGTGGGAGAAGTCGTTCCAGCAGTTGCCGTCCGCGGAGTAATCTTCACGAACGGTACCCCACTGTCTTTCGGCGAGATACGGTCCCCAGCGTTTCCAGTTGGCTGTCCGGGCCGCGTCTTCTTGCAGGCGGAGATGTTCGGCAGACATGGATCACCAGTTTCGGGGCGTCGACAATCGAACGGGAACGCCGTTGAAGTGTAACCCGACAGGCTGGTGACGTGCCAATGAACTGACTTTACCAGGCACTTCGGCTGCTGCCGGGCCGGGATTTCTGTCTTTCCTGGGGACAGCTGGCAGGCTATTGTCAGAGACGTGCAGGAGACTTGTGATGACGATTCATGAACAGCTGGAAGACTTCTATCAGTTTGCCTCAGTCCGGGTTCGCGCTGGCGAACAACTGACGTTGGATGAATTATATCTGGATTGGCGGTTGCGCCATTCGGGCGCGCCCGAGAGAATTGCCAGTCTCGCTGCGGTCAATTCCGCTTATGCCGATTTCCTGGCCGGGGATCGCGGCGCGCCGGCGCGAGAGCTGTTGCGTCAGGTCTGCGGTGACGAAGGGATCGAATTCGACGAATGAAATTTCGAGTTCGTATCCTGCAACGCGCCCAGCTCGATTTCAGGGAGATATTGAAGTGGCTGGGCACACGCTCCCGCTCAGGAGCCTCCAGTTGGGCCCGGGCCTTTGATGAGGCGCTCGCGCGGCTGGAAAACGATCCGGCATCTTATCCACTGGCCCCGGAAAGTGATCATTCCGACTGCGAGGTGCGGGAGATTCTGTTCAAGACCCGCCGCGGGCTTAGCTATCGAATCCTGTTTTTTGTCGAGGTTGAGGATGTTTACATCTTGCACGTTCGCGGAGCGGGACAGGATTTTCTGACGGCTGACGAACTTGAGCTGGAGTAAATCCGCTGCCGATTGCTTTCCCCGGGTTACGCAGTGAATGTTGTACCCGGGGAATCCTGTCTCCTGCCTGATCACTCCGGCAGCGGCTTTCCGCGGGTTTCCGGTGCGAACCAGATCACGACCATGCCGAAGACGTAGATCAGGCTCATCAGCATGCCGGCCTTGGGCAACTGGCCATCGAAGACCTTGTCGAGCAATACGCCGGTCTGCAGGGAACCGACGGCTGCCAGAATCCGGCCGAAGTTGAAGCTGAAACCCTGGCCAGTGGCTCGCACCTTTGTCGCGAACAGCTCCGGCAGATACAGCGGCAGCCAGCCATAGAACGAAGCGGTGAAGGCTCCCGCCAGGAAGGTACAGAACAGGAAGAAGGCGTTGTATTCACTGTTCATGACGTACAGGAACTCTGCTGATGCCAGAGCCAGGACGCACAGCAGGAAGTACGAGAGGCGACGGCCGAACCAGTCGCCCATCAGCGCTGCGAGAATCGTCCCGGTGCAGGCGCCGAGCGCCAGCCAGATCTGGGTCCATTCGCGCGACTGGAACTCGTTGTTCGTCATCTCGCCAGCCCACTTGGCCGCCCATTGGGTGGAACCCCAGGTTCCCAGGAGGGCGACACCGCTCAAACAGGCTCCGAGCAGCATCAGCCGGATGGTGCGGCGCGCCTGGGTTTTGTCCAGCGAACCGGAAGCCACCAGGCTGCGTTGCAGATAGCGCACGACAGGATACGTGTAGCCGAAGACGGCAATCACCAGCCCGAGGATCGTGGCGATAATCTTCGCTGGCAGCGGAATCGGCAGGGAAATTCCGCCCGGAAGATCGAGAACGTCGTAGGCCCAGGAAATGATAATCATTGCAGGGCCGATCGCGCCCACCAGCACGCCGATCAGGTCGGTCGTGACCCAGTTCGATGTCGAGCCGGTGGCGTGTTCTTCTTCCCACTTGTGAGATTCCGGCACGAACAGGCGGATCAGGAACGTCAGCAGGGCCGGAGTCGTCCCCATCATCATCATCAACCGCCAGCCCTTGTGGGCGGTCAGCATGGTCACCGTTTCACTGGAGAGTCCGAGCCCGGCCAGGCCAGCGGGAATTTCCTTCGCGAGCAGCGAATCCAGCACCAGGCCGACGACGCCGACCAGCAGATAGCCGACGTTGGCGGCGGCTCCGATCAGGCCGGCCATGAAGGCCCGGGAACGGTTCGGCCAGACTTCCATCACCAGCGCGACGCCGAGAGCCCACTCTCCGCCCATGCCCAGCGAGGCGATGAATCGCAGGATCGCCAGTTGTTCGACCGTTTGTGCGAGGCCGCAGAAGCCAGTGAAGCCGGCATAGACCGCCACGCTGAAGGCCATTGCACGGACGCGGCCTATCCGGTCTCCCAGCCAGCCGAACACAACGCCACCCGTAGCAGCACCGACCAGGAAGGTCGCGATGATGATGCCGAACCAGCGACCGGTCTGCTCGGCCTTGCCCGCTGTCGTTAACAGATCCTGGACGGCGGAATTGCCGACCATCGAGAACAGGCCCATTTCAGCGCCGTCGAACATCCAGCCGAGCAGGGCGGCGATCAGGGCCATCCAGGCCCCGCGATTGGCGGGCGTGGTCTCGGCAGCAGCAGGCACAGTCATGGACCAGTCTCTTTGAGGGTCAACACGAGAAAAATTCAAAGATCAGAGCGCAAACTTTGCAGGACACCGGAAATCCTGAATACCGCAAACACATCCGGGATTTGGACGGTTTGCAGGATCAGGAACCCGGTCTTCCTGCGTCAGGGGTGGCGTTTTCGGATTCGATGGCTGCGTCCCGGCGATCACCGGAAAATGCGGGGCCGATTGTCGGTCGTTATCGCAGCAAACGCAATTCCCGCAACGAGCGATCGACCAGATTGCCCCGAAAATTTTGATGCGAAAGATCACATCCTGGGCGTGATCCCTTGCGGCCACACGCCGATTCGGTTGTATTGATGCCGTCCAAAAGGAAGTCCGATTCATCAGCAGGGAAGCCTGGGGTCAAGATTCTCCGGGCTTTCGGTGTTAATACGTCCTGCTGACGACAACCACGCTGGCCTGTCGGCATGCTGCCGCTGCCGTGACTCGCCCCCATGGTTGTCGGGACTGATTGACCTTCGAAGAAAATCTGTTGCGGGAGCCCGGTTGTTATGCACGGTCTGGAAGAATTCTCCTCGTCGAAGGACGACAATCCTTCGAACTTGCCGTGGTGGAAGCTGCTCACCCGCTATCACTGGTTCGTGCTGCTGGTCGCAGCGCTGGGCTGGTTGTTCGACTGTCTTGACCAGCAATTGTTCATTCTGGCCCGTCCGGCCGCGATGCGGGATCTGATCCCCGCAACACCGGAACTGGCCGGCAGATCACTCGAACTGGCCCGCAGTGCTGCCGGTGATATCGCCACCTCGATCTTCATTGCCGGCTGGGCTTGCGGCGGTCTGATCTTCGGGATGCTCGGCGACCGCATCGGTCGTGCGAAGACGATGATGATTACGATCCTGCTCTATTCGCTGTTCACGGGATTGAGCTCGTTTTCGGTCGGTCCCTGGGACTTTGCCTTCTACCGGTTTCTGACTGGCCTGGGGGTCGGCGGCGAATTCGCCGTCGGCGTGGCACTGGTGGCGGAAGTGATGCCCAATGCCGCCAGGCCGTATACGCTGGGATTGCTGCAAGCGCTGTCAGCCATCGGCAACCTGAGTGCTGCGTTTATTAACCTCGGACTGGGCCTCGCGGAAGAACAGGGGCTGTCGACCAGCCCCTGGCGGATCATGTTCCTGATTGGTGCGCTGCCCGCATTGCTGGCCCTGGTGATCCGCCGCAACCTCAAGGAACCGGAGCAGTGGCAGCAGGCCAAAAGCGAGGATGTGGTCACCAAACAAATGGGGTCCTACTCAGAACTGTTCCGCAATCCCCTGTTGCGGAAACATGCCCTGCTGGGTTTGGCGCTGGGCTGTGCCGGCATCATCGGACTGTGGTCGGTCGGCTTCTTTACCATGGATCTGATCGGCTACGTGCAACGCCCGATCGTGACGCAAGAGGTCTTTGCCGAACAACTGGCCGCCGCTGAGGCGAAAAATGACACGGCCGCCGTCGCGATGATCGAGGAAATCCGCGCTGCCGAAAATGATGCCGAGAAAACCAGGTCGCTCAGTCAGCCGGCGCTGGAGTTGAAAGCCAGTATTGACGGCGCGATCAACGGCCGGGTCTCGGGCTGGCGCAGCTATGCCTCACTGGCGATTAACGTCGGCGCATTTTTCGGGATGTTCGGTTTCGGGGCGCTCTCGCAGCGGATCGGTCGCAAGCCGACGTTTGTGATCGCCCTGATCTCTGCGTGGATCACGACTGTGGCCGTCTTCCTGTATCTGGAAGAGTTCTGGCAAATCTGGGTGATGGTGCCGCTGATGGGATTCTGTCAGTTGTCCCTGTTCGCAGGATATGCGATTTATTTCCCGGCA
>VFQN01008294.1_pt1 | contig 10584 bp, 8 predicted proteins | sample 3512371 | NCBI WGS metagenome assembly VFQN01 (sample SAMN10412370, study PRJNA504923) | tailings metagenome | isolation source: Replicate 2 from Balatoc abandoned mine | place: Philippines: Itogon, Benguet | collected 2017-08-28 | reverse complement strand
CGCGCGCCTTGGCCAGGCCGAGGGAATGCTTGCGGTGGATGCGGATGTCGGCCATCAATCAATCTCCCTTTGCGGACAGTTCGGCGCGGCGCTGCGCCTTCGGCAACGCGGCGAGCCGCTTCACCTCTGCATAGAAACGCTCGAAGTCACGGCCGCTGCGCTCGAACAGGCGCTCGAAGTCGGGCACCAGCGCGTTGTAGGCGGCGAGCACACCGAATGATGCATTGTTGGCGCGCGCGAACCAGCCGTCGTAGCCGGAAAACCCGCCCCAGCGCTCGTGCTTCATCGCCTCGTACGCGGCACGCATCTGCGCCATCGCCTCGGCCTTGCGGGCGCGCTTGTCGTCGTCGCTCGCGCTGCTGCGGTAGATCGCGTCGAGCCGGTCACGCCAGTCCATGGTGAAGGTGCGGAAGTCCTGCCGGCGGGCGTCGAAGGCCGCGTACTCCTCGCGCGCCTGCGGCGACGCATGGCGCTGCAGCCAGCGCGCCCCGCCGATGCGCTCCACCGCGGTGGCGAAGGACTCGTTGAACTCGGTGTCGTCGGCCGCATAGGCCACCTGGTGCGACAGCTCGTGGAAGATCAGCCGCGCCAGCTCGCCCTCCGGCCAGTGGATGAAGGTGTTGAGCAGCGGGTCGGCCATCCAGTCGCCGGGCAGGCGGCCCAGAGTGGAGTAGGCCGGCACGCCGTACACGCTGACTTCGTAACGCTGTTCGCGCAGCGCGGTCGCGTAGCTGTCGGCCTCGCTGCGCTCGAAGTAGCCGCGGTAGCCCGCGCAGCCCATGATCGGGTAGCACCAGGTCTTCAGCTGCAGGCTCAGCTCGGGCGCGGCGACCACGTTCCACACCGCGGCGTTGCGCTTGAGGTCGGCGAAGCGCCGGTAGCTGGCGTTGTCGGGCAGCTTCAGCTCGGTGACGGCGAAGTCGCGCATGCGCTGGCTGAGCGCGAGGCGCTCCTTCAGCGCCGACTCCGCGCCGCCGGCGGCCAGCAGTTCGGGCACCGGCCGCGCCGCGCGCAGCAGCGACAGGTGGCCGCCGACCGATTGCGCGTAGTAGCCGATCGAGCTGCAGCCGCTGGTCAGGCACACGGCGGCCGTCGCCAGCGCGGCCGTGCCGATCAGACCCAGGCTCGCCATCAGCAGCGCTCGCCGCTTCACGAGGCGTGCGGCGCCACCTCGACCAGGCAGTCGTAGAACGACGGCGCCCGGCCGATGTCGGTGAGCTTCTGGTGGGTAAGCTCGTTGACGTTGGTGCCTTCCAGCCCGAGCTTGCGCCACCAGACGCCCAGGCCGTTGAGCACGCCGGGCCGCGCACGCGCCGAGACCTTCGCCTTGCAGACGTAGCTGCCGCGGTCGTTGAAGACACGCACCACGGCGCCGTCGGCGATGCCGCGCGGCGCCGCATCGGCCGCGTGGATCTCGACCAGCGGCTCGCCTTCGATGTCGCGCAGGCTTTTCACGTTGACGAAGGTGGAGTTGAGGAAGTTGCGCGCCGGCGGCGAGATCATCGCCAGCGGGTAGCGCGCCGCGAGTTCGGGCGCGGACAGTGGCGACTCGTAATTGGGCACGAAGTCGGGCACACCCAGGCCCGGCGCGTCGATCTGGCACTTGCCCGAAGGCGTGAGGAAGCCGCCGTTCGCGAACGGCGCCTCGGGCAGCGGCAGCTTCACCCAGCCGTCGCGGCGCAGCGCCTCGAAATCGACCTCGGCGCTGAACGCCTGGCGGGCGAGCGTCTCGTCGTCGTCGCGGAAGCAGGCGTCGCCGAAGCCCATCGCCGCAGCCAGCTCGCGGAAGATCTGCGTGTTCGCCTTGGCCTGGCCCAGCGGCGCCACCGCCGGCTCGTTGATCAGCGCGTAGGTGTGGCCGTAGCTGGTGTGCACGTCGAGGTGCTCGAGCTGCGTGGTGGCCGGCAGCACGATGTCGGCGTGGTCGGCGGTGTCGGTCAGGAAGTGGTCGAGCACCACGGTGAAGAGGTCGTCGCGGGCGAAGCCCTTCACCACCTTGCGCGACTCCGGCGCCACCGCCACCGGGTTGCTGTTGTAGACGACCAGCGCCTCGATCTTCGGGCCGAAGGCCGGCGAGGCCTCGCGCAGCAGGTCGTCGCCGATGGTGCTCATGTTGATCGTGCGCGGCGTGCGGCCGGCCAGCAGGTCGGGCCGCTGCAGCGCCGCATCGTTGCGGAAGCGCCTGAACCAGCCTGAGGCCGACAGCAACATGCCCCCGGCCGGGTCGCGCCAGGCGCCGACCAGGCAGGGCAGCACGGCCACCAGGCGCACGGCGTTGCCGCCGCCGTGCGCGCGCTGCATGCCGTAGTTCAGGCGGATGGCCGCCGGCTTCGTGGTGCCGTAGTCGCGCGCCAGCTGGCGCACCTCGTCGGGCGTGATACCGCAGACCTCGGCGGTGCGTTCGGCCGTCCAGGCCATCGCGCGCTCGCGCAGCGCCGGCCAACCCTCGGTGTGGTGTTCGATGTAGTCGTGGTCGAGCCAGTCGTTGACCACCAGCTCGCGCATCAGGCCGAGCGCCAGCGCACCGTCGGTGCCGGGCCGCAGCGCGATGTGCTGGTGGCACTTGTCGGCCGTCTCGGTCTGGCGCGGGTCGATGCAGACGAGCTTCGCGCCGTGGCGCTTGGCCTCCTGGGCGAAGGTCCAGAAGTGCAGGTTGGAGGCGATCGAGTTGCTGCCCCAGATGAGGATCAATCGGCTGTCCGCATAGTGCGCGAGGTGCATGCCGACCTTGCCGCCGTAGGTGGCGGCCAGCGCCTCGCCGCCGGCGCTGGCGCAGATGGTGCGGTCCAGCAGCGAGGCGCCGAGCCGGTGGAAGAAGCGCGCCGCCATGCTCTCGCCCTGCAGCAGGCCCATGGTGCCGGCGTAGCTGTAGGGCACGATGGCCTGCGGATCACGGGCCGCGATGGCCTTCAGGCGGCCGGCGATGTCCGACAGCGCCGTCTCCCAGCTCACCGGCTCGAACTGCCCGCTGCCCTTCGGGCCGACCCGGCGCAGCGGCTGCAGCACGCGCTCGGCGTGGTAGGTGCGCTCGGGGTAGCGCGACACCTTGGTGCACAGCGCGCCGTGGGTGGGCGGATGGTCGGGGTCGCCCTGCACCTTCACCGCCCGGCCGTCGTGAACCGTGACACGGATGGCGCAGGTGTCGGGGCAGTCGTGCGGGCAGGCGGCGCGGACAGTCGTCGATGGCATGCGCGAACTATTGCACAGGGAACCGATGAACCGGCGGATTGAGTGAACGATGCCCGCCCGGCGCGAGGGTCGGCCACGTATTCTCTGCGCCATCGAAGGAAACCGCCGTGGCCCGAGCGTGCCCGCCGCTCACGACGCGGCCGGGCATGCCGAGAGCCGCATGCATCGTTGGAGCCCCTGATGAACCGTCGTGACGCGATCCGCCGCGTGGCCGCCGCCAGTGCCGCCATCGCCCTGCCCGCCTGGGCGCAATCCTCCCGCATCGTGCTCGGCCAGTCGGCCGCGTTCAGCGGCCCGGCCGCGCAGCTGGGCATCCAGATGAACAAGGGTGCGAAGATCTTCTTCGACCAGCTCAACGCCAGCGGGGGCGTCAACGGCCAGACCGTCGAGTTGCGCACGCTGGACGACGGCTACGAGCCCGACCGCTGCAAGGCCAATACCGAGAAGCTGATCAAGGACGACGTGTTCGCCCTGCTCGGCTACGTCGGCACGCCGACCTGCGTGGCCGCGCTGCCGCTGGTCAACGACGCGAAGATCCCCTTCTTCGGCCCCTTCACCGGCGCCGAGGTGCTGCGCGATCCGTTCAGCAAGTGGGTGTTCCACCTGCGCGCCTCGTACTACGACGAGACCGGCCTGATCGTGAAGCAGCTCACCTCGCTGGGCCTGAAGAAGATCGCCGTCTTCTACCAGGACGACGCCTACGGCAAGGCGGGCCTGGAAGGCGTCAAGCGCGCCCTCAAGCCGCTGGGCCTGGAGCCGGTGGCGCTGGGCACGGTGCAGCGCAACACCGTCGAGGTGGCCAAGGCCGTGGCCGAGATCGTGCCGAAGGGGCCCGACGCGGTGGTGCAGATCAGCGCCTACAAGTCGTGCGCCGCCTTCATCCGAGAGGCGCGCAAGGCCGGCTACGGCGGCACCTTCTTCAACGTGTCCTTCGTCGGCACGCAGGCGCTGGCCGACGAACTGGGCCGCGAAGGTCGCGGCATCATGGTCAGCCAGGTGATGCCCTTCCCCTTCTCGACCACCTCGGCGATCTCGCGCGAGTACCTCGACGCGGTGGCCAAGGCCGGGCCCGACGCCACGCCGAACTACTCCAGCATGGAGGGCTACCTCAGCGCCAAGGTATTTACCGAAGGCCTGCGCCGCGCCGGCCGCAACCCCTCGCGCGAGGCGCTCGTCAATGCCCTGGAGTCGATCCAGAACGCCAGCTTCGGCGGCTTCCGCGTCGACTTCAGCCCGAAGGACCATGTCGCCTCGAGCTTCGTCGAGGTGTCCATGCTCACCGAGGACGGCAAGGTCCGCCGCTGAACCCCACGGGCCGCCTGCCGGCCGAAGGAGCAGTCACCATGAACCGTCGCCAGATCCTTCGCCGTGCCGCCGGCCTCGGGGCCGCCTGCATCGCCGCCCCGGTGTGGGCCCAGTCGGCCAACCGCATCGTGCTCGGCCAGTCGGCCGCCACCAGCGGCCCGGCCGCCGCGCTCGGCACGCAGTTCCGGCTCGGCGCGATGCTGCACTTCGACCGCGTCAACGCCAAGGGCGGCATCAACGGCCGCACGATCGAGCTGCAGACGCTGGACGACGGCTATGAGCCCGACCGCTGCGCCGAGAATACGAAGAAGCTGATCGACGGCGGCGCCTTCGCGCTGTTCGGCTACATCGGCACGCCCACCAGCCTGGCCGCGCTGCCGCTGGCCACGCAGGCCAAGGTGCCCTTCCTCGCGCCCTTCACCGGGGCGGAGGCGCTGCGCGCGCCGTTCAACCGCTATGCCTTCCACGTGCGCGCCTCGTACTTCGACGAGACCGGCGAGATCGTCAAGCAGAGCACCGCGATCGGCATCAAGCGCATCGGCGTGTTCCACCAGAACGACAGCTACGGCAAGGCCGGCCTCGACGGCGTGACCCGCGCGCTCAAGCCGCTGGGGCTGGAACCGGCCGGCCTCGGCACGGTGGAACGCAACACGGTCGACGTCGACGCCGCGGTGAAGTCGATCCTGGCCGGCAAGCCCGATGCGATCGTGCAGATCAGCGCCTACAAGTCCTGCGCGGCCTTCATCCGCGCGGCCCGCAAGGCGGGGTTCGGCGGCACCTTCTACAACGTCTCCTTCGTCGGCACCAAGGCACTGGCCGACGAACTCAAGCAGGATGCCCGCGGCGTCGTGGTCAGCCAGGTGATGCCTTTCCCCTACGCACCGGTCTCGCAGCTCTCCGGCGAGTACCTCGCCGCCGGCAAGGCCGCCTTCGGCGACAAGTTCGAACCCAACTACAGCAGCATGGAAGGCTTCGTCTCGGCCCGGGTCGTGGCCGAGGGCCTGCGCCGTGCCGGCGGCAACGCCAGCGCCGAAGCGCTGGTCGGCGCGCTGGAGTCTCTGCGCGACTACAACCTCGGCGGCTTCTTCGTCGACTTCTCGCCGACCGATCACACCGGCTCGAAGTACGTCGACCTGACCATCCTCACCGCCGACGGCCACGTGCGCCGCTGACCGGCCGGCTTCGTTGCCGAAGGGGTTGTCACCCCGGCAGTAAGATGCGCGCCGACCCTGCGCCGGAGCGCCCGATGAAGCTGATCGAATCCATCCTCGCCGACGCGGCGAGCATTGCGGCGGTGCGCCGCGACATCCACGCCCACCCCGAGCTGTGCTTCGAGGAGGTGCGCACCTCCGACGTCATCGCCAAGCAGCTCACCGACTGGGGCATTCCGATCCACCGGGGCCTGGGCAAGACCGGGGTGGTGGCCATCCTGAAGAACGGCAGCAGCGACCGCGCGGTGGGCCTGCGCGCCGACATCGACGCGCTGCCGATGACCGAGCACAACCGATTCGCCCACGCCAGCAAGCACCCGGGCAAGATGCACGCCTGCGGCCACGACGGCCACACCGCGATGCTGCTCGGCGCGGCCAAGCACCTGGCGAAGCACCGCCACTACGACGGCACCGTCTACCTGATCTTCCAGCCCGCCGAAGAGGGCGGCGGCGGCGCGCGCGAGATGATCCGCGACGGCCTGTTCGAGAAGTTCCCGATGGAGGCGGTGTTCGGCGCGCACAACTGGCCGGGCATGGCGGCCGGGCAGTTCGCGCTGAAGACCGGCCCCTGCTTCGCCTCGAGCAACGAGTTCCGCATCGTCATCCGCGGCAAGGGCGCACACGCCGCGATGCCGCACAACGGCATCGACCCGGTGCCGGTGGCCTGCCAGATGGTGCAGGCCTTCCAGACCATCATCACGCGCAACAAGCGGCCGATCGACGCCGGCGTGATCTCGGTGACGATGATCCACACTGGCGAGGCCACCAACGTGGTGCCCGATTCGTGCGAGATCCAGGGCACGGTGCGCACCTTCACGCTGGAGGTGCTCGACCTGATCGAGGCGCGCATGAAGGCCATCGCCGAGCACACCTGCGCGGCCTTCGGGACCGAATGCGAGTTCGAGTTCTCGCGCAACTACCCGCCGACCATCAACCACCCGGACGAGACCGCCTTCGTGCGCCGCGTGCTCGGCGAGATGGTCGGTGCCGACAACGTGCAGGAGTTCGAGCCGACGATGGGCGCCGAGGACTTCAGCTACTTCCTGCTCGAGAAGCCCGGCTGCTACTTCCTGATCGGCAACGGCGACGGCAGCCACCGCGAGGGCGGCCACGGCCTCGGGCCGTGCATGCTGCACAACCCCAGCTACGACTTCAACGACGAGCTGATCCCGCTGGGCGCGACGATGTGGGTGCGGCTGGCGGAGGCCTGGCTGAACCAGCCGCGGCCGTGATGGACGCGGCCGCGCATTTCTCGCAGAGCTACGAGGAGGCGCGTTCGCGCTTCCTCGCCTCGGCCGAGGCCGCCGGGCTCGATGTCGAGAGCCACGCCCACCCGCTGCTCGGCCGTGACGGCGAGATGCTGGCGATGGACGTGGTGTGCGAAGGCGCGCGCGACGCCCGCTCGCTACTGGTGCTGTCCAGCGGCTGCCACGGCGTCGAGGGCTTCTGCGGCTCGGGCGTGCAGCATGCGCTGCTGCGCGACGAGGCCTGGCACGCCTTGCTGCACGACAGCGGCGTGGCGGTGCTCTACGTGCATGCGCTCAACCCCTGGGGCTTCTCGTGGTGGCGGCGCACGACGCAGGAGAACGTCGACCTCAACCGCAACTTCCACGACTTCTCGCAGCCGCTGCCGGCCAACCCGGGCTACGACGAGATCGCCGCACTGCTGGTGCCTCCGACCTGGCCGCCGGCGCCGGAGCCTGCCGCGGCACTGCAGCGCCACATCGCCGCCCACGGCCTGCGCGCCTACCAGCAGGCGGTGACCAGTGGCCAGCACGACCATCCCGAAGGCCTCTTCTACGGCGGCCGCAACCCCACCTGGAGCAACGTGACGCTGCGCCACGTGCTGCAGGCGCATGCCCGGCGCTGCACGCGGCTGGGCTGGATCGACTTCCACACCGGCCTCGGCCCCAGCGGCGTGGGCGAACGCATCTTCGCCTGCCGCGACGATGCCGCCGCGCTGGCCCGCGCCCGTGCCTGGTGGGGCAGCGGCATCACCTCCATCTACGACGGCAGCTCGGCCTCGGCCCGGCTCACCGGCCTGATGTGGATGTCGGCCTACGAGGAATGCCCGCAGGCCGAGTACACCGGCATCGCGATGGAGTACGGCACCGTGCCGGTGACCGAGGTGCTCGACGCCTTGCGCGCCGACCAGTGGCTGGAAAACCATCCCGAGGCCGGCGCTGATCAGCGCGAGGCGATCAAGCGCCAGGTGCGCGACGCCTTCTACACCGACACCGACGCCTGGAAGCAGGCCGTGCTGGCACAGGGCTTCGAGGCGGCGCGGCAGGCGGTCACGGGCCTCGCCGCAGGCTGAAGCTCAGAGCAGCTCGAAGCCGCGCAGCTCGCGCGCGCACTGGTCGGCGTCGATGAAGTGGATCGCCTGCCAGCCGGCACGCCGCGCCGCCTCGACGTTGTGGGCCACGTCGTCGATGAACAGCGTTCGAGCCGGCTCCAGGCCGTGCGCCCGGGCGCAATGCGAGAAGATTTCGGGCTCCGGCTTGCACAGCCCGGCCCGCGCCGAGAACACGCCGCCGCGGAACAGCGACAGGAAGCCGTGCGTGGCTTCCAGGTGCCGCGCGTAGGGCTCGGGCATGTTGGACAGGAAGTACAGCGGCCGGCCGGCACCATGCAGGGCGTGCAGCAGCTCGACGGTGCCCGGGATCGGCGTCAGCTCGGCCGGCACCGCGTCGATCACGCGGCGCGCCTCGTCGACCGCCAGGCCGGTGCGCGCCGCAATGCGCTCGGCCAGAGGGCCCGGCTCGACCGTGCCGCGGTCGAAGTCGCCCCAGTCGCCGCTGTAGCCCTGGAAGAAGTCGGCCACCCAGCGCCGTGCCGTGTCCTCGTCGAACACACGCTGGGGGAGGTGGCGCGCGAGCAGTGTCGGCGGGTGCCAGTTGAACAGCACACCGCCGAAGTCGAAGACGATGTTCACGACCTCAGCCGTGCCAGCAGCCCGGCCGTGGAAGCGTCGAGTCCCGCCGCATCGCCCGAGGCCAGGCGCGGCAGCAGGTCGCTGCACAGCGCCTTGCCCAGTTCCACGCCCCACTGGTCGAAGCTGTTGAGGCCCCAGATCGCACCGCTGGTGAACACGCGGTGCTCGTACATCGCGACCAGCGCACCCAGCGAGCGCGGCGTGAGCTGGTCGAGCATCAGCGTGGTGCTCGGCCGGTTGCCGGGGAAGGTGCGGTGCTTGGCGATCGTGCCCGCGTCGAGCTGCTGCGACGCCGTCGGCGCTCGCTCGCTCTTCGCCTGATCGGTGCTCTTGCCGAGCATCAGCGCCTGGCTCTGCGCCAGGCCGTTGGCCAGCAGCTTGGCGTGCAGGTCGGTCAGTGCGTGCGTCGGCCGCTTCACCAGGATGAACTCCACCGGGATCACGTCGGTGCCCTGGTGCAGCATCTGGAAGTAGGCATGCTGGCCGTTGGTGCCCGGCTCGCCCCACACCACCGGGCTGGTGCCGAAGGGCAGCGGCTCGCCGGAGAGATCGACACGCTTGCCGTTGCTCTCCATCTCCAGCTGCTGCAGGTAGGCCGGCAGCCGACGCAGCCCCTGGTGGTAGGGTGCCACGCTGCGGCTCGTGAAGCCATGGAAGTTGCGGTACCAGACGTCGAGCAGGCCGAGCAGCGCCGGCAGGTTCTTCGCCAGCGGCGCCTCGGCGAAGTGCCGGTCCATCGCGTGCGCGCCGGCCAGCAGGGCGCGGAAGTGGTCGGCGCCGATGGCGAGCGCCAGCGGCAGCCCGATGGCGCTCCACAGCGAGTAGCGGCCGCCCACCCAGTCCCAGAAGCCGAAGGTGGTGGTGATGCCGAACTCGGCCGCAGCCTTCACGTTCGTCGTCGTCGCGACGAAGTGCTTCGCGATGTCGGTGCCGCCCTCGCTTCCCGAATTCGCGAGGAACCAGGCGCGCGCCGCATGCGCATTGGCCATGGTCTCCTGCGTGGTGAAGGTCTTGCTCGCGACGACGAACAGCGTCTCGGCGGGCTTGAGGGCGCGCAGCACCGGCGTGATGTCGTGGCCGTCGACGTTGGCGACGAAGTGGAACTGCAACCCCGGGTGCACGTAGGCGTCGAGCGCCGGCACGGCCATCTGCGGGCCGAGGTCGCTGCCGCCGATGCCGATGTTGACCACGTGGCGGATGCCGCTGGCGGCGGTGTCGCGCACCGTCTCGGCGTAGGCCAGCATCGCGTCGAGCACGCCGTGCACCTCGCCGGAGAACGGCCCCTGCCCGCGCGGCGCGCGCAGCGCGGTGTGCAGCACGGCGCGGCCCTCGGTGGTGTTGATCGGCTCGCCGCGCAGCATGGCGTCGCGGCGTTCCTCGAGCCGGCACTCGTGGGCCAGCGCGACGAGGAACTTCAGCGTCGCCAGGTCGACGAGGTTCTTCGACAGGTCGGCGAAGACCTCCGGCGCCTCGAACGACAACGACGCGAAGCGGCCCGGATCGCGCGCGAAGGCCTCGCGCAGGTCGAGCTCGCGGCCGTGGGCCTCGAAGTGGCCCCTCAGGGCCGCCCAGGCCTCGGTGCGGTCGCAACGCGGCGCGTCCATCACGCCCCCGCGATCATCTTGTCGAGCTTGACCGCATCCGCCGCGAAGGCGCGGATGCCCTCGGCCAGCTTCTCGGTGGCCATGGCGTCTTCGTTGAGCGCCCAGCGGAAGCTGCTCTCGTTGTAGGTGATGGCATGCACCGGCGCCTTCGCGGCGGCAGCCGGGTCGAGCGCGCGCTTCACCGGCGCGTCGGAAGCCTGCAATGCGCTCAGCAGCTCCGGGCTGATGGTGAGCAGGTCGCAGCCGGCCAGCGCGAGGATCTGGCCGGTGTTGCGGAAGCTCGCACCCATCACCTCGGTGTCGATGCCGAACTTCTTGTAGTAGGTGTAGATCTGCGCCA
>VFQN01008293.1_pt1 | contig 10586 bp, 14 predicted proteins | sample 3512371 | NCBI WGS metagenome assembly VFQN01 (sample SAMN10412370, study PRJNA504923) | tailings metagenome | isolation source: Replicate 2 from Balatoc abandoned mine | place: Philippines: Itogon, Benguet | collected 2017-08-28 | reverse complement strand
AGAACGATGTGTCGTAACACAGCGTCAAGGGTCGCAGCCAGACATACCCTGCCTACTGTTGCAAGCTGCTCTACGTCTGGGCGGTAGCCTGAAGGAGCATGCGGGTGGAGGCGCAGGGCCCAAACGAAGCAAGCGCTCAAGGGAAATCAGCAAGCAACGCGCATCGGAACAATAGCCCGACATGCCCTCTCAGGACTGCTGCGCAGCTTGTATGAACTCTTGTGATGAACGAAACGTTGATGCGTAGCTCTCACCTATCCCCGGTTTGAGGAAGGACGGCTGCCGGAGGTCCTCCACTACCTCGGGCTGCGGCGCGACCTGGGCCCGGCCCGCGGGCTTGGCGTTGGGGCCGCGGGGGCTGTCCGGCGCGCCGCCGGACCGCTTGCGGCTGCGTGCACGACACAAGCCGTACGGCAGGGAAATAGCACAGTTAACCAGCGGCGCTGCCAAACGCAGCACGACTACAAGGGGTTGTGATCGGCTGCATGCACGGAACAAGCCGCACGGCAGGGAAACATCGCATCTCGTTGATGCATTACGAGCGTTCATAGCGCAACCGCACCACGTGGGCGCATTTGCCCCACGCCAGCACCGTGCCTATTGGCCAGCCTTGTATGGCGCAAACGCTGTGTAGCATCATGGATGGGTAGGGGTAGCTGTAAGATAGCACACACCCGACTCACCTGCCGCGCCTGCTGCCGACGTTGCTCAGCCCGGACCGTACCGACGACAGCCCTAACCACGCAAAATGCATGTACAGTAACAGCATGCAATGCAATGGCAGTAACACAGGCCGCCCGGCGCACCTGCCCCTGCTGCTCAGCCCCGATCGCAGCGACGACAGCCCCGAGCGCAGGCTGCCCATCAGGCTGGTCATGCCTCCGCCCTTGGCGCCCAGTCGCACGGCATTGGGGTCGTACTTGGCCTCGAACGCCTCCAGCGTGACGGCCAGGAACAGCGTCAGGAGGATGTAGCGGCCTGCGGGAAGAATGCAAGACGGCGGCGCAAGCACTTGATAACGACAACCGCAATGTGGGTATGTGCAGTCGGAGAGTCGAACAGCGTCAGGAAGATGTAGCGGCCTGCACATAGCGACCCGCACGGCAGCGGCTGCATCAGTTTGCCAAGGAATTCCGTTCAGGTACCGGCTGCTGATGTGCAGTTGGAACGGAGGCGTCATGGACGTGTGTGTTGATCCAGGAGGGCGCAATATGTGTGCTTCCGGTGACAGCGACTGAGTGTTAACGTTTGCTTACCGATGATGATCCAGAACACGAAGAACATGCTGGAGCCGTAGTTGGTCTCGCGCACCACGCCGTACATGGTGTTCTGCCAGTTCTCCAGGTTGAGCACATTCCACGTGGCCACCATGCTGCGGGGTTCACGATGTACGGCAGGGCACGTCCTTAGCGCGACCTCAGCAAGATAAGACTGCCCAATTGCAATACACCACGGCGTTGCAGGGTTGTGTTGAACCAGCACCACGCTGTGGTAATACCGGCCCCCCACGCTCGGCCCGACTGTCGCTACGCTGATTAGACCCCGTCAGGTGCATCGCGTACAACCAACCCCTGTACGACAAGATGCCGTACGGACGGCCCCATTCAATCCTCCCATGCCCCACCTGTACAGGAAGGTGGAGTAGTTGGGCCAGGGGTAGTACTGCAGGTCCTTGGCACCGAAGGTGTGCAAGCCCACGATAGAGAACACCAGCCAGAACAGGAACAGCAGCATGGCGATGGCTGCGAAGGAGCTGAAGGCCGACAGCAGCACCTCGCCGATGCGGCGAAGCGACTGCATGTAGCGGAATAGCTTGAAGAGGCGCAGCACGCGCAGCGCCTTGAGCACGCGCAGCGCGCGGACGGCGGAGAGGCCGGCCACAGAGGACAGCACGATCTCCAGGAGGGAGATGGTGACCACCAACGCGTCAAAGATGTTGAAGCCGTCCTGAGGGGGTGGGTTAAGGGCAAAGACATTAGGCAAGGGCAAAGGCTCAAGAGCGCGCTCGCCACTGTTGGCATGCCCTTGTGCTGGCAGCATGAGTGCAGTTGTTTTACCTACACGCATGGGCCCTCGCGCCTGCACTCTGCGCGCGGCCAGCGGAATCGAGACGCTGGCTGGAGGCTTACCCGCACATAGTCCCAGAAGCCCAGTCCGAAGAGCTTGAGGATCATCTCCAGCGTGAACAGCGCCGTGAGCACGTAGTTGGTGTCCTCCTGGAACTTGGTGAGCGACTCGGGCTGGTCGTTGTACTCCAGCGCCAGCATGGCGGTGTTGACGAAGATGAGCAGCATGAAGAACTGTAAAAGGGAAACGAGGGACGAAGGAACGATATGCGAACGCAGGTAAGCAGCGTGAACGACTGTGGAGATACAGGAGCAAAGGGACAACATGCGAACAGCTCCAGTCACTTGTAACAATGCAGTACTAGTCGAAGGACGGGTGGCCCTTGGCATGCATGCAAGGGGTTTGCACAGGAGCATGGAGCGGGTCAGGACCAGATGATCGGGAGGCACGTAAAGGCTCTGGCTGCAGCTCACCTGGTTGAAAATGTTGTGGTTGACGGTTAGCCGTACTCGGTACTGCAGGCGCAGCATCTGGCGCCGCCCGTACGGCATGTCCGCGACGAACCTGTTACGAGGGCACAGTGCGTAGCGGGTATTTCGGACTGTGGCTCAAGCTCATGTGCATGCTACTACCCCACTGAGCATTTAAACTGCCCCCACAAACTGTTGGTGCGACATGACGATCGTGGCCACACGTCTGTGGCGCCAATGCTGGACGCTGACGCACTTGCGGCCAAACAAAACGTGTATTCTGGACCATTTCATTAACAAAACCGTGCGCACATTCACGCTCTGTTCGTCAGAGCACCGTGCGCCCAGCCCCTTGTTGCCCCTTGTTGCCCGTCTAATGCATACTCCCCCACTCACTCGTCAAACTCGGCGGGCGACATGACAATCATGGCCACATTCGTGTTGCCCATGCTGGACGGCGCCGCGCTGTAGGTCCGCTCCCCTATGCCCTCCTCCCCCGTGCCGCTCGTCCGCCGCTTCTGCAGCCGCCGCTCCTCCGCGCCATCCCCCTCCCCGTGTGGCCCCTCCACCTGCGCCGCACTCCCCGGCCGGAAAGCCGCCACTGTACCCGGCGGCGCATCTGCTCCCCCTCCCGCAGGCCCCAACCCTGAGCCAGACACAGTCCGGCGCTTAAGGGTCAAGTCCTGGTTACTGCCCTGGGTTGGTAGACGAGCAGGCTCCTCCTCCCCGCCAAACCGCACACCTCCGCGCGGCCGTGCTGTCGTCCCGGGCGCCTCAGCATCACCCTCCGGGCCCCCAAACCGAACACCCTGCGGCGGGCCCGTCCGCGTGCGCGCCGTGTTGGGCGCGGAATCCACAGGCTCCACCTTTGCACCCCCGAAGAACCGCACGCCCTCCGCTACCGGCCCCGCAGGTGCAGGCGCCACCCGGCTGCCCCGCCGCACAGCTGTCAGCCACCACGTGCCGGACCCACTCGTACCGGACCCCCAGTCCAATGGAGCCCCGTCCACGGAACTAGCCCGGTCCAGGACGCCCTCCGCCACCGGCCCAGCTGCGTCTGCGTCCTTGCGGTGTGCACCGGAGGATGCAGGGAGACCCAGGGGACTGGACGCGGTCCTCCCGCGCCGGACGCCCTGCTCCTCCTTTTCCGAGTCGGATGTGGAGGTAACCGCAAGCCGCCCGTTCCCGTCCCGCCCGTGCTGCTGGCCGCCCGCTCTAGAGCCCTGACGCGACATCGGCCGCTCCTGAGTCTTTGACCCCTGCCGCTGAACGCCCCCGTCCCCGCCCGCCTTGGTCCCCGACCCGTAGCCGCGGGCCGCGGCGTCCGTAACACCGGTCCCGAGCCCCTTCTGCTTCCCGTTGGCCGCATCGCCAGCCAGCACGTCCAACGCACCCACAGCCCCGTCCAATTGCGAGTTGGTGCCGGTCCCCCTACGCTGCGGCGCGCCACTGTCGCTGCCGCCGCGGCCGGGCCCTTTCTCCTTTCCGCCGGGCTTTTGGGGAGAGCCATCCATGGAGGTGCGGGGGGAGTGCATGGAGGACATTTTGCTGCGGATGGCGGAGTCGAGGTGCGAGTTGAGGGACGAGGCTGCGCTGCGCTTTGAGGAGAAGTCGGTCCACTTGCTCTGCACTTTGGACATGAAGGTCATGATGGAGTTGCGCCGCGCCTTGCCGCGCTGCAGGGCCAGCTGGTTGTGGAACAGCGTCTGCGCCTTTGCGAACTTGATCTTGAGCACGGCCAGGAACAGGTTGAGCTGCGTGGGGCAAGAGGGCATGCATTGGATTTGGTCGTCAATATGCTGACACAAGGCTTCGCGTCAAGGCACCTTGCGTGGAGGAACGACAGGTTGCATGCACGTCAACACTGCAATAGCTGGGCGGGCTTTCCAGGTACGGCCCCCGCTTGCCCCCTGTACTGTACACTGTGGCTCAATCCTGTGTGTCGCTACCTGCTTTGTCAATCATACGTAAGCATGGTACGAGCGCTTACCACGAAGTAGGCGCCCACAAAGACGAGCGTGAAGTAGTACAGCACGGCCCACAGCGAGTAGGCGTCCACGGTGCGGTACATCATGAACACCCAGCCCGTCAGCGTGAGCGCCTGCCACACGCTCAGCATGGCCACGCCGGTGTTGCCGAACCCCGCCACGTTGACCGTGTACTCCGAGTCGCGGGCCTGTGGCGTGTGTGGACATGGGGGCACAACGTGCAGTTCTTCAATGCAAGGACGAAGCACACTACTGGTATGCAGGCGCTCGGGAGGAGCCCAGAAGGTGCGTGGCGACAACACATTCTGCAAGAGTATGCCACGTTGACCGTGTACTCCGAATCGCGGGCCTGCGGTTGCACGGGCGCACAGGTGTAGGTGTATTAGGGGCTATGGTGAGTGGGTAACGGTAGACGCTGTGGGTCAAGGGTGTTGCAGACCGCGTGGCAAGACCACCGCCGCGCAGGCGCTTGGGAGGGGCCGGGGAGATGCGTGGTGACGACATGCATTGTGCAAGAGCATTCGGACATGGCTTCTTTTGTTACTGCCCAGTGCGGTACTTACGACGCAGCTGAAGTTGGCGGGGCAGCTGCCCCGTCCGCCGCAGCCAAACATGTCTGGGTCCTCCCCGATGTTGAGCGGCACGCCCGCAGCGTCCTCGCACACCTGTGGGATGTGGTGGCAACGGCCTTGTGAGCAAGGGAGCACCTTGGCAGATACGAGTAAGACTACAGAACCTTGAGCTCTGCATTAGTGTGCGAGAAGGAACTTTCTAGGCTGCGCTGGACTCCCTCTGGCCGGGCGAGTGCATGTTGCAACAGGCGCCCTGCCGCGTTACGCTGCCATGAAATCGGGTGCGGTAGCCATACGATATTGCACGCGGAAGACTCACGTCGAAGAAGGTCTTCGGGAACAGCTGCACCGCGGCCACGGCGTAGATGAAGATGAAGAAGAACAGTAGCCCGCCGACGGAGGCAAGCAGGGGAATGGCCTGCGCAGCAGCAGCACAAAGCGACAGCATCAGTCAGCGCCGGGTTCCGTCCACAGCGCCATGCCACCCCGGTACGAGTGCGATAGTGCGCGAGCAGGGAAGCAGCGGCAGCACAAGACGCCGGTAACCGCCAGCGCCGGATTCCGTCCACAGCGCCAGGCCATCCACGTACGAGTCATCCGTAGGGTGAAGAGCAAAGAATTCTGGTGTAAGGACTCAAGTGTTACCTCCAGGAAGCACACGATGACGCCGCGCAGGGACTCGAAGCGGGTGATGGTGCGCAGGGGGCGCAGCGCGCGCAGCGCGCGGATGGCGTTGATGGCGGAGGAGTTGCCGGGCACGAAGACGGTGTACCCGGCAATGACCATGAACTGCGGGGCAGCATACAGCACAGACAGCACCGCGGTTTCGGACAGCAACACCTGGGACAACGGAAACGTACGGGACGTGTCGGGACGATGCAGGGTGCCCGCGGTGTGCAGCATGTAGGGTATAACGTGCCGAAAAAGCGTGTAGGGCAAGATCTTTGGGGGTCTAGGTCCTGTACCAGGCTAGGACTCACCGCGTCGAACTGGTTCCACGGCCGCTTGATGTAGGCGACTAGGGAGCCCACCGCTAGCACGCGCAGGGCCATCTCGAGGGAGAAGCACATGTTGAAGGCAAGCTCTGCGGTCAACACACAATGGCGATATTGTAAAATTACCCATGGTCTTTCCACCACTGGCTGGACTTTGTACACTTGTGTGAGCCGGTGCCCGCTTACACCACGCACGCTGGTGATGCCAAGCGCGTTCTGGACCCGGCCTGCTTCTATGCCAAGCAGTTATGTAGCTGCAGGGCTACAGCTCAGCGTACACCGACGTGCTGGCAAAGCCGGGCCTATCTCGTATCTTCCCATCCCGTCCCGCACCCACCTGCCCAGAACAGCTGCCTGTTCAGCCCCTCGTCCTCCGGCTTGCGCGGGTCGAACAGGCACAGCGTGACGCAGTTGGCAAAGATGATGAGCGTGACCACCATCTCAAAGTCCGGGTTGGCGCACAGTCTAATGGCCAGCTGCCGCGGCTTGCTGTACTGCGAGAGGTCCCCGATGTCCTCAAACGTCGCCTTGGTGTCCCCCGTCTCCATCCGCTCCATGTCAGGGCCCGAGGGCCCCTTACCCGCCCCCTGCTGCCCATCCCCTGGCTGCCCCGCCGCCCCTGGGTCAGTTGCCGGGAGCTGCTCCCCATTCTCGTCCCGAACGAAGTGGTCCGTCAGCGGCTGCACCTCTACCAGCGCCAGCACTGGCTGTGGCCGGGTGAGGGACCCGGAAGCAGGCAGCGGCGGCCGGCTAGCTGAGCCCGGCCGGGCTGCGCTGCCGCCAGCCGGAGGCATGAGGCCGGGTGGCATGACGTTTGCCGCATCTGTATAGTCGCTCGGTGTAGGAGCTGCGGGTGCGGGGGCCCCTGGCGCCGCGGGCTCGCGCCCGGCAGCGCTTGGAGCCCCTGAGGGTACTGACGGCGGTACAACCGGGGCCTTCTGCGTGGAGCTTTCGAGCTCGCGGAGCAAGGCACCGAGCTGCGTATTGGAGCTGGCAGCCCTCAGAGGTGCAGCGCCGTACGGCTGTGAGGGCGCTTGGGGCGCGTTGCCGCCTGGGGCTTGTGAGGTGGAGGCCCCTGGCTGAGCCCCTCGCCCTGCAGCGTGAGCGCTGGGGGGCCGGGGAGCTCGCGCCCCGCTATTTGTTGTGGGCTGCTGTGTGCGGTCCTGCAGCGCCCCGCCGCTTGGAGGCTCATGCACCTGCGGTGCGTCACCGCCAAGCCCCAGCGGCCCTGCCGGCCGTGCACCGGGTGCATGCGGCGCAGCGCCAGCAGCAGCTGATGCCGAAGCGACCCACGGCGCCGGGCCCGGGGGCGTCGGGGTGTGGCCTCCTGTTGGTGCAACAGCAGGCTCACTAGCTGCTGATGCAGCAGCAGCGCCTGGTGGGGCGGACGACCCGAACAGGGACTGCGCCAGGAGGTGCGCGGGCAGCTGCGGGGGCAGGATGACGCTGTCGTGCTCACTGCTCCTTCGCCGCCGCCTGGCAGCTGCCGCGTGAGCTTGCTGGCCGTCCGAGACCCCGGGGGGGTCCTGGAAGGATCTGCGGTACTCGGAGGAGCTGCGTCGGCGCTCTGCGGAGCTCCTGGCGTGTTCGCCCGAGGTCCGCACCGCCTGGGCTGCCCTCTCGTGCCCATGCCCCCGGTCGTCTGGACCCATGCGGTCCAAGCTGCTCCGGATCTGGTCCAGGCTGCTACGCCCATGCTCTAGGCTGCCACGACGGCGCTCCTCGCTGGTCCGGTTGTTGAGCTGCCGCTCCGTGCTCCTCCGCCTGTGCTCCTGGCCGGGTTCACCATCGTGCTGCTGGTGGTGTGGCTCGTCCTGTCCCGCATGGCCATCCTGGCTTGTGCGCCGGCGAGCGGCCACTACAGGCACAGTGCCGCCGGCCTCTGCGCAAAGGCGCGAGGTAGGGGCAAGCGGTGCCGGGGAGGGTGAGTTGGCAGACATGCCCCCGTTGTGGTTAACACAGTCTGCGTGGCTGTCGGGCGCAACGCTATTCGTAACATGCTCGCGAAATTAGATTCTTACCAATGCGTCGCTCCAGCCGCTGTAAAACCTTCTGTCGTTGCTTCTCCTCAAGGTATTTTCGCTGCTTTCCCTGAAGGCCCTCCTTGTCCCTAAGCAGCTCATCTTCAGTTATGCTTGGATTTCCGGCCCTTAATGCCTCAAAGAGGCTCGACGGTCCGGCTTCAGCTCTGCAGGAGACGCACTTTTCCGTTAGATTGAGGCCCTGGACCATGTTCGTTGCATTGCGTTAGATCATTATGACACATGAAGTCTTAGGTACTGAAACTCACTTGCGCCTGGGCGAAGGCTTGGGCTTGGGCAGGTAGAGACCTGTCTCAGGCTTATTCAGGGAAGGCACAGCCCCTCTCTTTCCCGGACCTTTCTCCTTATCCGCCATTTGCAGCGCTGAGGCAGGGCTGCCTCCTCACGCCGGGTGCCACCTCCACATGGCCAGCATGGGCTTGCCCCTCGCTGCTTCCGCGAGCCGCGCAAACATCGCCCTCTATATCAACTCAAGCGTTGTTGCGTAGTTTGTTTTTGATAGACGGCTATGAAGACTTGGGGACGCTGACTGCCCCCGACGTGAATTCAGAGCACACACCGGGTATGAATTCTTCGCCAAATCATGGCCGCAATGTAATCGCTATCTTATAAGTAAGTGCGGGAAACATGTCGCCCAGTGGTGTACTGGCTGTCACGCCTTCCCAACTTTTGCCGGCCTACGGGTACTGCAACCAACCACCGTGCCCCTCCGCCCGTGCTTCGACCAGTGGAAGCCTCGCGGTGGTCGCTTGCATTTGCAGTTGATGACTGGCGTAGTGTGCATATGCATTGGCAGAAGCGTCTCTCGTGGGACCCATGGAGTGGCTGCGTGCTGTTTATGGAAACAGGTTTCAACCTCTGCTGCGTGCTTTTTTTTTTTTTTTTTTCTTCGTGAGAAGGTTACAGGGGCTAGGAATTCGGTGCTTGGCAAGCACTTGTGGGCTAGGAATTCGGTGCTTGGCAAGCACTTGTGGGCGGTGCGTGCTGGTTGGGCAGCAGCGACTTGCGCTGACTGCATGTGTGCGCATCGCTGGTGGCCACATTGTCATCTGTGTGAGTGCGGGCCTGCCGCCTGAGGACCCTCCAGGCCCACAATGCAGAAGCACCTGGTGTACATCGCCACCAACGCTCAACACATGCGGCACGTGCGACACGCCTGGTCACAAGAAAGGCGTTTGACTACCAGCAGAGTGCATAGGCCCAGCCGGTACACAAGCGCACATTGGCGGTGCGCCAAGGCGAGCATCGAACAGTACAGGAGCTGCCTTTCACAATTGTTACAACGGTACGTACTGTCAAATGACAGGCCTGGATACCGTAGGCCAACCTCGTCACAGCCAAGCTACACATCAACAGCCTCCACCTGATCCTTGCGCCATTGCACAGAGCCTGCATCAGCACCATGCCTGTGACCCCTTATTCGTATGTCGCTTCCGCCCCATCACAACGGGGCCGCAAGCAATCCAACCTTCGACTCCGCTTCTGTACACGTGTCTGTCCCGAGCTTAGAGCTTTTATGAACACGGACTAGGTACACCTGGACACACAGACCTTGCGCCCCTGCATTGACGTCACGCAGCGCCAAGACTATTACCTGAGCACAGGCCGTGCGTCAGGCAGCGAGCACAGCAATCAGCACATCAGGTAAGCCTAGGTAACCACAGACCAGGCTGGACTAGGCGAGCCCAGGACAGCCAAGCAACGCATGACCCGCCTCTTGAACGCTTATGACTAGGCATGCACTGCAGCGGTTCTAAGCTACGACGATTTCCGCTGACATAGCGTCCGCCGCGTTGCAACTATACCGCTTTCATGCTTGCTCATAACCCAACGCTTGACACCGCCATGCCACCACGTGGGCCCCTTTCCCCCGCCTTAGATGTCCTTGTTGGCGATCCGGTACACGTACTGCTGCAGGGCGATGCGCTGCGCCTTCAGCGCCGACACCTGCCCCGCGGCCTGCGGTCGCAGCAACAGGACCGGGAGGTCAGCAAGCTCAGTCAGCCGTGCGGCCTGCTCCAGCAGAAACAAACCGTTACCTGGCGACAAGAGCGAAGAAGGACAACGCTGTTTCGTGTGCTGCAAGGAGGGTGTGACGCAAGAACCTAAAAAGCAAACACCAGCGGTACGGGAGTGCAGAGCTCAAGCACACCGGTAGACTTGCGTTGGTAAAGTGGTCCCGAACCCGTGCCCACCTCGGCCCGCAGCTGCATGGCCTTGTCCACCTTCTTGATTGCCCGGAGGTCCTCCAGCACGCCTGCAAGCCGAGGTCAACCATACTGTAAATCAATGCCCTTCTTTTGTAATCAAGGTGGCCATCTTCATGCGTAGCACACACTGTGACTGCCCTTTGCTGCTCCGTGTTCCGCGCACACGCGAGCAGCTCCCCCCCCCCCCCCGTTACTGACAAAAGCAGCCCCACCCTCCAACTGGTGTGTGAAAAGTTTTACGT
>VFQN01008292.1_pt1 | contig 10587 bp, 20 predicted proteins | sample 3512371 | NCBI WGS metagenome assembly VFQN01 (sample SAMN10412370, study PRJNA504923) | tailings metagenome | isolation source: Replicate 2 from Balatoc abandoned mine | place: Philippines: Itogon, Benguet | collected 2017-08-28 | reverse complement strand
GTTCAGCCCGCACTCGTTCCTGATGGTGCAGCAGCCGGGGCTGTCCTACCAGCAGGTGAGCGCGTGTGCATTTACGCTGCATGTTGACAGTCTATGTTGAGGTGTGGGTGTTCAGCCCGCACTCGTTCCTGATGGTGCAGCAGCCGGGGCTGTCCTACCAGCAGGTGAGCGCGTATGTAGAAACGTTGTGTGTCGACGGCCTATGCTGTGGTGTGGGCGTTCAGCCCGCACTCGTCCTGATGGTGCAGCAGCCGGGGCTGGAGAAAAATACCAGCAGGTATTAATGAGGCTTTGTGTGTAGCAGTGTGCAGCAGTGCGTAAGCAGTGTGGTGCTGGTGCAGCTTGCACGCGCTCCTGCTTCGGCAGCCAGGGCACGCCACGGCGGCCCGCATGTGTGGTCGTACTGGTGTACGACAGCGACTGTACCGCCACGCGCCTTCCGTCGTACTCAGACCGTGTTGCCACGTGCCTCTCTGCGCCCACCTTCCCGTACAGATCTTGGCCAAGGCGCACGCCACAACGGCCCGCATTTGGGCGCTGGCGGCGGCCCTGGCGGCGGCGCTGATCGCTTTTGCTGTACGAGCGGTGGTTACGGCGATGGCGGGCGCGCCGGTTGCGACGTAACGGCGGGCGGCATACGCGGGCAGGGTGCGGTGTGTGACGTACATGTTGTACAATGGAGGGGCACGGGTGCTGCATAGAGGTGTTGTCCTGGGATGGGCATTCTGGGGGCGCAGGTACGTACGGAGCCGTGGCGGCGGCGCTGAGCGCTTTTGCCGTGTGGGTGTAATGAAAGCCCGCCACAACGGGGGCCGGTGCAGGCTTAGCTTCGCGGTGTGTACTTTGCATTAGGTGGTGTCACCGCTCGGGACTGAAGGATGGTGTTGTGCGTTTCCAGGAAGCGAAAGAGCCGCGGAGGAGGGGTTGGCTTGACACACAGGGTGGCTTCCGTGCGGTTGGATGGTGTGCATGGGGTAGGTGGTGCGCTTGGCATACGGTGATGAGGCAGCTCAATGAAATGAAAATAAACCAGTGTAGGCTTCCTGGCGCTGACACTGCGCGCTGCGAAACAGCCAATGGACGCAGTATGAATGTACGATTCGATACTTCTAAAACTGTGTTGTGCGGCTGTTGAATGCCAGGCGGATAACCATTGGGTTGCCAGGCGGACAGGTTGGCAGTTGGCAGCTGGCAGCCGTTGAGGTTGACGTAAGGCGTGGAGGATGGAGGCAGGGGCCTGAGGCCGGCAATGCTGGGTCTGTTGTGTTACGCCCAGGGGAGATCTCCCCTGGGTACGATCAGTGCACTCCGCATGGGCGGCGTTGGTGGCAGCAATGTGTAGCAAGAAGCGACGGCAATTTTGAAAGCGTGGTGGCTTAGCGGCTAGGCGAAGGACGTGTGGATTGCATGGTGGGCTGGCATTGGGCTTGTAGCGGCTGTTGGCAATCCATGCCGGGGTGCCGTAAAGGCCCTGGGCCGCTTCCCCTTCTCCCTGTACGCGGGGTCTGGGTGCTGCGCGCGATTTGCAGCTTTGGCCTTTGGGGTGTCACGTCCATAGATGCAGGGTATGAGCACTTGATGCATGTTGGGCCGTGCCGCCGTGCCAAGGCAGCTCCCTGCGCCCGCACAAGCCGCACCCTGGCCGGGAAGTTGGCGTTTTGTCACGCGCGGGATGCAGAAAAAAGCCTCTTGTGTAGCGGCGTTTGCGTACGCCGAAGCAGGCGCGTGTCGCATAAGGTAGTGCGGACGGCGGCTTGCCATGTTGCCAAGGCGAATAGCTGGTAGTAATATCAGTATGAATCTCACAAGCTGGAAGGGTGTTACAAGAGGTGCACCCACAGGGCAGCAGGGCCACCCCATGGTGCGACACCGGTAACAAACCTATTGTGCGTGCATGTCCTGTCTGTCCTCGTACGACATGCAGGTGCGTGGTGTGCACCATCCTGCGGCCAGGTGCATCGCTGCACTTAGCACGTTTTGCGTTCTGAAGGAGCCAAACAGAAACAAAATCAATAGCTCGCCCCCTATCGACACGTCCTGGTTCCGGCTCACCCATTGAACTCCATTACGCCAAACAACAATCGGTGAGCCTCATGCCGGTACCTTACTGTATACGGTACCTCGTTAGCCATCGCCAGAGATTACGGCCTCCCCATGTCATACCCGTACACCGGATTCCAACTCATTGCCTCCGCCTCCGCCTCCGCCCCCGGCCCCTGCCTTCCACCACCACCTCCCCTGGCCCTCGGGCTGCCGCCTTCCTCATACCCAGTCCCCCGCCTGGCCCCGTACGGCACACCCCCATGTGCACCACTTAACCCCCGCCCATCCCACACGGACGGCTCCCCCCGCACTGAGGGGCTCCCCGCCCTCCCCCCAGCGCCCACCACCGCCACCCCATCCACACCCGGTGGTACCTCCCACGTGCGCCCGCCACCGGCGCTGTCACGTGGCGGCTGGTCCCTGCCGTACATCCCGCGACCGCCCCCTGCAGACCCGGCACTGTCCCTGGGCCCGCCCCATCCCCTGCCGCCCCTGCCCAGGAACCCAAGCACACCCATGAGGCTCCCTCTCGCCCCCCGCCTCCCTTCGTACGGTTGCTGCTGTGGCGGTTGATTATCGTACGGTCCCCCTTGGGGCAGCAGCTGCCTCTGGCTGCCGTACGGGCTACCGTACCCGTTCCCCACACGGCGGCTGCTATGCAGCACGGCAGCCAGGTTCCCGTCCGCACCTACGCGCTGTGGTCCATGACCGCCTCCGTACGGAGGCACGCCGTACGGCATGTAACCTTGCGGCGGCACCGCAAGAGCGCCGTTGTGCTTGAGGTGGTGCTGGTGGTGTGCTGGAACCAGCAGCCGCCCCTCCACCCTCCTGCTTCGCCCGTATCCCCTGCTCATGCTGCTGCCACTGCTCCCACTGCTGCCCCTCGCAGGCAGCTCGTCATACCCCCCTGCTCGTCCATGTCCCTTATCCTGCACCTCCCTGGCCCGCATGTCCGCGCTCCCCGCCGCCGCCGCCGCCGCCGCTCCAGCCGCGGCCGTACCGCTAGCCGCCGCGCCGCCCGCAACCGCAGTACCGCCGCCGCCGCCGCCACAAGACGGCATGCAGCCCCCGCCGCCGCCGCCGCCGCCAGTAACGCCCGCCGTGGCCCCTCCAGATCCTCCACAGCATGTGGACAATAAGGAGGCCAGCCACCCGAATTTGATGGCCACCGCTAGGAGTCCGATGCCTGCCACCACGCCCCCTAGCACACCCAGGGCCCGACCCAGCTTGGACCAGCAGCGGCGGGTGACGAAGCAGAAGACGTCGACTGGGTTGTTGCACGCCTGGTGGGCAAACGGAAGCATGGCATGGGCGGTGCAGGGCCGCGGGCCCGGGCGCGGATGGTAAGGGCCAGCGCTAACGGTGGGCACATTAAACGGGAGGGTGCATTCAAGGCTGGTATCATAGCCGCAAGGGGTTGGGTTAACGTCCAGGGCGATGGACCCACATAGTAACAGCTCATTCTTAGAAGGGCTGAATTCGAACCAGGCTCCTCCGCCTATGCGCTTTGATTGCACCGACGCACCTGCGTGCAGTCGGTTCCATTGCGCCGGGTGCCCTCGCCGTCCCCTGTGCCGTTGTAGCCCCCGGCGGGCGGCAGGTCGAAACCCGTGGCATTGGTGTAGAAGAACAGCTGGAAGACGTCCGTGATTTCTCCCTGCGTACAACAAGAACACAAAGAGCAGTCGCACCGACAGTGCTGCACCAACAAGCACGATAGCGACTGGCTCTGACCAAGCGACGCTGTATGCAGCCTGAAGGCATTTTGTGTTGCACTCCAGGGTATTGCAGCCACACAGTAGTGATTGGTCCGACCACACCAGTTGTAACTGGTCTCCCTGGTCTCACACCAAGTCAGGGAATATCATCTAGCGTGACGTCGCTGCTCCCACAGCGGCAAGTAAAAGACCAACAACAACAAGGCGTGGAGCAGGTGAGAGGCCCGGGGCGAAAGCCGCTGACAACTCACCACGGCGTCGTACAGCGTCATCCAGCAGTACCGGCCCTCCTGCGCCGTACTGTCCTCCACGTACAGCTCCATCGGCGGCTGCAGCACGACAGTCTGGCGGGCGCCAACCGCCAACCGCCGCGCCTCGATGGGGCGGACGTTGGACGAGCAGTTGGAAACCGTTAGGGTGTAGTCGGCGGCGAGCGTGCCTGCAAATGTCGGAAAGGTGGAGGAAAGGACAGCAGCAGTATGAGGTCTGCCGCTGGGGCGCTGTTCCTATGCGCAAGTTCACATTCTGCTTTTCAATGACAACCAGGACCGGTCAGGGATGCCAGGGAGTGCACGCTTTGGCAGAACTGCGGGCACTGCAGCAAGTGCCACCCCACATGCCGCTGAGGCCCGTCAGCCTCTTCTCCAAACGGACATACCAGGCACTCAGCGGCACGGGCCCTATATTCGCCTTAGTCCGAGGCCACAGACCCGCTCCCACGGTCCCGTTTCCTCAACAACCGCATTTGCTCGTACACGAGGCACGTGTCGCGTGTCCCCACTCGCCTGTGTTGTTGATAAGGGCGGTGATGAACCCGCGGCTTGCCCCAGCCTCGAAGCCCCCGCAGGAGGTGTTGGCGAAACGGCACACCAACGCCTGGGAGATCTGCGGGGGAGCACGCGGAACAGACGGGGCAGGTACGGCAGGGGGGCCCAGTAGTGGCGGACAGACTGGATTGAAATGTCTTGGGTGTGGCAGGATGGTGCTCGCCAGGGGACGCGGCAGGGGGCGCAGGAGGGCGCTGATGGCGGTCGTGTGCCAAAATGTGGGAATGCACTAGGGCCTGGTGGATGTGGGGTATGGAAGGCGGCACAGGCGGCCGTGTTGCAGGTCCGGTGCAGCGACGGCGCTACGTGTATTGCCACGTGCCATGTGTCACGTGCCGCATGACACCTTACAGTTGACAGGCCTGGCTGGCTGCAGCATCCCGGGAGGATTCTGCATCACGCCCGGGTGCGCAGCGGGGCGGCAGAGCAGCTAGCACCCCAACCCTGCCTGTCAGACCCGTCAGGGGCTGCGGGTTGCGGCCAGCCTCACCCCGTGCCCACCTACGGGACGCACACAAAGCGGCGGCGAAGCTATGGCACCACCGCCTGTGAAACACGCCCACCACCAACCCCAAACGCCCACCTTTCCGGGGCTGCGGTTGGTGACCAGCCTCACTCCGTCCGCCGCCACTGACAGTGTCACCACGGAGGCGGACTGCGACGCCACCGGCAGGGCGAAGGACAGCGGGCCGCCGCCGAAGCTCATGAACTGCGTGGCGACGAGCACAAGGAGGGCGCAGGGGACGGGAAGGGGGAGCACAAGCATGTGAAGGACAGCGGGCTGGCGCAGAAGCTCGTGAGCTGCGGGAAGACGAGCAAAGCAGGGTGCAAGCGACGGGAAGGGGGAGCATGACAACATGCCGTACACAAGACAACCCATATAGTGTGGGGAACAACAATGTGAAGGACAGCGGGCCGCCACCAATGCTCATGGAGTGCCGGGAAGGTTAGCACGAAGGTGCATAACAGGGTGCAGGTGCAAGTGAGGGTGAGGGGCAGCATATCGATGCGGAGGACAGCGGGCCGTGGCACGCACGCCTGTGCACGTGCACCCGCCGCCACCTGTGCACGACTGCCCACGCGACGTATGACACCCTCCCTACGCGCCACACGCCCCCACGCACCGAGGTCGCGTCTCCGCCCGTGTACTGCGTGACCATGGTGAGGGGCACCTTGCCCTCCGCGATGCGCCGCTGGTCCGCCTCCCACAGGTCCTTGAGCTGCCCCGACAGGCAGGTCTGGGGGCGTGCGCGTGTGTGAAGGCAGAGGAGTTAATACACATGCTTCAGGTTGTACACAGAGGGCTGCTGGTCCGCCTCATGCAATTTTATGAGCTGATCGCAAGGTTTGGCCAACAAAGCCCAAGACTCAGCGCAGATAGAGCCGGACAGCCAGGGTTTGTGTATAAGGTTCTAACCCAAGCATAACCCAAGCACCAGCCGATAGCACACCTGTGGCGCCCTCGTGCATGCGTCCACTTGGTGACGGAAGGCGCTGAAGGAGGTGCCCACCTTATTGCACTCCGTGCCTGAGGGGTAGGGATGGGAGCGTGGGTTAGCAGTGTGTGGCTTAGCAAAAGGGAGGAGGTGCTAAAGAGATGCCCACCTTGTTGCATTCGGTGCCTGGGTGTAGGGAGGGGGCAAGTTGGGTGACCAGTGTGTGGGTTAGAAGGTGGCGGAAGGCGCGGAAGGCGGTGGCCATTCTGTTGCACTACGTGCCTTAGTGTGGGTGTGAGTAAAGTTGTGCGATGGCCGGGGGCTGGTACGGGCGGAGGGCTCGAGCGTCACGGAGCGCAATCAAGCCCCATTCCGTTGCCCTGCTGTCTAGGCTTAGATGACTGGTGCAGCCTGCAGCACGGTACCCCGTCCTTGCGTCGCCCTGAAAACGGTTGGCTGACCAGTTGAAACGAACTGGTGCACAGCTGCATTGTTGTACAGCGCTTTGCGGCACACTCCCAAACAAACGCTCAGGCTCCACATGTGCGTGGCTTATCGATGACAACGTACGAGCACTCTCACCGTCCAGGCTGATTGCGGATTTGTCCACCAGCATCCAGGCCGAGCGGTTGGTGGCCAGTACGGCGTCCAGGGAGGCGGCGGGGGTGAGCGGCTGGGGAACCATGAGCACCTGGTTGCTGTGGGGTGTTGGTGTGAATCAACGTGGGAGGGTGTGTGTTAGGGATGGGGCCCCACGGATTGGGCACCATGAGCACCTGGCTGCTGTATGGTGCTGGTGTGGACTGACATGCCTACTCATGCGCTTAAACATAGGATCACATGCTGACCCACTCGGCGCATGGTGGCTAGTTCGGTCCCGCGATTGCTCATCACGCTCCTCGATAAGACTCAACCCCAGCACATTGGCACACATGCACACACGCACCCCAGCACCTTAGTACACGCGCTAAACCTTATTACGCATGCTCACACCCACCTGAGCACGGGCAGCTGCGTGTACATGGCCAGGTCGCCCACCAGGCGGGCGGACACACGGCGGCCGGAGGTGGTGGCCAGAGGCACCGAGGGGCTCAACGCCAGCACTTCCACGTTGGAGGAGATCGTTGCACTGCTGCTGCTGCTGCTATTCCCCGGCACTTCCACCCGTATGGCAATCTCAAACTGCAGCGCCGCAGGGCCCAGTAGGTAGCCCTGTGGGGTGCGGAAAGGGGATGAGGTGGGGCAGGAGTAACCGCAGAGCGGTGGGGCAGGGGTGTGGGGGGGCAGGGACGGGGATGGGGAGGGAACAGACGTGGCTTAGCACGCGGGCAGAAGGATAGCAGTAACCAGGCGATGCAGGTCTCAAGAGGTAGCTTGACGGGGAGGGGAGCAAGGAGAGGAGGACGCGCAGGGGTACGGGTAGCAGTGTGGGGATGCAGGCATGGAGGAACAACGGGTCAGCGGAGTGTCGGGAAGGGGGGAGCAGGACAACCCAATAGTGCTCCATACTGCTTTGCCGTACAACTCACGCTGTACCACTGGGGGTCGTTCTGCAGGCAGTGCGCGGACACAGGCTTACGGCCCAGCAGGATGTCCAGCGGGTCGGTGAAGAAGTCGCAGTCCAGGTTGGCGCGCCTGCACAAAGGGGAAGGGCGCAACCTCTTAGGGTATCATTTTGCCGGTTATGTAGTCCACTCGGCATGTTTCAGGACCAGCAGTGCGTCGCCGCGGAGGCCCCCAGCAATCAATCGTTTAGTCCCGACAGCCTGCAACAGCATAAGGCCGCCGAAAGCCTGGTCAGTCGAAATTACGCATATTGCGTTCCTACTTATTACTATATTGTTCTCTGGATGTCGCTTGGCTCATTGTTGGGCACCCGAACTGCGCTTGTGCCATGCTACCCGCCTGTCGTGCCGCCGCCATCACCGCTGCCCCAAAGCCCCAAACCCAACTCACGTTCGCTCCTTGCTGGTGCCGAACGTGTCGTCCCATATCTGACCCGCGTCGCATTCGCAGCAGAACCCCTGGCTGTCCGGCACCCGGGCGCCGCCGCTCTGGAACCAGCCGCACGTGGGCTGGTCCTCAAAGTCACCCGCCTGCAAGAACGCAAGTGCCGTTGAGCAAACATTCCTGTCTAGCACGTGCCGCCTATTAATGCAGGAGCATATCGACCAGGAAATGCGAGAAACGTGCACTAGAAACGGGTGGCTGCACCGGTAGAGACTGGTGGCCAGCTGGCCACCCGGCCAGTAGCCAAGCACCCACCTTGCACTGCTTGTCGCTGGGTCGCAGTACGACCTCGTACGGCTTCCAGTTGTACGACTGCAGATACTGCATGGGGTACGACGCCCACAGTGGCGACTTGGTCAGCGACACGCGCAGCGGCGCCGCCAGGTCGCGGCACACACACGTGGCATCCAGGGCGGGGCTGCACGTGCAGGGGCACTGCCCGTCCTTGCTGCACGTGTGCAAGGAGCGGAGCGTCAAGGGAGAACCCGGAATGAGCGATTTGACGCTGTGGATTTGGGTTTGCTCAGGCGTTGTGCCTAGTTACATAAGCGTTGTGGAAGAATGGAACGGATGCAATACGAGGCAGCAGCCGACTGGTGGGTGCTGTAGTTACGCCACAAGTACCACCCGGTTGGCATGTGGTTCCCAACACCCTGGTTTCTGGGACTAGCTGGGGCATGGCGTGCCTGTCATACGAGCAATATATGTTCCCTTAGCAGCGCTTGCCGCTTTGGGGGGCACACAGAGACTCCCTACCTGTTGACGCATGACACCGAAAAGTCCAAGCTCTCAGTGTTCAGGCTTTGCCCGTTAGACACCGTTAGCGTAACCACCATTTTGTTGGAGCATTGCAGCTGCACAGGCAAATATCTGGGTGTTAGCATCATGCTGTGGCTAAATTGGTGAAGGGTTCGGTTGTCGTGTGCACCAGGAAACATGCACCGAGCAACCTTACCTCCTCAGTGGAGCCATCGGCAACGCACTTCTCCAGCTGCCCCGCCGCAAGCACCTCCCCATCGACGCCATGGATTGAAGCTACAATAGCGATAAAAAACGCAGCACTAAGGGCCATGTGTAGGCCCATTGGCCGGGAGTGAGCCGCGTCTCCCGGCCTTCTGCACTCCCGGCGAAACAGCACTGTGCGTCAAATGGGCTTCAGACTAGTGTGCTTATGTAGTGTCATGTTACGGTAACTGGGTATACAACAATGATGTAGTTCACTACTCGCATGTATGGCGAGCAGTGAACTGGGCCACTGGCGCTTCCCGCGGTTGGGGTTCGGAGCACCGTGATGAGTAAACGTGTCCAAGGCGCAAGGGGAGCTCTCTCCAAGGCCCAAATTGCAATATGTCTTACAGTGTTTTTACTCTCACGGACTACCAAACTCCGTAGGCCAGGTGCTCCTTGACAGCTCAGGACAGTTCTGCATCTTTTGGCACATAAGCTGCCCAGAGGTTCTCGACATCAAATTGTCATATATGCCACGTGGTTATTCTGCTATCTTGCTTATGCACAAATAGCTTGCAGCACTCTGCTGCACAGCCTTCATCGTCGCAACATTGCAACTTCGGGCCGGCTAGAAGCACAGGAGAGGCTTGTGATGGCAGACGGTGAGACACTTGAATCCGGCGGATGCATGAGAACCTTATGCCTCCCGTGTGTGGTCGTTGCCGGCCTCCAAAACGCGACCGCTCGTCAAGCTGCTCGTCAAGCAAGCGCAACACCCCAGAACATATCGCGTCTGACAGCATGTCGCGACCCTTACATACCCCTTGTATGCTATAGGTGGATCTTCCAATGTGGACCTTGAAAGGGTTGCAAAGCGGCCGCGCACGGAACCCTCTGCGCAGCTCCTCGCCGTGCCGTTGCCCTCCCCCGCCGGCGCACTAGGTGAGGAGAGGGCCTCTTGCCAAGGCCACTACCCAGCCTGCCCAGTCGAGCTGCGTAACGTAATCGTCGATACTCCATAAACGCTCCGCAGGTGGCTCCGTCCCCGGCACATCCTGGTTTCCCCACGAACAAACCAGTGTTCCGCGGGCGCCCAGGGCCATTCCACATGACGGTCTGATGGGATCGGAAGGGACAGGGCTCGCCGCCGTCCCGCCAGCACCGGTTCAGCATGGCCACACCCACGAGGCCTACAGCCAGCCCCTGTGCAGCACCCAGGGAGGAGGCGACCTCAAGTGGCACACAGCTGCTGCGACGGGACCCGCACCTGGCAGCTGCAGCAGCAGCTGCTGCTCCATTTGCAAAGAGGAACTCACCGAGGGCGGCGAACACGACGCAGCACGCATGCCTCAAGTGCGGGCACACCTTTGGCGAGGCCTGCATCCGGCAGTGGATGACAGTGTCCCGGTCTTATTTCGCGGAAAATTCTGACCGCTCATAATTTTTGGCCTTCGGAGTCATAATTCTGATTGTACTGCTCATAATTTTGGCCTGAGAAATTATGGTTCCAATTTTGTTTCCTGGGGGGCAAGCCCCCCAGACCCCCCAATACTGCGGAATACTCAAATGGCAGGAGCACTACATTCCATCTCCGCACGGTGGCAG
>VFQN01008291.1_pt1 | contig 10587 bp, 9 predicted proteins | sample 3512371 | NCBI WGS metagenome assembly VFQN01 (sample SAMN10412370, study PRJNA504923) | tailings metagenome | isolation source: Replicate 2 from Balatoc abandoned mine | place: Philippines: Itogon, Benguet | collected 2017-08-28 | reverse complement strand
TTCCGCTCAAGCGCATGGGTGAACCCGAAGACTATGCCGGTATCGTCGCCTTCCTGGGGACATCCGACGCCAGCTACATCACGGGCCAGGCCATCTCGGTCTCCGGCGGCATGAACATGGTGTGAGGCGCGCCGTCTCGCCGACCATCCTTTCGGGCCGGCAAGGCGGCCCTCTTTCTTTCCAACTGACCAGCCGAGGCGGCGCGCCCGCCGGAACAGGATCATCAAATGGCACACGAATTCTCCGACATCATCTATGAAGTGAAGGGCCGTGCAGCCTGGCTCACGATCAACCGCCCGAAGGTCTACAACGCCTTTCGCGGCCAGACCCTTGAGGACCTGATCAAGGCCCTGCACCTTGCAGCCAACGACAAAGGCGTGTCGTCGATCGTTCTCACAGGTGCCGGCGACAAGGCTTTCTGCACCGGCGGCGACCAGTCCGCCCATGAAGGCAACTACGACGGTCGCGGCGTCGTCGGGCTGCCGATCGATGAGCTTCAGGGCCTGATCCGTGACGTGCCGAAGCCTGTGATCGCGCGCGTCAACGGTTTCGCCATCGGCGGTGGCCATGTGCTCGTCACACTCTGCGATCTGGCGATTGCGGCCGACACGGCGAAGCTGGGCCAGGTCGGCCCGAAGGTCGGTTCCTTCGACGCAGGCTGGGGAACGGCGCTTCTCGCCCGTATCGTCGGCGAAAAGAAGGCGCGTGAGATCTGGTTCCTGAATGAGACATACACCGCGCAGCAGGCAGTGGAGATGGGCCTGATCAACAAAGCAGTGCCGCTGGCGGAGCTCGACGACGCCGTGACCAAGTGGACGGACACGCTGGCCGAGCGTTCGCCGACCGCCCTGGCTTTTCTCAAGCGCTCATTCAACGCGGACACCGATTCCATCCGCGGCACCAGCAATCTCGCGCTTCATGCGGTCAAGCTCTTCTACGCGACAGAAGAATCGAAGGAAGGCGTGAATGCGTTCAACGAAAAGCGCAAACCCGACTTTCACAAGTACGTCGAATGATGCCGCCTAAAATCGCGCCCTCGGAGATCGGAGGTCTGCTGCCGCAGGGGGCGCTCTGCTGGATTTCGGCCTGCTCGGCGGAGTCAGGTGTTTTTCGGGAGGGGCTCGCCGCCCTCTCCCGTCCGGATCTCACTTTCACAAGCATCTTCGTCCCCGGGCTGAACCGCTCCTCCTACCTGCTCGAGGCCGGCGCGCGGGTTACGACATTTTTCATGCTGCCGGACTTCGCGGGCAGCGACCGCGTCGAGTTCCTGCCGCTGTCCTACAGGGGCATCCGCCAGTGGCTGGCAGCGAATCCGCCGCAAGCCGCCCTCGTCATGTGCGCGCCGCCCGACACGACCGGCCGCTGCAGCTTCGGCCCGGTGACGGATTTCATCGCGGATATCTGGGAGCACATCCCGCATCTGATCGGACACATCAATCCTCTGATGCCTGCGACCCGCGGCACTTCCGGCATTCCCGTCGAATGTTTCGCGGCGGTTATCGAGGCGGAACAGGTACTTGCTGAATCCGATCCGGGCGTCGACGACGTGTCCGCACGGATCGCAGCCCATGTCGCGTCCCTCGTTCCGGATGGAGCGACGATCCAGGCCGGCCTCGGGCGCGTGCCGGAAACCGTTCTGCGCGGGTTGACGGGCAAGCGCGACCTCGCGATCCATTCGGGCCTGATCGGGGACTCGACGCTGCATCTGTTGCGCGCCGGCGCGTTGCGTAGGGACAGTCCGATCACTGCCGGGGTGGCGATCGGCACGCGCCGGCTCTATGACGCAATCTCGGAACCGGAGTTCTGTTTCCGCCCCCCTTCGTTCACGCATGAAGTGATAAACCTCGCGCGCATAGACCGTCTCGTGACGATCAATTCCGCGATCGAGGTCGACCTCGACGGCCAGGCCCGTGCCGAAGCCACGCCGACCGGCTATGTGTCCGGCCCGGGCGGCGCCTCGGACTTCGCTGCCGGTGCGCGGGGTATGAGCGGCCTCAGGATCATCGTGCTCCCCTCGACGGCTTCGAAAGGCGCGGTGTCGCGCATCGTCTCCCCCCACCTTGCGACGGGACCGGTCTCGCTCGGCCGCTTCGACACGGACTTCGTCGTGACAGAGCATGGCATCGCCGACCTGCGCGGCCGGTCGCATGCGGCCCGCCGGGACGCGCTGGTATCGGTTGCGGCTCCCGAACATCGGTCGGTTCTTCGAGAATACTGCCGATAATACGTCAGCACGCAAACTGTACGGTTGCTTACGGCATTTGAGACTGCTAAAAGTACGGTAGCATACAAACGAAAGCACCGCGATGATCGAACGCACCCTTTTCCGCGAGGAACACGAGATGTTCCGCCAGAGCGTCCGCAAGTTCGTCGACAAGGAGATCGTCCCCTACCACGCGCAGTGGGAGAAGGACGGCATCGTTCCCCGCGAGTTGTGGAGAAAGGCCGGCGAACAGGGAATGCTCTGCTGCACCGTGCCCGAGGAATATGGCGGGCTCGGTCTCGACTATCTCTTCGACGTCGTCGTCTTCGAAGAACTCTGGCGGGCCGGCGCGTCCGGTCCCGGCTTCCTCATCCACACCGATCTCGTCGCCACCTACATCCTGTCCTTCGGCACCGAGGAGCAGAAGCGGAAATTCCTGCCCAAGATGGTGTCGGGCGAATGGATCGGTTCGCTCGGCATGACCGAGCCGCATGCCGGCTCCGACCTCAAGGCCATCCGGACCAAGGCCGTGCGCGACGGCAACGAATTCCTGATAAACGGCCAGAAGGTCTTCATCTCCAACGGCCAGCTCTGCGACGTGCTGGTCCTGGCGACGAAGACCGACAGCGACGCCGGCGCCAAGGGCGTGACGCTGTTCCTGGTCGAAGGCGACCGGCCCGGTTTCCGGCGCGGCAAGAATCTCGACAAGCTTGGCATGCTCGCCCAGGACACGTCCGAGCTCTTCTTCGACAATATGCGCCTGCCGCCCGAGAACATGCTGGGCGAGGAGGGCAAGGGTTTCGCCCTGATGATGACCAAGCTCGCGCAGGAGCGCCTCGCCCAGGCGATCCGCTCGGCGACCGTGGCCGAGACGGTCGTCGAATGGACGGTCGACTACACGATGAACCGCCAGGCCTTCGGCAAGCCGCTCTTTGATCAGCAGAACACCCAGTTCAAGCTGGCCGAGCTGAAGGCCCAGGCAACCGCCATGCGCGTCTTCACCGACAAATGCATCGACCTGTTCATGCATGGCCGCCTCGACCCGGTCGATGCGGCCATGGCCAAGATGATGACCACCGAGCTCCACTGCAAGGCCGCGGACGAGTGCCTGCAGCTCTTCGGCGGCTGGGGCTACATGTGGGAAATGCCGATCGCCCGCGCCTATGCCGACGCCCGCATCACCAAGATCGCCGGCGGCTCGATCGAAATCATGAAGCTGATCATCGCCAGGCAGATGGCCGAAGACGCACACAACAGGGCATAACCGCGTCCTCCCAGGCGCTCTGCGGCGCCGGACGGCGCCGCCTTCTTATCCCGAGGGGTCACGCCTTGAGCGTAAGTGAAGAGATTTCGGCGGCACCGTACAGACGCAAGCCGACTTCGAAGGAGACGACCCGCGCCCTCATCTTCATGCTTGCCGGGTTCTTCTGCTACAGCACGTCCGACATGCTGGCGAAGGTGCTCTCCCAGTCGGTCAACCCCCTGCAGATCGCCTGGCTAAGGCAGCTGGGCCTGCTGAGCGGCGTCATCGTCATGCTTGCCTGGAAAGGCCCGCATATCCTGCGCAGCCGTTTTCCCTTCCTGCAGCTCTGCCGAGGGCTGACGGTCGTCGTCGCCGCCACGTCGTTCCTTTTCGCGATCGCTTATGTGCCCCTGGCGGATGCGACGGCGGTGAGCTTCGTGGCTCCTTTCATCGTCATCGTTCTTGCCGGCCTCCTTCTGGGCGAAGCCATTGGGTTGAAGCGCTGGATCGCCGTGATGCTCGGCTTCGCTGGCACGATGATCATCATACGCCCCGGCTTCAACACCTTGCACCCGGCCATCTTCCTCGTGCTTTTGTCGGGCGCCGCTTTCGGCATCCGGCAGATCATCTCAAGACGCGTCAGCGGGTCGGATCCCCTGGTCACGACCGTGGCCTACACGGCCCTGACGGCCGCCATGCTGCTGAGCCTGCCCCTGCCCTTCATCTGGACGAATCCGGCCGATCTGCCGCAGCTTCTGATGATGGTCGGCATTTCGATCATCGCCGGCAGCGGCGAGCTCTCCATCATGCGCGCGCTCGATCTCGGCGAGGCGGTCGTGCTGTCACCGCTCCAGTACACGCTGATTATCTGGAGCACGTTCTGGGGCTTTTCGATATTCGCCCACCTGCCCGATACCTGGACCCTGATCGGCACCGCGATCATCGTCGCGTCAGGCATCTATTCCCTTTATCACGAGACGCGCCCGCCGCGAAAAGCAGCGGGCGTGCCGGTCTAGCCGCTTCTCCTGCTGCAAGCTTGGCAACGAGGTCGCGGGCCGTTTTCTTCGAGGCTGGCTTGGAGCAATTCCACCATTGCCCTGAACAGCGGAAATGCTTCAACTCCTTGCTAGGCAATCCGGGCGCAGCGACCGCTGCGCGTTTCTGCTGGACTTGCTCTAGAAGCCGACATTGTCGGCGCCCTTGAGCCCGAGCATCTCGCGTGCTTCCTGCGGCGTTGCGGGTTCGAGCGACAATTCCCTCAGGATGCGGATGATCTTGGCGACCTGGTCGCCATTGGATTTCGCCAGCTCGCCCTTGCCGATATAGATGGAGTCCTCCAGCCCAACGCGTACGTGTCCGCCCTTGATGGCGTTCACGGTCGCGAACGGCATCTGATGCCGGCCGGCCCCCAGGCAGGAGAAGTAGTAGTTGTCGCCGAACAGTCGGTCGGCCGTATCCCGCATGTGCATCAGGTGTTCGATCTCGGGCGCGATCCCGCCCAGAATGCCGAAAACGCCCTGGATGAAGAACGGCGCCTTCACCATGCCCCGGTCGACGAAATGCGCCAGGTTGTAAAGGTGGCCGATGTCGTAGCACTCGAATTCGAACCGGGTGCCGTTGGCGGAAAGCTCGGTGATGCCGCGCTCGATCTGCGTGAAGGTGTTGGACAGGATGAAGTCCTTGGTGCGCTCCAGATAGGGCCGCTCCCATTCCTCCTTGAAATCCTTGATCTTTGCGGCGGCGCCGGAAATGTTGAAATTCAGGCTGCCCATGTTCATGGACGCCACCTCCGGCTTCGCCCACATGGCCGCCGCGAGGCGCTGGTCGAGCGTCATCCCCAGACCGCCGCCGGTGGTGATGTTCACGACCGCATCGCAGCTTTGCTTGATGCGCGGAAGGAACAGCTTGAAATGTTCCGGCTCCTGGCTAGGCGAACCGTCCTTCGGGTTGCGGGCATGAAGGTGGAGAATGGCGGCCCCTGCCTCCGCCGCCGCGATCGCCTCGCTGGCGATCTGGTCCGGGGTGATCGGCAGATGGGGCGACATGGTCGGCGTGTGGATCGAGCCCGTCACCGCACAGCTCACGATTACCTTTTTGGACTTCCGCAAGAAACTCTCCTATTCAAAAAAATAATGTAGCATATGGTATGCCAGCATATCTTATTTGTAAAGGATCGCATCCGAGATGTCCGCCTCGACACGTAGTCCCCCACAAAATATGCCTGCACACTTTAAATCACTGGATGATATGATAGCTGACAAAGTCGATTCCATATCAATCGCCTCTCTGCTTCTGGAGACGTCAATGAACGACACCCGCTCCTGGGACCTCAGACTTGGTTACCTCATCCACGACGTGTCCCGGCTGCGCCGCGTCATGTACGACCGCGAATTGGCACCGCTGGACATCACCCGCTCCCAATGGTGGGTGCTAGCCTTTGTCTCCCGAAACGACGGCCTGCCCCAGACGCAGCTCGCCAACGAACTCGATGTTGGCAAGGTGGCGCTGGGCTCCCTGATCGACAGGCTGCAGGCTGCAGGCTTCGTCGAGCGTCGGGCAGACGAAAAAGACCGTCGTGTGAAGCGGGTCTTTCTCACCGACAAGGCGCGGCATCTGATCGACCAGATCGGCCCGATCAATGATAGCTTCAACACGCGCATCCTCAAGGGCATTCCTCGGGAGGATCTCGAAGTCACGTCGCGAACCCTCTACACCATGAAGACGAACCTCCTGTCGATCGCCGCCGAACGGGCAGGCGGCGAGATCGACGGTCTCGACGACGAGGACGAACTGGAGACGAAGGGGCGCAGATCCCGGATGTCGGTATTGTAAAAACGATACTCTAGCGTATGATACTCTTTCGAATTAAGCGGCGGCGATACGCTCTGCCGTAAGAGGGAGAGCCCATGCTACCGGCCCGAAGCATCTACGACGAGGATCATGAGAGCCTCCGCGGCAGCCTGCGCCGCTTTATCGCCGAGGAAATCGCGCCCGATTTCCAGAAATGGGAGGCGGCAGGGATCGTGGATCGATCGCTCTGGGGCCGGATGGGCGCGAGCGGATTTCTCTGTCCGACCGTAGCCGAGGAATTCGGCGGCATAGGCGCGGACTTCCGCATGCACACCGTGGTGGCGGAAGAGCTCGCCTATTCGGGCTTCATGGGCCCCGCGGCCGACGTATCGGTTCATTCCGACGTCTGTCTCGGCTATCTGCTCCATCATGCGGATGCGGCCCAGAAGGCGCGATGGCTGCCCGGCATGGTGGACGGATCCCTGGTCTGCGCCATCGCCATGAGCGAACCCGGAACCGGCTCCGACCTGCAGGGGGTCCGCACCCGCGCCATGCGCGACGGCGACGATTGGGTGATCGACGGCGCCAAGACGTTCATCTCGAACGGGCAGCATGCCGACATCGTCATCGTAGTGACCCGCACCAGCGACGGCCGCGGTTCCGGCAACATGACGCTGATCGTGGTGGAGGCCGCGCGGGAGGGATTCCGACGGGGGCGCAACCTCGACAAGCTCGGGCAGATCAGCGCCGACACATCCGAGCTCTTCTTCGATGCCGTACGCGTCCCGATCGCCAACACGCTGGGCGGAGAAGGGCGTGCGATGGGCATGCTAATGAGCGAGTTGCCGCAGGAAAGGCTCATCATCGCGGTGACCTCGATCGCCGCCGCGCAGAAGGCATATGACATCACGCGGGACTATGTGCGCGAGCGCAAGGCTTTCGGCCAGTCGGTCGCCGATTTCCAGAACACGCGCTACCGGCTCGCCGAGCTCAAGACGGAGCTGTCGGTCGGCTGGGCCTTCATCGACCAGTGCATCGCCAAGCATCTCAAAGGCGAGCTCAGCACCTACGAGGCGTCGATGGCGAAGCTCTGGTGCTCCGAGATGCAGGGTCGCGTCGTCGACGCCGGCGTCCAGATGCATGGCGGGTACGGCTTCATGCGCGAATATGAGATATGCCGGCTCTATGCCGACGCGCGCGTCCAACGCATCTATGGCGGAACGTCGGAGATCATGAAGGAACTCATCTCGAGGAACCTCTGAGATGATCGACGACCGCGCCGCCCCGATCGCGGAACTCGTCGGACGCGATCTCCCCGACGATCCGCCGGATGGCTTCCGCCCGGTCCTGCCGCGGATCGGCTTCCACATGATGATGGGGCAGTTCTACGGCCGGATGGAGGACGGGGCGTTGGTCCTGGCATTCCGCTGCTCGCCCCGGCATATGAACAATCACGGTACCTGCCATGGCGGCATGCTGGCGAGTTTCGCGGACTTCTCCGCCTATTCTCTACGCCTGGCGGCGGAGCTGCGGGTGACGTCCATCCCCACGGCATCGCTCTCCATGGAATACCTTCGACCCGTCCGACTGGGCGACTGGGTGGAGTCGCGTGTCCAACTGACCAAGCGGGGCCGGAATCTGGTTTTCTGCAAGGTGACAGGCACGGTCAGTCGGACACCCGTCTTCACCGCGAGCGGGATTTTTGTCGCCGGCCCGCACGACCCTGGCGGGCTCGAGGCGCTTTCCGTCGTCCTCGGAGGCGGGTGATGCACGCCGGGCTCCGGGAATGGTCGCAATGGGAGCCCGACCGGCCGGCCTTGATCGTCGACGGCGGCGCGACCCTGACATTCTCGCAGATCGAGGAGCGGGCGAACGTCTTTGCCTGGGCGATCGCCGCCGCTGGGCTTGTCCGCGGCGATCACATGGCGGCAATGGTCGGCAACTCCCCCGATATCATCGCGCTCTGCTGGGGCGCCTATCGCTCCGGGGTCTATCTCACGCCCTTGCCAACGACGCTGGCAGCCGTCGAAACGGCCTACATCATCAACGACTGCGAAGCCCTTCTCGTGGTCACTCATTCGGAATTTGCGCATATTGCCGGGGAGCTTCCGTCGCTCTGTCCGGCCGTATCATTTCGTTCGCTCGGCGCCGGTATCGCCGCCATCGAGGACTGGGAGCCGGACCTTCTCAGCCACCCGACCGACCCGCGTCCGGACGAGAGCCCCGGCAGCCTCATGATGTATTCGTCGGGAACCACCGGAGCACCGAAGGGGATCATGCGCGCCCTGCCCGGTCTCGACCAGGCCGACCTGCTGCCGCCTTTCGCGCGCGACCTGGTCGAAATCTTCGAGCTGAGCTCCGCGACGCGGTATCTTTCGACCGCCCCGCTTTATCATGCCGCCGCCCTCCGCTTCGTGCTGGCGGTGACGGCCGCGGGAGGCGCGGCGGTGCTGATGCGAAAGTTCGAAGCCACGCGTGCCCTCGAATTGATCGATCGGCACGCGCTGACCTTGTCGCAATGGGTGCCGACGATGTTCCGTCGGCTTCTCGACCTGCCGTCCGAGACACGCGCGGCTTTTCGTGGGCGAAGCCATCGGCGCGCCATTCACGGCGCAGCGCCATGCAGCCCGGCCCTGAAGCAGGCGATGATCGACTGGTGGGGGCCGATCCTGCAGGAGTATTACTCCGGGTCGGAAGGCGTGGGGCTCACGCTCATCGACAGCGACGAGTGGCTGCGGCGCCCGGGATCGGTCGGCAGACCGCGGAAAGGCATCGTGCATATACTCGGCGAGGATGACGAAGAGCTGGGCCCGGAGGAGACGGGACGCATCTTCTTCTCGGGAATGCCGCGTTTCGAATATCACCGCGCCCATGCCAAGACTGTGACACGCACCTCGCCGCAGGGTTGGCAGAGCTTCGGCGACGTCGGCCATGTCGACGGCGAAGGCTATCTCTATCTATCTGACCGCCTCGACGACATGATCATTTCAGGCGGCGTGAACGTCTATCCGCAGGAAATCGAGGCGGCCATCGAAGAGGCGGCGTTCGTGGCCGAGTGCGGCGTGGTGGGCGTTCCCGATCCCGAGTTCGAAGAAGGCCCTGTCGCCTTCGTGGTTCTACGTGCCGGCGAGACGGACGTGCTGCCACGGCTCCATCAGCACATTCGCGAGCGACTCGGCCGCATCAAACGGCCACGCGAGGTTCACCTGGTGGATGCGCTCCCTGTCAGCCAGACGGGCAAACTGCTGCGCAGGAAACTTCGGGACCTTCTACCCTCATGTCAGGCTGCCGCGAGCTCGTCGCAGCGCGCCTCTCCATAGCAGGCGAGGAAGGTGAAAGGTCCGCCGAGATAGCGTGGAAAGCCGGCGGCCTGTTGGCAATGGAAGTCGATCATGCCTCTGTCCCCGGCAGGGAACCGGCCCGCCTGGGCAGCAGCGACCTTCGCGCCCGCGGCCAGGATCGTCAGCGCAGCCCGCTCGAGCTCGCCTTGCGGCTGCTCGAACCATTGCGGCAGCCTCGCCGCGATGGCGCGGGCGGCAGCGACATCCCCCCGTGCCGCGCCACCGACGCCGGCAAATTTCAATGCATCCGCGCCAAGAGCACCCAAAGCCGCCGCCTTTTCCGCAATCGCCGATTTCACCTCGGCCGTGAACGCGTCCAGCCCTTCCGGAAGGGCCTCCTTGCGGCGACGCTTGTCGTATTCGACACGCCCCAGGAACATGACCGCGATCATGTTCCGAGGCTCGATGCGCTGCACCAGATCCTTGAAGACATCGATTTCGGCGGCAATGCCTTCGTCCATGTTCCCTGGCAATCCGCGATCGAGGCAGTCGAGGATGGCGAGTTCAGCCGGGTAGTGACCTCCGGTCTCCTGAAGCAGCTTCTCCCGGACCGGACGTGTCACAGCCAGGACCTCGTCGGCTCCGAAGCCCTTCCAGTCCGCCCTGTCCCAAGGCTGCCGCGGTTCGGTGCCCGAACGCACCCAGGCTTCGGCAGCCGCGATTTCCCGACCGGGCGGAACCGCCGCATTTGCCGCTCCCGCTGCGACGGCTTCCTGCGCGCTGAAGCGCGCGCCCGCGAGCAGCACACCGAGGGACTTCTCGACACCGGTGAAGCGGGGCAGCCGCTGCGTGCCGCCACCCCCGGGCAGCAGACCGACCAGGGATTCCGGCAGTCCGATCTGCGTTTCCGGCGCATCGGTGAGTACGCGATGGTGGCAGGCGAGCATCAGCTCGCAACCTCCTCCCAAAGCGAGACCGTGCACCGCAACCGCAACGGGCTTGCCCGCCGTCTCCAGCTTTCGGAAGGCGCGCCCGATCGGAGAGAAGTGCTCGACGGTCATGGCGTCGCG
>VFQN01008290.1_pt1 | contig 10588 bp, 9 predicted proteins | sample 3512371 | NCBI WGS metagenome assembly VFQN01 (sample SAMN10412370, study PRJNA504923) | tailings metagenome | isolation source: Replicate 2 from Balatoc abandoned mine | place: Philippines: Itogon, Benguet | collected 2017-08-28 | reverse complement strand
CAAAATAACTGTTCTTCTGTTAGTTTCGAATTAAAGAGATTCGCCATTTTCGCTCAGTTCGAAGCGAAGTGGTCAACTGTACAAATAAAAAAAAAAGTAAAGCTCTTCTAATAGTAAGGATTAAACTTCATACGTGAGAGAGCAACGACTCAAAGTCTTAATGAAATGTCGTTGAAGGTTATAAGTTATATGTTACGAAAGGCAAAAAAGTGCTCTCAAAATAACTGAACACAGTTAACGGAACCAGCCGGGAAACCGACTGACAGTTTTAAGGATTTGCTTAACTCTCAATAGTAGAGGAGAAAGGAGAAAAGAAGAATTTCAACAAACACTTCTTACTTTGTTACTCTCAATCTTCTTCAAGGCTGAACAATTCGTGAGATATAAAATGGCAAGAATAGGTGGATTTGGTGGGGCAAATAACTCTCAAGTTATTTTAAATGTTTATGACTTGAATGATAATAATGCCATACTTTATCCGTGGGGATTGGGAATGTATCACTCAGGAGTTCAGATTGGACGAGAGGAATACACCTTTGGTGAGCATATCTTTTGAAAATTCTATATTAGTCTCACTGATTCCATTTTTTCAGCGGCTCAGGCTGGTATTTTCACTCATGATGCTAAGGTAAAATCCGATGTTTCCTCCTCACTGCTTTCATTCACATTTCTATCTCTTTTAGGGAGCTCCCGGCGCAGTATTCCGTGAATCCATCAATATGGGTACATTTAAAGGAACTTCGAAGGACATTGAGACTATCATCTCTCAGCTTCGACCTCAGTTTCAAGGAAGTGATTATCACGTATTGAATAAGAATTGTAACGCCTTTGCGAACGCCTTTGTACAACGATTAGTTGGAAAAGAGATTCCAGGCTATGTTAATCGTATGGCTAATTTTGGTTCTTATTTTTCTTGTCTATTACCTGATGGCACTGCGAATAATGCTCCAGTTGATGCTGGAGGATCATCTTCTGCTCCTTCTTCTTACTCAGGTGGAGGAGGGTATACTCGTGTTCCAACATCTTCAAGTACTACTTCTGCGACAACGAATGCATTCTCGGCGCCCGGTAAAAAGCTTGGTAAGATCTGTTGCGTGGTAGTCCATCTCTTTACTCACGTGATTCTTGTTAGGAGGCGACGGCAGCAGTAGTGTTTCTTCGAACGGCGCTAACAATGTAGGTTTACATGTAATATTTTTCCCCCTTTTCCTTGAAACTTATTTCTATTTCTCCTCTAATCATCTCTCCATAGGAACGAAGACAAAGATTACTCAATGCAGCTTCAACTCGCTCCAATAACTTATAGAGCGATCGATTGCATAAAAGAGTGAACAGAATACAGTTGTTCCTCTTTTACAATAATTGATATATCGTAATACTCGTTATCATGTATATAGTTGTAATTTTGATTCTATTCCGATTCATTCTCACCTTTATTTGTATTCAATAACGTAAAAGAACTTTATACCCTTGTACTCCTAACAATGATACTGATTAAAGTGCTTGAACTGGTTGATTTGATTATTAACGTTTTTTTCTACTACTTCTAAAATGGTTCGAGCATAAGAAAGCAGCTTATGAAGAAGCTACTTCAGATGCATCACTAACTACAGTAGGAAAGAGATGAACGTACAATCGACGAAGAATTGCAATGGCAAGAAATAAAAGAACTACAATAACTCCACCTGAGAAATTTTGAGTAAAATAAACTATAAGTAAGAGAATTGATAAGGTTTGGGCGACTAATAATAAGATTAAACTAGCACGAGTCTGAGCAAGTGTAATCTCTCGTTCCTTCTCGTTATCGCTCTTATCATCATCAAAGCTCAACTCCCTACAAGAAGAAGGATTAAACCAGTTAGGTGAGAAAGAGACAAAAGCGCGAAAACTAACCTTTGTACTGATGTCACTTCAGTTGTAGTAAAAGTATCCTTTTTGGCTTCTGGTGTTACCACTTGAGGATTTGCGACCGTTTTAGTCTCTACCACTTCTTCCTCGACCTTAATCTCTAAAGGCTCCTCAATTACACTAGTTTGCTGTACTGACGTCACTTGTTGCTGTTGTTGAGAGCGTGTAGATCTTCTTCTTGTAACACTTTCTTCATCTGCAACCTTTTGGTAAGGCTCTTCCTTTGGCACTTGTGGAATGGCAATAGTTCTGCGACGTCTAGCTGAAGTGACTGAGTCAGAATCAGCATTGACGGTGGTTGTCTTGCGAGGTGTGGTATTTGCAAAAATTGAAGGTTCTGCACTCAAACGGCGTGTACTTCTTCTTGTCGAACTTGCAATCGATACTTCATCTTCACTTGGCTGGATGGTGGTGTTTTGGAATTGTTCGTTTAATTGTCGACGTGTTCTTGGCTTTCTCTCCACAATTTCCTCTTCTACAGTTTCTTCAGTAACTTCCATTTTCTCTTCTGGCTTCTCATCAGGAATTGTGGTGCTGATTGTTTTTCGACGAACATTCCTCTTTCGAACTGAGGCAGTTTCGGAGCGTTCTTCTTCCTCTTGTTCCTCAACCTGCTCGTCCTCTCGTAATTCATCAGATAATCTCTTTTTTGTTGCAGATTGAAGAAATCCATTCTCTATCGCCCACTCTTCAGCTTTCTTCCGTTGCTCTTCGACGGTCAGCTTCGAAGTTGCAGTTGGTTTGGCTGAAGATTTCGCTGCAGATTTGGAAGTCGAAGCAGGAGCAACAGGTGGTTTTGATGCTGATAAGTTTTGCTCGGCCCATTCTTTCGCTCTTTGTCTTTGTTCAGCAATAGTAAGCTTCTTACTTGGAGTTTCTTCAGCACGACTTTTCTGTTGCTTTCTTTGTGGTGCTTCGACACTCTCAGCATCAGATGGTTCGGCAGAGGCAGGGAGGTTTCTCTTTCTCATTCTTTCTCAAACTATTTCTCTTCCACAAAGGCAATGGGACTGTCTTAAGTCTCAATAATAATTCTAGTGAAAGCTCTTGATAAAATACTTCGTCACTCAATTGTCCAATTTTTTAACGACTCCTTGAAGTTTTTGAAAAATCGATTTTTAGAAATCTTCAGTTTGTTCATTTAGACGTTTGGGCCATCATTTTCGTTCATATATGTTCATATAGACATAATCAGCAGTATGAACGGCTACAGTCCGAAAACTTCCAGATGGTAAGGGCTTTTGCGCTTCATCCACAGCGACAAAGTATCTTTGTGAAAAAGACAACTCTATGATGTATCGATATAATCAACCTCTGACAGTTGACACCATATTGAAGGCGTACGCATTACTTATGAAAAACGCCGTGGATGAAGCGCAAAAGCCCTTACCATCTGGAAGCTTTCGGACTGTAGCCGTTCATACTGCTGATTATGTCAATTAGTTCATTACTGTAGAATTTGTAATTTATTCCTTTTTATGTTATAAAACCCTGAATACTTTTCAAAACAGCAGAGATTTAGAACGCACTCGCAAACCTACTCTGAAACTTTCTCTCCACTTGCTGTAATTTTATTTTCATCTGCTCTCAGAATTCTACTTTCATCTCTTCGCGAAAAGTGACAATGATTGAGTCGTGTTCACAGGTGTCGTGATGATTCTACCTTGCTTAGGTTGCGATGAAGAGTCCCGGATCGCCGCTTGAGGACTATTCGAATGGAAATTATTAAAATCCAATCGAAAGGTAAGAAAACGTAACACATCATTCGATCGATCCGTCTACCAAAGCAAGCAAAATTAGGAATGCAAAGAAAATGCTTGGATAATGGTCTTACCTCTTCTCTGAGCATACTCATAATAAGTTGGAATTGATTGTGATAGTCAGCAATGGTCTTATGCAGATTCTCGACGATTCGAGCTAAAGGGAAAACATAATCAACACATTGAGTGCCACAATTAAAACGATGGGCATCGATTTACCTGATAAACCTGACTCTGAAGAAGCCCTTGATCCTTTGTGCATCTCCAAAGGAGTTGAAGATCTGACAGCTCCTCCTCCCAAGACCGAAGAGTTGAACGACTTAATTGAAGCGCCATCATCGGTGATGGAATCATCATTACTCTGCGTCTTCATCTTACTCACATTCGCATTGAAGAGAATACGCTCACGAGCAATATAGGCCATCGCATCTACAAACAAATAAGAGTAAGTCGTTCATGAGAGGTTTCCTCGTTAATTCTCTTACCTGTTAATAATTCATTTTCTAATGAACAAAATTTTAATATTAAATTAAATAATTGTTGTAATTGTATTTGTAATGATTCATATTGATTTGATAATAATGAACGATCTAATATTTCATTTAAATAATTATCATGTGCAATAATTATATCATTTAATGATTTGGATTCATTTAAACGTTTTTCTAATGACATCCATGTTGTTTCCATGACTTCAAACATTAAAAAGGCATTAAAATTATTGACGACATGCATCATATGACCACGTGCTAAATGACATGTATGGAATATTTTCTTTAAATCTTGTAAAAAAATATGAATATGTGAAAAGAAAGAAGGTGCAGAAGGTAATTTCCCCAATGGGCTCGTACTACCATCATCACTATTCAGATTATTGCTACTCTTCTTCTTACTGATGTTGTTGGTGTTACTATTACTCGCTGAATAACGAGTTAAACGAAAGAGATGATCATGTGTATGAGAAAAAACAATAAATTGTTTCCATGTTGTTGATAATGACCATTCAACACGTTTTAATCGCCATAACATATGAAATGCTATGCGATATTTCATCATAGCGTCAAGATGAACAATCGTATTTAATGGTAAATCAATCACATAATCTAATGAAAAGACTTCCCATCCTGTATCAGAGATATTTGATTCTAATAATCGCACAGATAGACGATCAATAATGAAAGACGGTTCATACTGTGCATTGGACGATCGTATGGCGCCTTCTAAAACGGATAGTAAATTATGACGAAAGATTTGTGATGCTCTTTGTCCTAATTGTGGTCCAATATTATCCATTAGACATGTAATAAAATCACCTTGTCCTAATAATAAAAATTTTTTTAATGCTAATAAATGATATTTAATATTATATTGATCATTAATTAAATTGACTAAATGTTTATCCATTGTATTCGACAATGAATAAATTAATTTGGAAAAAGATAAAACACCATCATAACGTATGGATTGTAATATTGATGTTGTTACTTCAGATGAATCTTGTAATGATTGAAGAAATTCTTTAATTTCTTCTACTGTCGAGTAAGAGGGCTTACCCTTTCCTTTCTTCCCGTTTCTCTTTTTCGCCTTTCCCGCTTTGCCCTTAGATGGTGATGTTGCTCTCGTGACACGACTTTTCACTGATTTTGCATCACTACTTTTCTTATTCTTGGAGAATTTAACTAAACTTTGAGCATTCTTCTCATCATTACTCTCTGATTCTTCACTTGCCCAAGGATCATCATCGTCAGATAAATCGCCTAAACTTTCATCATCATCTTCCCCTTCTCCGTCATCATCAGAACCATCTCTCTTCTTGCTCTGTTCTTCCTCAAAAGTGTCAACAACAACACCATAGAGTGACAACTTCTTCGATTTATTAATCTGACGATAGCTTCTCCTCGCCACAGTCAACGAAGACGAGATAACAGTGTCCCCCGAACTACCAGCTCTTCGTTGTTGTGGTACTTGCTTCGGGAGTTTTTCCAAGCAAGATTTAATGAAGGTAATGCTCTTACCAATGCTAAGAATCTTTTCAACAAGACTTGAAGATATAAAAGAGGGAATTTGTTGATTTCGAAGGTAATACATATCTTTCCAGACATTTCGAATCATATTAGCAGGATTTTGTCCAATAAAGAATTCTCGATGAGGATCATTCAATTCCCCATTAATAATCCATCTATGGACCAAAATCAATTCGGAAAAAAGCAAATAAATTTGACTTACTTGGTGAGCATTGAGAAAATTGGAGCACAAACAGAATCCATAATTCGATGAACAAACATAGAAGAGATCATATCACCATGTCGAGTATGAGCATGAAGACGAGAAATCAGAGCACCTCCCGACAAGCTAGATGCACAGTCTACTAAACGAGCCATCAATAGCAATCGCTCTATTGGTTCTTGCATCCAAGCTTTCAATCGCAGAAGGGTCAATCCAGTATGAACTGTTGAGGCTGATGCATCATTCGCCTCTTTCCTCTTTTCGAAATCACTCAACCTCTGATACCCTGGATCTCTCGAGTACTGTATAGTCGTTGCTTCAGAATCATCATACACAGCACGATTTGCTTTATGCACAGGATTGGATTTTTGAACTTCTTGCTCGAGGACTGCTAATAACCGACGATATTCAATCAGCTCCTCCTATTCACAAGGTTTACTATTCTTTTATAGCAAGAAAAAACAAAACAAAAACTTACATTCAATGCATACGCAAAAGCTTGAATGACTAATCCTTTCGAAGCAAGGTTTGATTGTAAAATAACTTCTCGGTAGTGATGGACACGCAAATACAGCCACCCCAACTCACAAACAGAAAGAATAATATCACGAATCGTAGGATGAAGGGATAAGGTAGGATCAATCACATAGGACTCTGATCGAAGGTCGTATTTAATATGACTGCCATTCACTCCACCAAGAACATAGATGAGATCTAGGATGAGACGATACTCCACCTCAGGGGGGATCCAATCGACCGGATGAGATGAGGACGGACGACCACCTGATTGATTCGATTTATTTTGCAGCTTTTGTCCCTTTTGATTGAGTAGTTCGAGGTCGATTTGGTGAAGGTTCTTAGTTTGTTTCGCTTCATTTTCCTTATTCTTTCTCCAGTCTAAAGGATGATAATCCCGGTTGTCTGCTCGTGAAGGATCTTCATTTTCAGCTTGATTGCGGTGTGATAACAACTTTTGAATTTCGTGGTTCGGGTTTTGTGTCTGCTGAACAATGTTTCTGAAGTTGGAAATGTCTAAAGTTGGAATATTACTTGATAACGATCCGACGGCTTGCAAAGGGTTAGTCAAATTTACTGCGGAAGAATTAGTTTGAACTTTTGAGTGCTTACTAAAGCTCAAAGGCTTAAGGAGGAGTAGAAAGCTCTCGGTAAGTGAAGGATTCGCGCGAAGACAAATCTCGTACTGAGCAGTAAACTGCGTGCTTGAATTCGGTCCTTCTTCTGCAAAAAGCTTTTTATCAAGTAGCTGCTTGATGATTCTAACATGTCGATGAGAATCTGTATTACTCTTCTTGAGTAATCTTAATAATGCACTTGTTGTGTTGGCTGTTACAGATCCTTTGTCCGGCTTCAACAGCGCTTGCAATGCGATTACGCGCTCCACAACATATTGATTATCTCGATAGTCCATTCTCCAATAATCAAAGAGCGGAGATCAAGGAATTAGTTGGGAGTGGGAGTATAACTCACAATAATAGACAATTTCAAATATCACAGGCTTTTCGGAATTTTGAAATTTCGGAAAGGTTGGAAAGAATAGTGTTAAAGGAGACTTACACTAACTTAGATTTTACATTCATATTTTGCAAGTTCTTATATATTTTTTCATGAAATTAATTATGCAAGAAATCCGAGAAGAAGTGATACCGTTCTTAGTGTTTGGTATCATCATTCCTTCCATAGTGACATCCAGTGCAGCATATTTAAATGGTTGGCATACAGGAGAAAAGGCAATTTCTGGAAGCGAAGCAAGGTTCATGGGCTTCTTTAGAGGAACAGTTCTTGGTGGAGCTTTAGGTGCTCTTATTGGAGCTGCTTTAATGATCTTCTTTTTGAAGTCTGAAAATGCGGCAAACTTCGCTGTCTCGGGAACAATAAGCGCGTTAGTTGGAGCCATATCCGGGTCTATTACTGGGAGCATTGGTGCAGATGATGGACATTTCTTTGCCAGTATGCATATTCGTAACGAATCAAAGGAAGTGTCTGCTTAATTAATATACAGAGTTTACAAAAGAATAGAGAAAATAGAAGATAGAAAGCTGAAAACGATTTACATTGTCTCTTCTGTATTTAATCCTAAATGACGTTTCGTCTCTTCCGTTAATTCCCTTCCTCGGTAAATTTCACTGTCAAGTCGTAAATATTCAGGTTTATCTTCATGAGATCGGTTATCTTTTCGAATATTCTTTTGCTTGGAACGAGTTTTCTTACGTTTTCGTCCTGTGAATTCTTTTTCTCCCTTCTCCTGCGATTCATCCTCTCGACTCCCTTTCCATTCCGATGTATTCACACTTTCAGAGATAAAATCATTCAAATGCGCTTGCTGTTGAACTTCTGAATCTCCCTCCTTACTCTTCCCTTTTTTCTGATTCGAGGTTTGGTGCTTTGGGTTCGATGTTTTTCCTGGCTGATTATTATTCGATGTTTTTCCTGGCTGATTATTATTCGTGGAAGTAGTTGATTGGCTGTTTTCAACTTTTTGTTTCTTCTTCTGTTGTTGAACCGCATCAGGTTGTTTCCCTTGATTTCGATTCGAAGCAACAATGATTGGTTTAATTAATGATGTGCGGCTTTCTTCAAAGATATCAGTTTCAATAATTCCATGTAAGTCGCGATTAGCCTGTTGTTCAACTTGGTCGAATGCTCTTTTCTGATTTTTCTTTTGTTGTTTCAAAAGTATCTTCGCTAATGGTTCATTCGCTGAAATTTCGGTATTGGATTTATCCTTTTTACTGGTGAAACCCAGACCTGTTTTGTTCTTGTTCTCCTCAAAGATATTCGAAGTACTTAAGGAAGGTAGAGCTCTGTTGCTTCCCTGATTAGTTGTAGCTTTCCCCATCCATTCATCTAAGATGGAGTTGTCCGCTGATTTATCTTCATAAACAATCATCTTCTCAAAGACTTTGGATCGATAAGAGATAAATAAAAATGGTTGGAAATAGGAAGATTGAAAAAACGACTAAAACGATCGTTCTGAACATCGTTCGTCATTGGTGATGTAAAGTTTTGCATTTGTCTGACGCTGTTTACAATTTGTTATAACTCTCCAACGCTATAATTATTTTAGACATTCTATATTAAATACGTTATGGTATTTGAAAAACTACTCATTACGGAAAGCCTTAGCAGTAAAAAGGATCCATTGTTGCCTTCGTTGTGTGTGTACCTAGAAAGACTTGAATCGTGACTAATGGATACCTCACTTTTACTTAAATCATTTCGATTTTCAAAGATAATTTATCAAACTATTCTAGACGAAGAACAATCACCGTTCCCCTTGTGCGAAGTTATTTCCTTATTCATTTCTGCATTAGAACACCTATTAGATCCAACGGAGCCAATGTCATAGACCCATACAAGCCACACCGACGCCCAATATGTTGATCATATCGTCAAATTACTACTCCTCGTCACTCTCTTCACATTCCTCAACTCCAGATCTAAATCGCGACAAATGTAAAAGAAGGACAAGACTCCAAAACACATCAGAATGGAATTGATTTGAACCTTTAATGTCACAAAATTGCGGCGTAGCATGGAAGACATGAAAAATACATGGCAGACATGAACACTTTTTTAATTGTTTACTAATCTTTCGAAAGGTAACTATTGAAGTTATAGGGGATTTTGCTTGAAAAAGTTCTCAGGGGTAGAAAATTTGACCGAGACCAAGAGAATTTGGAATCAAAAATCCGAAGAAAGATAATCCCCTGAAATAATCTTTCATACCTCCCAATATGATCGTTTTTCATTAACTGTTGTAATGTTGAACAATTTAAGATGATAAGAGATTGTTGTTTTCCTAAACAATCTATATCTTCTACAGCATGGCATCCTTCTACATGAATATAAGGAACATTTTCTAAGCCTGTTAATCTCTTGATTTTATTACATGAGACCAAAGTCAAATGCTTCACTTTTTCGAGACTAAAGGTATCTATAAAATTCTTGCATCCGTGCACTGTTAGAATCTTCACCTCAGATAATCCCCTTCCATCTACTAAACCATCACAATTCTCAAGAGTAACATTATAAACAAATCTCAATTGAGAGAAATCAGTAAGACTTGCTAATGACAATGATATACGAGAGTTTCCTTGTCCTAATCCTTCCAAAGAAGTGACTTCACAGTAAGTAATAGAAAGACGATGAACTTGACCAAGTTTACTGATATCTTTGACTTTATAGCAAGAGAAAAAACTTAAATCATGCACTCTATTCAAGCAACTCACATTTTGCAAATGTTTTATCTCACAAAAAACTAACTTATAAGCATTTGATAAGTCATGAATATTCTTAAATTCTCTTCCTTTACAATGATAAAATCTTAACTCTTTAATTTTTGATAAAACAGTTAAACCATCAAATACACATTCTTTAAATTCTCCTATTTGTAGTGTAGATGGAAATAATATTTCTGAAGTTATCTTTGCTTGAATTAGTTTCAATTGTCGAAGATTTGGGAAAGACGAGACATTAAAGTATTTATTACTACAACCTAAATTTAGAAGGATTAAATTCGGGAAAGAGGGGAGAACTGTGTCTAATCCTTTTAACTGTTGGTAATCTGCAGAAATTTCGAGGTGTTGAGTATTTTGAAATACGGACAGATCAATATCTGATATCACAGGATTACGACCATCAAAAGAAAACCATTTATGATTGCCTAATCCATG